>Ga0102934_1002980_pt1 | contig 11643 bp, 8 predicted proteins | sample SalPonR2_A_D1_MG_FD_78175 | JGI IMG/M metagenome (GOLD analysis project Ga0102934, IMG submission 78175) | Salt pond soil microbial communities from South San Francisco under conditions of wetland restoration - Salt Pond MetaG R2_A_D1_MG | ecosystem: Environmental > Aquatic > Marine > Intertidal...
AGGAATAATATCAGTTTGTTGTAACAATTTTATGCCAAGGCCATCCTTTGCATTAAATTTTCTAAGAGATTCTATCTCTTCTATATAGTAAAGTCCTCCATCCGTGAAAACCCCGTCATTATCAAATATCATGATTTTATGTGACATCGTAACCTCAAAAAATACTGTAAATGATCTATTATTTTTTATTGAATTGATTTAATTTTGGAAATTTGCTGAATTATATTCATAAACTCTGAGAGTGTGACCATTGAGTTGGCATCACTTTTGGCTAACTGCGGTTGGGGGTGAGTTTCTATAAACAAACCACTGATAAAACTCGTGGCTGTAGCAGCTTTTGCCATAGAGGCTGCAAATCTTGGATTACCTCCGGAGATCTTTCCTATAGCAGGTCTTTGCAAACTATGGGTAACATCATAAACCAGGGGAATATTCCATTCATCAATTATCTGAAAGTTTCTGAAATCAACTACAAGATTATTATAGCCAAAAGAGCTACCGCGTTCTGTAACGAATATTTTTTTTGTTCCGGTATTTTTTGCTTTTTGGTAGGCTGCTTTTATCTCCTGAGGCGACATAAATTGGCCTTTTTTTATATTAACCCACTTACCTGTTTGAGCAGCCTTTTCTATTAATTTTGTTTGACGAGAAAGAAATGCAGGAATTTGTAATACATCAACGACTTTACTGGCAGGATCCACTTCTACTGTCTCATGGACATCAGTTAATAAATTTACCTCAACTTTTTCTTTTACTTCTTTCAATATTTTCAAGCCATCCACCAGTCCTACACCTCTAAATGACTTTCCGGAAGTCCTGTTAGCTTTTGTATATGATGATTTAAATATATAGTTAAAATTTACTGAGTCACAGATTTGTTTACATTCTTTAGCAATTTTGATGCAGGTGTTTTTATCTTCAATAGCACAGGGACCTGCGATGATTGTAAATTTACTTCTTTTACTAATTTTCATTTTTAAACTCTATTGCTGTTTTTACAAATTCTTTAAAAATCGGATGAGGACTTAAGGGCCTTGATTTAAATTCCGGATGAAATTGTGTTCCAATGAAAAATCTGTGATCCGGAATTTCAACTATTTCAACCAGATTTCTTTGCACATATTTACACCCGACTTTCATTCCATTATCTTCAAATTCCTCTAGATATTTATTATTAAACTCGTATCTATGTCTATGTCTCTCTGATATGAAAACTTTTTTATAAATTTCATGTGTTTTAGATTTTTTAATTATCCTACCTGGATAAGCACCAAGACGCATAGTTCCGCCTTTTTGGGTCACATTCTTTTGTTCTTCCATAAGGTCAATTACAGGGTGCGGAGTATTTTCGTCAAATTCTTTACTGTTAGCATCATCCAGACCCAAGACATTGCGGGCGAATTCGATAACAGCACACTGCATGCCTAAACAAATACCCAAAAATGGTATATCTATTTCTCTTGCATGTTGAATTATTGATATTTTGCCCTCTATTCCTCTATAACCAAATCCGCCTGGTATAAGTACTGCATCGAGGTCATCTAATTTTTCTTCTATTATTTTATCTGAATCTTCTTTCTGCATTATAGCTTCTGTGGAGATAAATTCAATATCTACTTGATGCGAATTAATAATTCCAGCATGATTCAAACTTTCTACAATACTTTTGTATGCATCCTGGTGTTTTACATATTTTCCACAAATAGCAATTTTTACCGAATTCTGTATATATTTTGATTTCCGCACGAATGCAGCCCAATCTGTAAAATCTACTCTTTTATGTTTTATTTTAAAATGTTTACAGATTTTAGAAGACATATTCTGCTTTTCAAAATTCATAGGGATTTCATAGATGGAAGCAGAATCTTTTCCTACAATAACATTCGATTCCGGTACATTGGTAAACAAAGATATTTTTGAGATGATACTTTTATTTAATTCGCGGGTGCTACGACAAATAAGCATATCCGGCTGGATTCCAATTTCACGTAATTTTATTACACTATGCTGTGTGGGTTTTGTCTTTGATTCTCCGGCAGCATTAATATAAGGAACGAGAGTAAGATGTATTGCTAAAGTATCAGTATCTGCATGTTCCAGCATAAACTGCCTGATTGATTCCAGAAATGGCAATCCTTCTATATCTCCTACAGTTCCACCAATTTCAATAATGACAATATCCGATTCTTCGTCCAGCTGTTTGAAGCGTCTTTTAATCTCGTTTGTGATATGAGGAATAGTTTGAACTGTTTTCCCTAAATATTTACCATTTCTCTCATTATTGATTACTGCTTCATAGACAATGCCAGCTGTTGTGTTTGATTTCTGGCTAAGTGATTTATCCAAAAAACGTTCATAATGCCCCAGATCTAGGTCTGTTTCTGCACCGTCTTCCGTAACAAATACCTCACCATGTTGAAATGGATTCATTGTGCCAGGATCTACATTTAAATAGGGATCATATTTTTGGATAGAAACTTCGTAACCAATATCTTTTAGCAAAAAACCAATTGATGAAGATGCTATGCCTTTTCCCAAAGATGAAACTACTCCACCTGTTATAAAAATGTATTTTGTTTTCATTATAAAATTGAGATTCTCCTTCCGGTTGTTGTTTTTGGATGGCGTAATTGTTGTTTCATAATATTGGATTTAAATCAGAGAATAGCAATTCTTTATGTCAAGTTTAAGACAGGAAAATATAAAAACAGTAAGTAGTAAGGAATAAGGAGTAGATAGAAGAGGATTCAGGATGCAAAGATTAGGATTTAGAAAAAGTATCACGTAACAAGTGAGAAGTAGAGTACGTGGGAAAAGAAAAAAATTAAAAAGACCAAAGAATAAAGTTGAGCGTAGCGAAATCCCGATTTTATTATCGAAGCCAACTTCCGTACAAGAGGAGAGTAAGTAGTAAAGAGTAGGTAGTAGTCAGAAGAGGATGCAGGATTCAGGAGACAGAAATCGGAAAACGGAGGACGGATGACGGAAATGAACTCTGATGATTCCTAGTTTATGAAAGAATAAATAAAAATTTTAGACAATAAAAATCCCCTCTTGAGAGGGAGGAACCACGAAGTGGTGAGGTGTGTAAAAAGTGATAAAAAAATAAGTACCTTGCTGGTGCGAAAAATATGGAGTGTGTTGACTATGTCAAGACTACATCGACACAGTCGATCAGCCGATTGGCGAACAAGTTACATTCCAGAATAAGATAGTTGAAATACAACACAAAAAGTTTAAAAAATGAAACATTTGGAGTAGCCACTTGTAGGATGTTTATCAAATGATCAACAAATCTTCAATGTTCGATTCCGGTAAGAAGACTCGCTGATTCCATATAAACATTGCTAATAAATTATGGATGCATTTTTTGATAAATTGTATGAAAAAAAACAAATGGGAAAAAAATGGCTCCACAGGAGGGACTCTATCCGCCAGCCGGCGGATAACAGCCACCTGCTCTTTTTTTTTATTTATCACTTTCTAAATAATCAGGAAGAACCTTATCTTTAATAAATTTCCTACCCTGGTAAGATTTTAACTGCTTCTCTCTTTTCATAGCAGAACTTTTATCTTTAAATGTCTCATGATATATTGACTCCCATGGTGTAAATTTCGCCGTCCAACCTTTAATCCCCTGATTGTGAAAGTATAATCGTCGTTCCAAATCAGAAGTATAACCAATATAAATCTTATCATAATCTCTCGAATATAAAACATATGTATAATATTGCTTTTCATTCATAAGATCTCCCATAAAAAATGGCTCCACAGGAGGGACTCGAACCCCCGGCAAAGTGGTTAACAGCCACCTGCTCTACCACTGAGCTACTGTGGAACCTAAGTTGGATACTCTTTTTTTAAAGCCGTTTATTTATGTCAAGTTAAATAGATAAATTTTTCAGAATCCAGCGACACATTTACAACTTTTTATGCTAGTTGTTCTTTTTCTTTTTGTGTAGTTGTTTTTTGTTGCGGCTTTGTTAATATATATTTAGGTTTAGCTGAATCGGTAATAACTTCTTTAGTGATATGGCAGGTATCAACATCCATTTTATCGGGCAGATGAAACATAATATCATTCATAATAGATTCCATAATTGAACGTAAACCACGGGCACCGGCACCACGCTTAATTGCTACTTGTGCAATTGCTTCCAGAGCTTCTTTATCAAATTCCAGGCTTACATCCTCTATTTCAAATAAAGCTTTATATTGCTTAACAAGAGAATTTTTTGGTTCAGTAAGGATTGACACAAGCGCATCTTTACCCAGTTCGGACAACGTTGTTTGTACGGGAATTCTGCCTACAAGTTCCGGTATCAGTCCAAATTTCATAAGATCCTGCGGTTCAACTTTTGCCAGTATTTCACTACGTTTAGTTTCAGAATTACCGATCAATTCTGATCCGAATCCAACTGTCTTCTTCATGATTCTTCTTTCAATAATTTTTTCGAGATTATTAAAAGCGCCTCCAACAATAAATAGAATATTTTTTGTATTAACTTCTATAAATTCCTGATGAGGATGTTTACGTCCACCCTTGGGCGGAACATTAACAGTATCGCCTTCTAGAATCTTTAAGAAAGCCTGCTGCACTCCTTCACCCGATACATCACGTGTGATAGAAGGTGTTTCGGACTTACGAGCAATTTTATCTATTTCGTCAATATATATTATACCTCTTTGAGCTTTTTCTACATCATAATCTGCAGATTGTAATAATCTAACAAGTATGTTTTCGACATCTTCGCCTACGTAACCGGCTTCTGTTAAAGTAGTTGCATCAGCAATAGCAAAAGGTACTTTGAGATATCTTGCCAGAGTCTGAGCAATAAGAGTTTTACCGGTTCCGGTAGGCCCTAACATCAAAATATTACTTTTTTCAAGTTCAATATCTTTTACAAGGTGTTGCTTAAATATTCTTTTATAATGATTATAAACTGCCACAGATATGGTCTTTTTTGCTTTATTCTGACTTATAACATACTGATCAAGGAATTCTTTAATTTCGCTGGGAGTAGGAAGAACAAAGTTCTCGTCAAAACTTTTTTCTTTCTCTTTTTCAACGATGGTATAACACATCTTAACGCAGTTTATACAGATGTTGCCATCCACTCCACGGATTAATTTACCAACTTCAGATTTTGGTTTTCCGCAAAATGAACATTTTTCGTTTTCCATATTATTTCCTTTTTTCTATAACTTCGTCTATGATTCCGTATTCCTTAGCTTCGTCTGAATCCATGAAAAAATTTCTATCTGTGTCTTTTTCAATTTTTTCAATGGGTTGTTTAGTATGTTTATGTAAAATTCTGTTCAATCTATCTTTTATTTTACTAATTTCTTTGGCATGAATTTCGATATCTATTGCCTGTCCTTTTACTCCACCAAGTGGTTGGTGAATCATTATACGCGAATTGGGAAGAGCAGAACGTTTACCCGGTTCACCAGCAGCGAGTAAAACAGCACCCATGCTGGATGCTTGACCGATACAAATTGTCTGGACATCGGGCTTAATATATTGCATAGTATCATAAACTGCAAGACCCGAAGTAACTGAACCACCGGGGGAGTTTATATACATATAGATATCATTTTTAGGATTATCTGCTTCAAGATGAAGTAACTGTGCAATAATTGTATTTGCAAACTGATCATTAATAACAGGTCCAACGAAAACAATACGATCTTTCAATAATCTTGAGTAGATATCATAAGCACGTTCGGTTTTACCTGAGTGCTCAATTACCATTGGAATCAAAGCCATCTTTTCCTCTTATTCCTTTTTCTTATCTTTAGATTTATTTTCTTTTTTGGGTTTCTTAAAATTTACAGTATCAGAAATTTTATTCAATATCTTCTTATCTTTAATTCTGGTTTTGATCTGTTCTTTGTCAATATTTTTTCCATACATCTTTTTGTATTTTTCTACTTCCATATTCGCATTTTGCGCATCTTCTTTTATCTGCTTTTCTATTTCATCATCAGAAACTTCAATTTCTTCCAGCTCTCGCAATTTCTTCATCACATAATAAGTTTGAATTTCTTTCTCAGCATAGGAGCGATACATATTTTTGAATTGCTCCATTTGTTCTTCACTAACTTTATTTGCTTGTCCGCTTTGTTTAATCATTCTACTAACGTAGTTTTCAACGAGAGATTGAGGTACTTCAAATGGATTTTTATCAATTATAGCTTTTAGAACAGATGCATTTTTATTACTTTCATTTCTTTCTTCTAATTGTTTGGCGAGTTCCTCTTTAACATCTTTTTTTAATTCTGCAAGATTTTTATATTCTCCCACATCTTTAGCAAATTCATCATCCAGCTCTGGCATTTCAACTTTCTTTACACTTGTGATCTCGATTTGTATGGATTTTTTTTGCTCATTACCCTCGTCATCTTTTGTTTTGAATTGCAATTCAGAATTAACTACATCACCTTTTTTAGCTCCTAACAGATCATTATCAAATTTTTCTCCAAATCTCTGCTGACCAACTTTGTAACCATTATCCTCTTTTTTCTCTACATCTTTTCCGTTTAACTTCTGAATAGTGTAATAAATCAAGTCTCCTGTTTCTATTTCGCCTTCTTTTTCCACACTCTGGGAATATTGCTGTTGTAATTCATTTAATTTTGCTTCAATCATCTCATCTGTTACTTTAGCCTGTTCATATTCTACATCGAAATTTTTGTATTCATCCAATTCAATTTCAGGAGCTACTTCAAAGGAAAAATTCAGGATAAGATCTTTTCCTTTATCCCAATCAAAGTTTGTAAGTTGAGCTTGATTAACCGGAAGTACATTATCTTTTTCTAATTTACTAAGTGCTTTTTTATAATATTTGGGAGCAAACTCTTCAATGAAACCAATTTTCAATTTATCTTTCAACAAATTTTCAACAGTGGACAATGGAGCTTTCCCTTTACGGAATCCATCTATATTTACATGTTTTCTATATTTTTTAACTACAGAATAATAATCTTCTTCTGCTTGCTTTTCCGGAACTGTCAATTCCAGTTTTCTTTTACATTGACTAGCTTTTTCTAATTTTTGTTCCATTATTTACTAACCTCTATTTATTTTTAATTGTGGTGCGAAAGAGGGGATTCGAACCCCTACAGGAATGATCCCACTGGATCCTAAATCCAGCGCGTCTGCCGTTCCGCCACTTTCGCACTCTTAAGATAAGTTACTTTAATAATCTTGTTTGTCAAAGCAATTATTCCAGAAAAGATATATTTGCCTTCAATTTTTCAATTGTGGAAGAAAGTTCTAATTTCTTTTCTTTTTCTTTTTCTACTACTGCAGCCGGAGCTTTTTGCAAAAATTGCTCGTTCTCTAATTTTCTTTTGCAGCCGGCAAAAACATTTTCTAATTTATTAAGTTTTTTTATCAATCTCTTGCGTTCAGTTTCTATATCAATAACACCTTCCAGAGGCATAAAAATTTCATTGCTTTTGATCACACTCGCTGTAGATTTATCCGGCTTAACTACATCATCACCAATATAAATTTTATCAACATTTGCCATTAGCTGAATGTACTTACTATTATCCTGAAGTGTATGTCGGTCGAAATCCTTTATTGACTTTATATGAATGTTAACATGAGTCGCGGGCGGAACATTCATATCTTTTCTCATACCGCGAATGCCGATTATTGTATCAATTAACAATGACATTTTACGGGCTGAAATTGAGAATTTTTTATCTTTATCATAGGCATGAAAGGAGGTTTTAAGAATCGAATCTGCTAAAGGTTTGGGATAAAACTCCTGCAATCTTTGCCAGATTTCTTCTGTGATAAAAGGCATTACAGGTTGAAGCATTCTCAATGACTGGTCAATGACATGTAAGATCAAAAAATTACCTGTTTTTTTTAAAGATTTATTTTCTTGATTATAAATCCTGTCTTTTACAATCTCCAGGTACCAGGCGCAGAATTCATTCCAGAAGAAATCATAAATTATATGGGTGGCGTCATTAAATCTGTATTCGTTATAAGCAGTTGATATTTCTTTGCTAACTTCATTTAAACGGTGAAGTATCCACTCATCTACAAGCTCTAATTCCAAATCCGCCAATTTGGGAATTTCATCCAATTCTTTAGCATTCATGAATACAAATCGTGCTGCATTCCATATTTTATTTGCAAAGTTTCTTCCTGTTTCAATAAGAGAATCACTGTAAACTACATTATTACCTTTGGGTGTATTAAAAACCATGCTAAATCGAACAGCGTCAGCACCAAACTTATTGATGATTTCGATTGGGTCGGGTGAGTTGCCCAGAGATTTAGACATCTTAACTTTGTTTTCATCCAGTACTGTACCATGGATATAAACGTTTTCAAAGGGAATCTCTTCCATAAATTCCATGCCAGCCATAACCATTCTGGCGACCCAGAAGAATATTATTCCGGGGTCTGTGATTAAAACATCTGTGGGATAAAAATATTCAAGATCAGGGGTATTTTCCGGCCAACCCATCGTGGAAAATGGCCAAAGCCAGGAAGAAAACCAGGTATCCAAGACATCACTATCTTGGGTTATGGAATCAGAGCCACATTTGGAGCAGGTTTTTGGTTTTTCTTTAGCTACAACCGTTTCTCCGCAATCATCACAATAATAAACTGGAATTCTGTGACCCCACCAGATCTGGCGCGAAATACACCAGTCGTGAATATTTTCCAGCCAATTTATATAAACTTTTTTCCAACGCGGTGTCTGAAATTTTATTTTTCCGTTTTTTACAACTTCAAGGGCTTTTTCCGCTAGAGGCTTCATTCTAACAAACCACTGGTTAGAAAGATAAGGTTCAATAACAGTATCGCAGCGATAGCAGTGTCCCACTCTATTGGTATAGTCTTCAATTTTGCTCAGGAGTCCAAGCTCTTCCAGATCTTTTAGGACCTCTTTTCTACACTCAAAGCGATCCATACCTTCATATTTATCTCCGGCATTGGAATTCATGATACCTTTTTCATCCATGATGAGTATTTTTTTAAGATTATTTCTTCTACCAATCTCAAAGTCATTTTCATCATGTGCTGGAGTAACTTTTACACAGCCGGTTCCAAACTCAGAATCTACGAAATCATCGGCTATTATCTCAATTTCTCTGTTTACCAAAGGGACGATTACTTTCTCATCGATAAGATCCTTAAATCTTTCATCGGAGGGGTTCACGGCTACTGCCGTATCACCGAGCATGGTTTCCGGTCTGGTAGTAGCAACTTCTACAAATTGATTCTTATCATTTTTAAAAGGATATTTGATATACCATAATTTAGAATTTTTATCTTCGTGTTCAACTTCGTCGTCAGCCAGAGCTGTTTCGCATCGAGGACACCAATTAATAATATATTTCCCCTTATAGATCATATTTTTTTTATAAAGCCCTATAAAAACCTCTTTTACAGCATTTGATAATCCCTCATCCATTGTAAATCGTTCTCTGGACCAATCACAACCTGACCCCAGCTTTTTCAATTGATCAATAATCAGATTACCGTTCTCTTCTTTCCATTCCCAGATTCTTTCTATCATTTTTTCTCTACCCAAATCAAATCTGGTTTTTCCTTCTTTAGCCAGTTCTTTTTCAACAACGTTCTGAGTAGCTATTCCGGCATGGTCGGTACCTGGTAGCCACAGTGTTTCAAATCCTTGCATTTTTTTATAACGGATCATAATATCTTGCAAAGTATTATTAAGTATATGACCCATATGCAGAATACCAGTTACATTAGGTGGAGGAATTACAATTGTAAAAGGTTCCTTATTTTCATTTATTTCAGCCTTAAAAATTCCCAGATCCTGCCAAAATTTATACAATCTAGATTCAATATTCTGGGGATTATAAACTTTTTTCATTTTATTCATAAAAATCCTTTTCGATTATGTTAATAAATAAGAAATATTATTGATTGAGTTTTGAATTTTATTTCTCGTATTTGATGTCAAGTTTTTAGAAAACGGATATTGGGTGATAAATAAAAACAAAATCAGTAGCAATTAGTTTTACAGATCCAGAAGATAATCAATATCAACTTCATCCACAGCTTCTTTTCGCAATTCCTCAATAATTTTTTTGTAAATCTGTCTTACTCTTTCACGCGAGAGTCCAATTTCTCGAGCAATCTGCGCAAAATTTTTACCTTTGTCCTCTTCACCAAATCCAAAGTATTCTTTGATGATTCTGGCATCTCTTGGACTTAATTCATCAATTTTTTTGTTTATTCTGTCGCGTAACTTCTTTTTATAATATATTTTCTTTGGATCAATATTCTGGCTGTAGAAACTTTCTTTATCGCTTACCTGATGTGCATCCATTCTACCCAGAGCATTATCTTCTCCATAAATCTTGTCCAGTGATACAATATCACGATCCTGCTTCATCAGGCTTTTTGCTTTGGACTTATTTATATCAACTTCATCGGCAATTTCTTTTATGCTTGCTTCTTCTCCGCTTTTTGCCTTATGTTTCTGCTTGGCACTTTTTATTTTATTAATAGTAGAAACTGCCTTGGAAGGAATTCTTATCAATTTACTTTTTTCATAAATTGCGTAACGAATCGCCTGCTGTATCCACCAAACGGCATAAGTAATAAGCTTGGTATCACGGGAGGTATCAAATTTATTAATTGCCTTAATCAAACCAAGATTGCCTTCGCTTATTAATTCAGATAAAGAAAGCCCACGTCCCTGAAATTTTGCAGCTACTTTGACCACAAATTTCAGGTTACTTCTTACTAATTTATCCATTGCCTCTTTATCTCCGTCCTGAGCTTTTATCAAAAGTTCCTTTTCTTCTTTTTTGGGCAGAGGTTCAATATCGGCAATGTCGGATAAATATTTTTGTAAACCTTTATCTTGTGAGGGATTATCTACCATTTGTTTTATCCATTTATAATATTAGCACACAATTATTTTTTCTATAAGTCTACAATCTTATTGTTAGGTATCTATAGAAATTTTTCCCGGAATTAATGTAGAATAAAATCGAATCCTGATTCTTTTCTTTAATTACCTGGATGGCTTCATAAAAATCATTTTCATCATTTATGTCAATGTTTTCAATTTCTAATATCACATCTCCAATATTAAGAGCAGAGTCTTCGGCTGGAGAATCTCTGCGAATCCCGGTAACAACTACTCCTTCTTCCACATTAATATTAAATTTTTCGGTCAATTGAGGAGTTATATTACTAATGGAAATACCAAGCCAATCCTGTGTGTCCTTACCCATTTCTTCAGCTTTGGCAATTGTGTTCTCGGGTCTGGCACTCAGTTTCACTCGCTTTGTGATAATATCACCATTGCGTACAATTTTTAATCGGACTGTTGAACTTACCGGCTCATCAGCTATCATGATTCTAAATTTGCTTACATTCGATACGAGTTGACCATTTATGGCAATTATCACATCTCTTTTTTGCAAACCAGCATCATCTGCAGGAGTATTTTTCTCTACATGTCCTATAAGAACACCTTTACTGGATTCTAAGTCTAACTTATCTTGAAGTATAGGAGTTATTTCCTGGGGTAAAATTCCCAAATATGCTCTTTCAACATAGCCTTTATCTTCCAAATCATTAATAACTGTTTTCACGATATTTATAGGAATAGCAAAGCCAAT
>Ga0102934_1002982_pt1 | contig 11638 bp, 8 predicted proteins | sample SalPonR2_A_D1_MG_FD_78175 | JGI IMG/M metagenome (GOLD analysis project Ga0102934, IMG submission 78175) | Salt pond soil microbial communities from South San Francisco under conditions of wetland restoration - Salt Pond MetaG R2_A_D1_MG | ecosystem: Environmental > Aquatic > Marine > Intertidal...
AGGGGTCATGGGGTTTCCTCCGGAATCTGTTGGCTGTGGTTATGTTTTTCCCCGGCCCTATGCCCGGGAAGGCAACATGCGCTGATGCACCTGAACCTTGGCCGCATGCAGGATGCGTGCCAGCTTTTGGTGCACGTTAACCCATTGAAAATAATAGAGTAAATGCAAGGGCTGTGAAGTTATTTGCACCGTCTGTGTGCAATTCTACGCCCTTTTGCACCAAAATAGTTCAAATATCGCGCGGCCGGGCCGGTGTCGGCACCTGCGGGCCCGACGGATCGGCAGGGGGCGCCCGGTCCGGTATACTGCGGCGTCTTTTGTGACCGGCATGCCGATCATGCAACCGACTGGCGACAAAGCGCCGGCTGCGCCGCCGCAGACCTTCCAGGACCTGATCCTGCGCCTGCAGCAGTTCTGGGCGGCCGAAGGCTGCGTGGTCCAGCAGCCCTATGACATGGAGATGGGCGCCGGCACCTTCCATCCCGCGACCTTCCTGCGCTCCATCGGCCCGGAGCCCTGGAGTGCCGCCTACGTGCAGCCGTGCCGGCGGCCCACCGACGGCCGCTACGGGGACAACCCCTTCCGCCTGCAGCACTATTATCAGTATCAGGTGGTGATCAAGCCTTCCCCCGCGGACATCCAGGACAGGTACCTGCGCTCGCTGGCTGCGCTCGGCATCGACTCCGGCGTCCACGACATCCGCTTCGTCGAGGACAACTGGGAGTCGCCCACGCTGGGCGCATGGGGTCTCGGCTGGGAAGTCTGGCTGAACGGCATGGAGATCACCCAGTTCACCTACTTCCAGCAGGTGGGCGGCCTCGAGTGCCGGCCCGTCACCGGCGAGATCACCTACGGGCTGGAGCGCATCGCCATGTACCTGCAGCAGGTGGAGAGCATCTTCGACATCGTCTGGACCGACGGGCCGCTGGGGCGCATCACATACCGGGACGTGTTCCATCAGAACGAGGTCGAGCAGTCCCGCTATAACTTCGAGGAGGCGAACGTGGAGTATCTGTTCGCCGCCTTCGAGCAGTGCGAGCACGAGAACGCACGGCTCATCGAGCTGAATCTGGCGCTGCCGGCCTATGAACAGGCACTGGCGGCTTCCCACGCCTTCAACCTGCTGGACGCGCGCCAGGCCATCTCGGTCACCGAGCGGCAGCGCTACATCCTGCGTGTGCGCACGATGGCCCGCGCGGTGGCCGAGGCCTATTACGAGAGCCGCCGTGCACTCGGTTTCCCCATGGTCGAGAGCGCCACGGGCGCTCGCGCACAGGGGCAGACGCCGTGAGCGGCAAGACGGGCAGCGAGCGGCGGGACCTCCTCGTCGAGATCGGTACCGAAGAGCTGCCGCCGACCGCGCTGCGCGGGCTGATGGAAGCCTTCGCGGGCGGTGTGGGCGACGCCCTGGAGGCAGCCGGTCTGGCGCACGGCGCCGTGCATCCCTATGCGAGCCCGCGCCGGCTGGCGGTACTGGTGGAATCGGTGCCCCTGGGCCAGCCCGACGAGGAAGTGGAGATGCGCGGCCCGCCGGTGACGGTGGCGTTCGACGACGACGGCAACCCCACCCGCGCGGCGCAGGCCTTCGCCGGCAAGTGCGGCGTGACGGTGGAGGAACTGGAGCGGGTCAGCACCTCGAAGGGCGAATGGCTCGCCCACCGCTCCGTGCGCAGGGGCCGCACGGCCGCGGAGCTGCTACCCGAGCTAGTGCAGGCGGCCCTGGACGGCCTGCCGGTGCCGCGGCGCATGCGCTGGGGCGACGGCGACGCCGAGTTCGTGCGCCCGGTGCACTGGGTGGTGATGCTGCTCGGGGAGGAGATCGTGGCCGGCCGCCTTTACGGCCTGGACTCGGGCCGGCACAGCCGCGGCCATCGGGTACATGCCGGCGATCGCGAGATCGAGATCGCGGAGCCGGGCGCCTACGTGGAGACCCTCAGGGAAGCGGGCCGGGTCGTGGTGGATTTCGACCAGCGTCGCGACTCCATCAGTCGGGCCGTGCGCGAGGCCGCGGCGGCGGCGGGCGGCCACCCGGTGAGCGATGCCGCGCTCATGGACGAGGTCGCCGCACTGAACGAATGGCCCGTGGCGGTGACGGGATCCTTCGACCCCGCCTTCCTGGAGCTGCCGCGTGAGGTGCTGGTGTCCACGCTGCAGAAACACCAGCGTTACTTCCCCGTCGAGCGTGGCGACGGCGGCCTGGTGGCGAGCTTCATCGCGGTGGCCAACCTCGAGAGCCGGGAGCCGGACAAGGTGCGCGAAGGCAACGAGCGGGTGGTGAAGCCCAGGCTCGCCGATGCCGCCTTCTTCTGGGAAGCGGACCGGCGCATGCCGCTGGCCACCCGGCGGGACGATATGCGGCACGTGGTGTACCAGCGGGAACTCGGCACGCTGCTCGCGAAGAGCCAGCGGGTGGCCTCCCTTGCCGGTTACCTCGCCCGCGAGCTCGACGTCCCGGCAGAGCACGCCGTGCGGGCGGCGGAACTCGCCCGTGCCGACCTGCTTACCGACATGGTGGGCGAGTTCCCGGATCTGCAGGGCATCATGGGCGGACACTACGCCCGTGCGGACGGCGAGCCCGAAGCGGTGGCCGCTGCCATCGCCGAGCAATATCTCCCCCGCTACGCCGGTGACGCGCTGCCGGCCACCGATGCGGGCCGCATCCTCGCGCTGGCCGACCGGCTGGATACGCTGGCCGGTATCTTCGCCATCGGCCGGCGGCCCACGGGCAACCGGGATCCGTTCGGCCTGCGCCGCGCTGCGCTCGGCCTGCTGCGCATCGTCATCGAAAGCGACCTGGAGCTCGACCTGAAGGCGGCGGTCGTCGCGGCGCTGTCGCTGCAGCCGGTGCAGGAAAGCGAAGGACAAACCCGGCTCGCCGGCGAGATCTACGATTTCGTCATGGAGCGATTGCGCGCCTGGTACGCCGACCGCGAACCGTCCATCAGTCCGGAGATGTTCCAGGCGGTGCTGGCGCGGGAGCCCCGCTCGCCGCTGGACTTCGACGCCCGGCTGCGGGCGGTGGCGGCCTTCGCGCACCACGCCAGTGCCGAGAGTCTGTCGGCGGCGAACAAGCGCATCGCGAATATCCTGCGTCAGGCCAGGGGCGATGCGGGTGCGGCACCGGATGCGGCATTGCTGAAGGAGGCGCAGGAGAAGACCCTGTTCGCCGCCCTCGGCGAGGCCCGCGCCGAGGTTGAGCCGCTGCTGGCGCGCCGGGAATACACGGAGACGCTGGACCGTTTGGCTTTGCTGCGCGAACCCGTGGACGACTTCTTCGATCACGTGCTGGTGATGGACGAGGAGATTGCGGTGCGCCGCAACCGCCTGGGCCTTCTTGGGGAGCTGCGCGGACTGTTCCTCGAAGTGGCGGACATCTCGCGGCTGTCCACCGGCTAGGGCCGGCAGAATGAAAGGGGTGAGGCTCGTGGTGCTGGATCGGGACGGCACGATCAACCGGGACTCGGCCGCCTACATCAAGAGCCCGCAGGAATGGTCCCCCCTGCCCGGCAGTGCGGAGGCCATCGCGCGGCTGAACCGGGCCGGGTTCACGGTGGCAGTGGCCAGCAACCAGTCGGGTCTGGCCCGCGGGCTGTTCGACGAGGCGACCCTGGCGAAGATCCATGACAAGATGCACGCGGTGGTGCGCGAGGCGGGCGGCGAGATCGACCGCATCGTCTGGTGCCCGCATCATCCGGACGACGGCTGCGATTGCCGCAAGCCGCGGCCGGGACTGCTGCACCGGCTGGCAGAGTATTACGGCATCGGCCTCGACGCGGTGCCGGTGGTCGGGGACTCCGCCCGGGACCTGGAGGCGGCGCGGGCAGTCGGCGCGCGGCCGGTACTGGTGCGCACGGGCAATGGCAGGCGCACCGAGGCCGAAGGGGCGGCGGGCGACGCCGAGGTGTACGACGACCTCGCGGCGGCGGCCGCCGCACTCACGGGGGAACGCTAGCCGTCATGCAGATGCTGCGATCTATCGTCTTCACGGTGTGGCTGTTCGTCTCCGTGCCGTTTTACGTGTTGGCGCTGCTGTTGCTGGCGCCCCTGCCCCACCGCATGCGCTACCCGATCGCCGTCGCCTGGGTGCGGCAGGTGATGTGGGTGATGCGCCATCTGGTCGGTCTCGACTACCGGGTGGTGGGACGCGAGAACATCCCGGTCGAAGCCTCGGTGGTACTGCTGAAGCATTCGTCCACGCTGGAGACACTGGCGGAACTCCTGCTGTTCCCGCCGCAGACCTGGGTGCTGAAGCGGGAACTGATGTTCGCACCGTTCTTCGGCTGGGGCATCGCACTGCTGAAGCCGATCGCGATCAACCGGGGCGCCGGGCGCAGCGCCGTGCGCCAGGTCATCAGTCAGGGCGGCGCGCGCCTGCGCGAGGGCATCTGGGTGATGATCTTCCCGGAAGGCACCCGCATGCCGGCCGGTCAGACCCGGCGCTACGGAGTCAGCGGTGCAGCGCTGGCGGCAGCGACGGGCAGGAAGATCGTGCCGGTGGCCCACGATGCCGGGCACTACTGGCCGCGGCGGGGCTGGCTGAAGAAGCCCGGAACTGTGACGTTCGTGATCGGCGAGCCGGTCGACGCGCAGGGCCGGGATTCCCGGGAGGTGAACCGGGAGATCCAGGACTGGATCGAGAAAACCATCCGCAATATCGACGATATCGCTGCCAGTGCCGCCGAAGCGGAACGGGATGCGGCTGCGCGTTGCGGCGGCACGGACGACCAAACCGGCGAAGGCGGGCAGACACAAGGCCGCCGCTCCGGGCCGGCGGACAAGCACCCGCGTCAGGGCGAGACGGGACAGGCTGCAGGAACCGACGGAGCGGAACAACCAACCGATGAGCGCGCAGCATCCGGCCAGGCATCAGGGCCCGTGCAGCCGAAACGACCGGCGCAGTCGCCTGCATCCTCCGGCTCCGCGGACGACTCGGACGACTCGGACGACTCGGCTGGGTCGGGTGCATCCGACTCGGGCCGGCCGGGGGAATCACGCCGCCGCTGAGTCCGGTCAGACGTCGAGGTTGGAGACGGCCAGCGCGTTGTCTTCGATGAACTCCCGCCGCGGCTCCACCTGATCTCCCATCAGCGTGGTGAAGATCTCGTCGGCGCGCACCGCGTCCTCGATGCGTACCTGCGTGAGGCGGCGGGTCTCCGGGTTCACGGTGGTATCCCAGAGCTGATCCGGATTCATCTCGCCCAGACCCTTGTAGCGCTGCACCGACTGTCCCCGGCGCGCCTCGGTCATGAACCATTGCACGACCTCGCCCAGGCTCGCGATCTCCTCCCGGCGCTCGCCGCGCTGCACGTAGGCGCCGTCGCCGATCAGCCCCTGCATCTGCTCGCCCAGGGAGGCCATGCGGCGGTACTCCGCGGACTCGAAGAACTCCTTGGGGATGTAGCGGGTGGTGGTGAGGCCGTGCTGGGTGTGATGGATGGCGATGCGTGTGCCTTCGCCGCCGTTGTCACCGCGCTCCAGCGTCGCCTCGTAACTGCCGCCGTTGGAGTCCCGGCTGCTCCGCGCGGGTCCCTTGGGCAGGGACTCGGACAGCGAACGAGTCCATTCTTCCATTCGGTCAATATTCGACACAATATCCTCGTCGACCCGGGGCACCTCCAGCATCGCCCGCAGCACGGTCTCGTTGTAGCGTCGAGCCAGTCGGTCGATGATGGCCTGCACGGTCATGTAGTCCCGGGACAGCGTCTCGAGCGCGGAGCCGGACATGGCCGGCGCCTCGTCGTTGACGTGCAGCTCGGCGCCCTCGAGAGCGGAAGTCAGCAGGTACTCCGTGAGCTCGGCGTCGTCCTTGAGGTAGACCTCCTGCTTGCCCCGCTTGATCTTGTACAGCGGCGGCTGGGCGATGTAGATGTGCCCGCGCTCGATCAGCTCGGGCATCTGCCGGTAGAAGAAAGTCAGCAGCAGCGTGCGGATGTGGGAGCCGTCGACGTCGGCGTCCGTCATGATGATGATGCGGTGGTATCGAAGCTTGTCGGGATCGAAGTCGTCCCGGCCGATGCCGCAGCCGAGCGCCGTGATGAGCGTGCCGACTTCCGCGGAAGAAAGCATCTTGTCGAAACGCGCTTTCTCCACGTTCAGGATCTTGCCCTTCAGCGGCAGAATCGCCTGGGTACGGCGGTCGCGGCCCTGTTTGGCGGAGCCGCCTGCGGAGTCGCCCTCCACCAGGAACAGCTCGGACAATGCGGGGTCCTTCTCCTGACAGTCCGCCAGCTTGCCCGGCAGGCCGGCGACATCCAGGGCGCCCTTGCGCCGGGTCATCTCGCGTGCCTTGCGCGCCGCCTCCCGCGCCCGCGCCGCATCCAGGATCTTCGCGACGATGGCCTTCGCTTCCTGCGGGTACTCCAGCAGGAAGTCCTCCAGTGCCTCGGCCATGGCGGATTCGACGATGCCCTTCACCTCCGAGGAGACCAGCTTGTCCTTGGTCTGGGAGGAGAACTTCGGATCCGGCACCTTCACGGACAGGACTGCGGTCAGGCCTTCGCGGGAATCGTCGCCGGCGGGCGTGACCTTCTCCTTGCGCCCGGACATCTCGCGCTCGATGTATCCGTTCAGCGTCCGCGTCAGCGCACTACGGAACCCGGCCAGGTGCGTGCCGCCATCCCGCTGCGGGATGTTGTTGGTGTAGCAGAACATGATCTCCTGGTAGGCATCGTTCCATTGCATCGCCGCTTCCACGGTGACGCCCTCACGCTCCGCCTCGATGTGGATCACGCTGTCGTGGATGGTGGTCTTGTTCCGGTTCAGGTGCTCGACGAAGGCCCGGATGCCGCCCTGGTACTCGAAGACGTCGTGCTGATCGGTGCGCTCGTCGACCAGCTCGATGTGCACGCCCGAATTCAGGAACGAGAGCTCGCGCAAGCGTTTCGCCAGGATGTCGTAGCTGAATTCGATGTTGTTGAAGATCGTGTCGCTCGGGCGAAAGCGAATGATGGTGCCGCTCTTCTCCGTCTCGCCGACGATCTTCAGCGGGCCGGTCGGCTCGCCCATCCGGTATTCCTGGTAGTGGATCTCGCCGGCCCGGTAGATGGTGAGACTGAGCTGTTCGGACAGTGCGTTCACCACCGACACGCCCACGCCGTGCAGGCCGCCGGAAACCTTGTACGAATTGTCGTCGAACTTACCGCCGGCATGGAGGATGGTCATGATGACCTCGGCCGCGGACCGACCCTCCTCCGGGTGGATATCGACGGGGATGCCGCGCCCGTCGTCGGACACCGTCACCGATTCGTCGGCATGGATGGTGACAACGATGTTGCTGCAGTAACCCGCCAGGGCTTCGTCGATACTGTTGTCGACGACCTCGAAGACCATGTGATGGAGGCCGGTCCCGTCATCGGTGTCTCCGATGTACATACCGGGCCGTTTGCGCACGGCCTCCAGGCCCTTTAAGACCTTGATATTACTGGAATCGTAGGTATTCTGATCGGCCATTCGGCACCCTCCGGATCAAGCGCGCCATTATAGCATCCCTGAGGGCTGGGCGGGTCGGCGGCGTGGGCGCGGGCCGGCCTGGGGGGCCGGGATCAGTCCGCGGCGGTGACCTCGCCCTGTTCCACGTGAAACACCCGGGTGCCGTCCGGCAGCGACACCGCCTCCTGCGTCAGCGCGGTCACGATCAGCTGGCTGCTCGTCTCCAGGACGCACCCCATCAGACCGTCAAGGGACGCACTGTCCAGTTCCGCCGCCGGATCGTCCACCAGCAGCACCGGGGGATCGCCCAGTTTTTCCGCCATCAGTCGGGTCTGGGCTAGCACCAACGCAGAGCCGAACAACTTTTGCTGGCCACGCGAGACCTGTTGCCTCGCACTTCTGTCCCGATACACCAGCCTCAGATCGGCCCGGTGCGGACCCACGGTGGTCGTTCCCTGCTCGCGATCACGCTCCCGAGCCGCCTCCAGGGCGCCCTCGAGTCCGCTCCCCTCGGTCCATCCGCTCCGGTACTCGCAGGCGACGGCACCGGACAGCAATTTCTCGCCGAGCTCGACGAACGCCTCGGACAGTGCCGTCACATGCCGTTGCCGCAAGCCGCCTACCGCCTCGCCGGCGGTTACCAGTTCCGGTTCCCACGCCCTCACCGCCTGCTCGCCCAATCCTTCTCGCAGCGCCGCATTCCGTTGCCTCAACGCCCTCCGATAGCGCCTCCAGGCATCCAGAAATCCATGTTCCACGTGAAACACACCGTAATCCAGGAAACGACGCCGCACCTCCGGGCCATCCGAAACCAGCCTGTGAATTTCCGGGTCGATCACCTGTACCGCCAGCATCTCCGCCAGCGCCGCAAGGCTGTCAGCCGGTTGCCGGTTCACCCGGACGGCCAGCTGCCCCCGGCCCGCCTCTATCCCCAGCCTGTGTTCCCGGTCTCCGGCGCGCACGATTGCCGCAACCGTGAAATGGCCGGCGCCGTGCCGCACCAGCCCATCCGTGCGAGTCCCCCGGAATGACCGACCACGGCTCAGAAAGCCGATGGCCTCCAGCAGGCTCGTCTTCCCGCTTCCGTTCGGTCCGTAAATGAGATTGCTGTGCGCCGCCAGCTCGAGACGAGCCGACCCGATACACCGGAAATCGGCAATATCGACCCTGACCAGGCTCACCGGGCGACTCCCCGGCCGGCTTCTACAGCCGCATCGGCATGACGACGAACTTGCTGTCGTCCTTATCGAGATCGGTGACCAGGCAACTGCTGTTGTTATCCGTCAGCCCGAGCTTCACCGACTCGGATTCCACCGCCGCCAGCGCGTCCAGCAGGTAATTGACGTTGAAGCCGATCTCGATGTCTTCCCCGCTGTACTCGACCTCGATCTCTTCCTCGGCCTCTTCCTGTTCCGGGTTATGCGCCTGGATCACGACCCCGCTATCCTTGATGTCCAGCCGGATACCGCGGTATTTCTCGTTCGACAGGATCGCCGCACGCTGCAACGCATGCCGCAGCGTCCCCCGATCCGCCGTCAGCACATTCGGCGGCTCCTGCGGGATCACCCGCTCGTATTCCGGGAACCGCCCGTCGATCAGCTTCGAGGTGAACCGGATCCCGTCAACCTGGATGCGGATGTGGTTCGAGCCGATATCGATGGTCAGGTCGCCGCTGCCATCGAGCAGCCGCTGCAACTCGATCACACCCTTCCTCGGCACAATCACCTGCTGTGCCGGCAGATTCTGATCCGGCACCGCCACCTCACACAGCGCCAGCCTGTGCCCGTCGGTCGCCACCGCGCGCAGGTAATGCTCCCCGGTCTCCAGCAGCATGCCGTTAAGGTAATAACGCACATCCTGCTGTGCCATCGCGAAATGGGTCTTCTCGAGCAGCCGCTCGACTGCCTCCCGCGGCAGGCTGAAGCTCTGACCGGCCTGGATGTCTTCGACCGTGGGAAACTCCGCCGCCGGCAGTGAGGAAAGGTTGAACCGGCTGCGCCCCGCCTGCACCTGAACCCGCTCGCCTTTCACCGCCACCGATATGGTCACGCCATCGGGCAAGGCCCGGCAGATGTCCAGCAGTTTCCGCCCCGGCACCGTGATCTCGCCTTCGCTCTCCACGTCGACGTCGGCACTCGCCACCAGCTCCACTTCCAGGTCCGTGGCCGTCACCAGGAGTTGATCGTTCTTCACCACCAGCAGCATGTTCGCCAGTATCGGCATCGTCTGACGCCGCTCCACCACGCCGATGATGGCCTGAAGGGGTTTCAGCAAGGTCTCCCGGGGAGCAGTGAACTTCATCGATTCCACCTGTTAATAAATATTGAATATTTAGAATTTTATTATCGTTATTAGCCCGCTCCCGGACTGTGTATAAACGATAAAAAGCTTTTTAAAACAATATCTTAAATGATTTTTTCCTGCTCATAACCCGGCCGGTAACCTCGTCGCCACCTGTGTACCAACTGTGGATAAAAACACCGTCGACGGTTACCAACAAGTTATCCACATCATCCGGTCAGGGTTCTCAACAGGTTCAGATAATCCTCTTCCACCCGGCTCTCAGTCTCCCGCAGCCCCTTCACTCGCCGGCATGCGTGCAGCACCGTGGTGTGATCGCGCCCGCCGAAAGCGTCGCCGATCTCCGGCAGGCTGTGATTGGTCAGCTCCTTCGCCAGGCTCATCGCGATCTGACGCGGGCGCGTGATCGAACGGCTGCGCCGCTTCGACAACAGATCCGCCACTCGGATCTTGAAATACTCGGCCACGGTCTTCTGGATATTCTCCACTGTGACCAGTTTGTCCTGCAGCGCCAGCAGATCCCGAAGTGCTTCCTTGGTGAAGTCGAGGGTGATGGACCTGCCCGTGAAGCGTGAATTCGCGATCACCCGCCGCAACGCACCTTCCAGCTCGCGGACGTTGGAGCGGATGCGCTTGGCGATGAAGAATGCCACCTCTTCCGGCAACACGACGCCCTCGTTCTGTGCCTTGCTCATCAGGATCGCCACCGATGTCTCCAGCTCCGGCGGCTCGATGGCCACCGTCAGGCCCCAGCCGAAACGGGACTTCAGGCGCTCCTCCAGTCCGGTCACCTCTTTCGGATACCGGTCACAGGTGAGGATGATCTGACGCTGGCCCTCGAGCAGAGCATTGAAGGTATGGAAGAACTCCTCCTGGGAGCGCTCCTTGCCGGCGAAGAACTGGATGTCGTCGATAAGCAGCGCGTCGAGAGACCGATAGGTCCGCTTGAACTCGCTGATGGTGTTGTGCTGAAGGCCCTTCACCATGTCGCCGACGAAACGCTCGGAATGCACGTAGCACACCCGTGCCTCCGGGTTGCGCGCGAGCATCAGGTTTCCCACCGAATGCATCAGGTGGGTCTTGCCGAGGCCGACGCCGCCATAGATGAACAGGGGATTGTAGGCCTTGCCGGGGTTCTCACCCACCTGCGAGGCTGCCGCCCGGGCAAGCTGGTTGCTCTTGCCCTCGACGAAGTTCTCGAACGTGAATTGCGGGTTCAGACGGCTCTCGATGGGCTGCGGCCGCGGGCCGCCGCCCGTTCTGGGGGGCGGCGCCGCCACCGTAGCCGGCGCTGCAGCCCGAGAACCACCCCTGGATCCCACTTCTATGATGACTTTGGCGTCGGCATCGGCGTTGGTCACCACCTCGCTGATGCGCGCCAGGAAGTGTTCGCGCAGCCACTCCACCACGAACCGGTTCGGCGCCAGCAGCCGCAGGACGTCACCCTGCTCCACCGCCTGCAGCGGGCGGATCCAGGTATTGAACTGCTGCTCCGGCAGCTCCGATCGCAGCTGACGGACGCAGCGGTTCCATAGCGTAGTGTCGGTCTGCAACGGGATCCCCGGGTGACTCGAATGACTAAATCGAACAACGATTATTTTGCAGCTGTCCCGGATCGACACGCAGGCGCGCGGAAATCCGCGGGAGGACCGTCAAGTCTATACCGCATCCCCTGCGCTAATCTAGCGGCCGGCCGGCCGGGAAACGCGACCGCGCAAGTTGACATGGCCACAGCCCGTGCGTACCCTTCTCGCCCCCTTGTGACGGGTGCCTTCACCACCGGGACCGAAGACGATGAAACGTACCTACCAGCCCAGCAGAATCAAGAAGAAGCGAGCTCACGGTTTCCGTGCCCGCATGGCGACCAAGGCCGGCCGGCAGGTGCTGAAGCGTCGTCGGGCGAAAGGCC
>Ga0102934_1002983_pt1 | contig 11637 bp, 12 predicted proteins | sample SalPonR2_A_D1_MG_FD_78175 | JGI IMG/M metagenome (GOLD analysis project Ga0102934, IMG submission 78175) | Salt pond soil microbial communities from South San Francisco under conditions of wetland restoration - Salt Pond MetaG R2_A_D1_MG | ecosystem: Environmental > Aquatic > Marine > Intertidal...
AGTTCACCCTGCCCGATCCGATCGGAGGTCACCTGGAGCCGATCCGCCTGGCCGCTGACGCGGGCTTCCCCGGCACCGAACTGCTCATCGAGCGCTCGTTGGGCGAGCTCAGTTACGTACTCCAGCCGGTCGATACCGGCCAGCGAGATCAGGTCCGCTTCAATCACGACCCGATTGCTGGGCCCGGCCACATCGATGACCATCGCCTCGCAACCGTCGTCCAAGGCCGCGCGGGCGGCATCGGGCCCGGAGACCGGGACCGGCCGGGCGGTGGGATCCCACGCTTGGAGGGCATCGAGGCCGGTGAAGGCCAGTAGGCCACGCCGGCCGTCGGCAGACACCATCGACACCACCGACATGTTGCTGGACTTATCGGAGCCGTCGTGGTCGATTTCATCGGCGGTGGCGACGATCGCCACGAGCACTCGACCGGCGTTCAGGGCTTGCAGCAATTGCTCGGGGGTGCGCGCCGAGCGGATCGCTAGGTCCGCGGATCCGTCGTCGTTATCGAACCGGCCAGGCTGCTCGCGCACCGGGTCAGCGTAGGCGCGACAATCCGCGGGTGAGCCCACCCGTCCGCGAAGCGAGCACCGGCGGGACCGTGCGCTCGAGTGCGGCGGTGTTGTCGGTGGTGGTGCTCGTCGCGCTCAACCTGCGGCTGGCGCTTTCGAGCCTGCCGGCGGTCGCGACCGAGATCAAGGCCGAGACCGGGTGGAACGATGCCGCGATCGGGACGCTGACGACCGTGCCGGTGCTGTGCATGGGGCTGTTCGCGCTGTTGGTCCCGAGGTTGGCGGCGGTGATCGGACGCCGACTGGCGGTAGCACTGGGCTTGGTAGCGATGGCCATCGGGCTGAGCCTGCGGCTGATCGGCGCTGTAGGGATCACGTTGTTCGCCTCGGCGCTGCTGGCCGGAATATCCATCGCGATCCTCGGTGGACTGGTGCCCGGGATCGTGCGCGCGCAACTGTCTTCGTCGTTGGGCACCGCCACGGCGCTATGGACCGCCGCAATGATGGGTGGGGCGGCGCTGGGGGCGGCGGCGACATTGCCGCTTGCCGAGGTGCTCGGTGGATGGAACCGGGCGCTGGCCTTGTGGGCGATCCCGGCCGTCATCGCACTCGTGGCATGGACCGTGTTGGAAAGGGGCGCGTCTTTCGATGATCGACCGGCCGCATTGCCCAGGCTCGCTGATCTGCCGTGGCGCAGCCCGGTGGCGTGGTCCTTGACCGGCTTCATGACGTTGAACTCGATCGTGTTCTACAGCGCACTGGCCTGGATAGCCCCGTCCTACGCCGAGCGGGGTTACTCGCCGGCGGTGGCGGGAGTGTTCTTCGGGGTCTTCACCGGGGCGCAGATCGTCGGCGCGCTCGTCCTTCCCTCGCTATCGCACCGACTGCCCTACCGGCGCACGCTGTTCGTGGCCAGCGTGCTGGTGTGCGCGACGGCGATCGCGTCCATCGGGCTGTTTCCCGATCTGCTGCCGCCGGTGGTGCTGGCCCTCGTCGGGTTCACCTTGAGCGGTAGCTTCGCGATGGCACTCGGACTGCTCAGTGAGTATTCGGTTGATGCAGCTGCCTCAGCGCGATTGACCGCGATGGCCTTCTTCGTGACCTACACCGCGGCAGCATTCGGACCCTTCATCGCCGGTGCCATCATGGACACAGCCGATTCATGGCCGCTGGTGTTCTCGCTGCTCGCCGGCGTTGCGCTGCTGCAGGCAGTGGCCGCGATCAGGCTGCGCAAGGGCGTGACGGTCGAGTAACGCTCGAGCAGTGCTACAGGCGACAGGCGTGGATGTCGGTTACGAGGATGCCGCGGGCGCCGAGGGAGTACAACTCGTCCATCACCTGGTGGACGTCGGCGGCCGGCACCATCGCGCGCACGGCCGACCACGCCTTATCGTGCAACGGGGCAACGGTGGGCGATTCGATGCCGGGCGTGATCGCGCAGGCTCGGTCGAGGTGCTCGTTCGAGATGTCGTAATCCACCAGAACGTAGGACCGAGCGACCATCACCCCGTGCAGGCGGCGCAAGAAGGTCTCCACGGCGGGCGAATCGTCCTTGTTGGGGTCCCCGCAGCACACCAGCAGCGCTTCGGACTGCAAGATCGGCTCGCCGATGACCTCCAAGCCGGCTTGGCGCAACGTGGTTCCCGTTGCCACGACATCGGCCACGGCATCGGCCACGCCGAGCGCGACGGCGTTCTCCACCGCGCCGTCGAGTTCGACTACGCGGGCTTCGATGCCTTGTTCATCGAGCCAGGCGCGCAGCAGGCCGGAGTAGGACGTAGCGATGCGTAGCCCGGCCAGATCCTGCGGTGAGCTGGCGGTGCCCTTCGGGGCAGCCAGGCGGAAGGTGCTGGGAGCAAAACCGAGGGCTATGCGCTCGGTGGCGGTTGCACCTGAGTCCAGCAGCATGTCCCGCCCGGTGATGCCCAGGTCCAACGTGCCCTCCCCCACGTAGATCGCGACATCGCGCGGGCGCAGGAAGAAGAACTCGACATCGTTGTCCGGATCGTGGACGACCAAGTCGCGCTGGCCGGCGTTCTTCAAGTAGCCGGCTTCGTGCAGCATCGCGCGCGCCGGTTCGGCAAGTTGGCCCTTGTTCGGTACGGCGACCCGCAGCGGGCTCATCACAACCTCCGGTAGACGTCGTCGATGCCGACATCGCACGCCAGCATCATCACTTGCACGTGGTAGATCAACTGCGCGATCTCATCGGCCGCGCGGTCACGGCCCTCGTGCTCGGCGGCCATCCAGACCTCCGCGGCTTCCTCGACGACCTTCTTGCCCACCGCGTGCACGCCGCCGGACAGTAGGCGCACTGTGCCGGACTCGGGGTCTTGCGCGTCAGCCTTACTGCGCAACTCGGTATAGAGATCATCGAAGGTCTTCATGGGCCGAAGCCTAGGTGCGACTACCGATGAAGCGATGCAAGGACCGTGGCGGTGCGCAGCGCGGAGGCCATCGCCTCACCGCCCTTGTCTTCGATGGAACCGGGAAGGCCCGCCCTATCCCTCGCTTGGGCTTCGGTATCGCAGGTGAGTACCCCGAATCCGACGGGCACCCGGTGTTGGACACTCACCTCGGTCAAGCCCTGGGTGGCAGCCGAGCAGACGTACTCGAAGTGCGGGGTACCGCCGCGGATCACCACGCCGAGCGCGACGATCGCATCGAAGCGACCAGCTGCCGCGCATTCGGCAGCCACTACGGACAACTCGAAGGTTCCCGGGACCTGGAATTCGCTGACCTGCGCGCCACTTGCGTTCGCTACCGCCCGAGCGCCGGCACGCAGCCCTTCCATGATGTCCGCATGCCACGACGCCGAGATCAGTGCGACGGATAGGCCGGTGGCTTCGACCTCCAGGTTCGGCGCGCCCGACCCACTCATGGACGCTCGCCTGGTTCCGGCACGAGTTCAGTGGGGTCCGGTTCAGTGGGGTCCAGTTCAGTGGGATCCGGCTCGTAGGCATGCCCCATGCGCGAGGCCTTCGTGCCCAGATAGGTGGCGTTGTACTCGTTAGCGGGTATCACCAGCGGAACGCGCTCGGCAATGGAAAGCCCGTAGCCTTCGAGGCCGGCTCGCTTAGCCGGGTTGTTGGTGAGCAGCCGCATCGTGCGTACCCCGAGGTCGACCAGGATTTGCGCCCCGGTGCCGTAGTCCCGGGCATCCACCGGAAGACCGAGATCGGTGTTCGCATCGACCGTGTCGCGACCTTGGTCTTGCAGGGCGTACGCGCGCATCTTGTCGAGCAGTCCGATGCCGCGGCCTTCATGGCCTTTGATGTACAACACCACGCCGCGACCTTCCTCGGCCACGGCCCGCAACGCCGCATGCAGTTGCGGGCCACAATCGCATCGGTGGGATCCGAATACGTCCCCGGTCAAGCACTCCGAATGCACCCGCACGAGAACGTCTTGGCCATCGCCGATGTCCCCGGCGACCAGCGCGACATGCTCGCTGCCATCGATGTCGCTGCGGTAGGCCACCGCCCTGAAATCGCCGTACTCGGTGGGCATCGGGACATCGACCACCCGCTCCACATGGGATTCGCGGCGCCGGCGATGGCGGATCAGATCGGCGATTGAGATCAACACCAGGCCGTGTTCGTCGCAGAAATCCCGACACTGCGCGGCGTTCATCATGGTGCCGTCGTCGTTGACCATCTCGCACAGCGCACCCGCTGGCGGCAACGCGGCCAAGCGGGCGAGATCGACTGCTGCCTCGGTGTGCCCGGCACGGCGCAAGACCCCGCCCTCCACGGCGCGCAGCGGCACCACGTGGCCGGGACGAGTGAGTTCCCATGGTTCGGTGGCCGAGTCGGACAAGACCTTGATGGTGCGGGCGCGATCCTTGGCGCTGATGCCGGTGGTCTCGACGTCCTTGGCATCGACGGTCACCGCGTATGCGGTACCTCGGCGATCCTCGTTCACCGCCGCCATCGGTGGTAGGTCGAGCCGGTCGAGATCCGCGCCGGTCATGCCCACACAGATATAGCCCGAGGTGTGGCGGATCATGAAAGCCGTCAACTCGGCAGTTGCCAGGGACGCCGCGAAGATGAGGTCGCCTTCGTTCTCCCGGTTCTCGTCGTCGACCACCACGATGGGCCGACCCGCGCGCAGTTGTTCGACCGCCTGCTCGACTGTATTCAGCGCGACGGCACCCGGGTGCGGCGGCTCCAGCGGCTCGATCGAACCGGTGGGATCTTGCGGAAGGAGTTCGGCATCGTCGCGTGAGGCGAACAGTTCATCGGCAGGGATCATCGCTGCATCAACTTCTCGACGTACTTAGCGAGGACGTCCACCTCGATGTTCACGACATCGCCCACCTGCCGCGTGCCGAGGTTGGTCTCGGCCAGCGTGGTGGGAATAAGCGAGATGGTGAAGCGGTCATCGGTTACGGACACGATCGTCAACGATACGCCGTCCACGGTTATCGAGCCCTTTTCGACCATGTAGGCGGTGAGATCCGCGGGGACGTCGATGCGCATCACGGTCCACTGATCGCTCGGCTCGATCGCGGCGATCACTCCGGTGCCATCGACATGGCCTTGCACGATGTGACCACCGAGCCGGGAATCCACCCGGGCGGCGCGCTCGAGGTTCACCGCGGCGCCGGCGGTGGCCTGGGACAGCGAGGTGCGGTGCATCGTCTCGGCCATGACGTCGGCCTCGAACCAAGAATCCCCGCGATCGGCCACGGTCAGGCAGATGCCGTTCACACTGATCGAGGCACCGAGCGCGGAATCGGCGAGCACATCGTCGGCGGTGATCCGCACCCGCAGGGCGTCGCCGAGATCCTGTACGGACTCCACGGTGCCCTTCTCTTCGACGATGCCGGTGAACATCACGCACTCCTGAGGCTGGGGATGGAATCGGCCGCTGCGCCCGGGTCGAGGGTCGGTAGGGCGTAGCCGATGAGCACATCTTGGCCCAACGCCCGGGTCTGGATGATCTCCCCCAACAGGTCCAGCCGCGAGCCCGCGGGCAGGCCACGCGGACCGGAACCGAGCCAGACGCCGGCTAGCAGGCACTCGAAGCGATCCACGCAGCCGGCCTCGAGGAAGGCGCGCAGCAAAGTTGGCCCGGCCTCCAACAGCGCGTGGCGCACCCCGCGGGCGTAGAGCTGATCCAGCAGGGCGCTCGGATCGTGATCGGGAACCACGAGCGTGGGCGCCGCCTCGTCCAAGACCTTGGCTCCTTGGGGAATGCTCCGACGCCCCGCGATAACCCGAAGTGGCTGACCGCCCGGGGGCACCGGCACCTCGCGCACGGTCAACGAGGGATCATCGGCGAGGACGGTGCCGGTGCCGGTGATGACTGCCTGCACCCGGGCCCGCAGTTCGTGGGCGTATCGCTGCGCAGGCGCACCGGTCAGTTGCACGCGCCGACCACCGTAGCCCGCGACCCGCCCATCGAGGCTGATCGCGAGTTTGGCGGTCACGAACGGGCGGGCGCGGGTGACCGCGATCGTCCACTCGGCGTTGACTTCCCGGGCCGCTGCCTCCCCGATGCCTGCGACCACTTCGATCCCGGCGGCGCGCAATTCCCCCGCTCCCCCGCCAGCCGCATCGGTGGGGTCACTTTGCGCGTAGACCACGCGGGCGATGCCGGCATCGATCAGCGCTTTCGTGCACGGTCCGGTGCGGCCGGTATGCCGGCACGGCTCCAGCGTGATGATCGCGGTGCCACCGGCGGCCGCCCGGCCAGCTGCTTGCAGTGCCACCACTTCCGCATGCGGCGTGCCGGCACCGGCATGGAAACCCTCCGCGAGGAACCCACCGCTGGAATCGAGGATCACGCAGCCCACGCGCGGGTTCTCCCCGCGCGAAGCCCGCGGATCACTCGCCAACTCCACGGCGCGATCCATCCATAGCGTCCACCGGGCGTTAGTGCTTTCGGGGCTGCTTTCGGGGCTGCGCACGTGTTGGCTCATGAGGCGGCTCCCGCTGCGAGAGCGCGCAGCCGTTCGATCGTTGCGGCCGGATCCTCGGAGTTGAAGACCGCCGAGCCGGCCACGAAGACGTTGGCACCGGCTTCGGCGCAACTCTCGATGGTCTGCGGTCCCACGCCGCCATCGACTTGGACCCAGACATCGCCGTCGGCTCGATCGGCCAACTCCCGCGCCTTGCCGATCTTGGGCAGCATGTCGGTCATGAAGGACTGACCGCCGAAGCCGGGCTCGACCGTCATCACCAAGATCATGTCGACCAGATCGCCGAGGCGGTCCACCTGCTCAAGACCCGTGCCCGGCTTGACCGCGACACCTGCCCGGGCACCTTGCTCCCGCAATGCCGAACACAGCTTCGCTGGATCTTTGGCGGCTTCGAGGTGGAAGGTGACGCTGTAGGCACCGGCCGCTGCGTACGCCGGTGCCCAACTATCGGGATCATCGATCATCAAATGGCAGTCGGCCTTGATCTGCTCATCGCGCAGCAGCGGCTCGATGACCGGCAGCCCGAAAGTGAGGTTCGGCACGAAGTGGTTATCCATCACGTCGAGGTGGATCATGTCCGAGACTTCGGCGATGCGTTGCACTTCTGCGTGCAGCCGCGATAGATCCGCATTCAGCACGCTCGGCGAGATCATCGGTGCTTCGTTCACCCACCTAGGCTAGTGGGGTTTCGGGCACTCGCCCGGAGCCAAGCAGTAGGACCTGAGAGTTAAGGACGCGCAACGGATGAGCGATGAGCGGTTTGCCCGGGCGATCGAGGTTGCCCACTCGGCGGGACGGTTGGCCTATGGGTACTTCGAGCGCGCCGCGGATCTCACGATCGAGCACAAGGGCACCCAGGATCTGGTGAGCGAGGCGGATCGGGAAACCGAGGCGCACATCACGCAGGCGCTGCTCGCTGCCTTCCCCGACGACTCCTTCATGGGCGAGGAGAACGGATTCACGCAAGGGGCCGAGGGCGCGGGCACCTGGGTGGTGGATCCGATCGACGGAACGCAACCGTTCTTGCTCGGCTTGCCCACCTGGTGCATCTCGATCGCCTACGTACAAGACGGCATGGTGCAGATCGGAGTGATCCATGCACCGGCTACCGGCGACACCTACGCAGCCCACCGCGGACACGGCACAACGCACAACGGCAAACCGGTGCACGTCATCGAGGCCACGGCCTTGAGCGATGGCCTGACCGGAGTGGGCTGTTCACGCAAGACCGAAGCGGAGGATCTCGCCGAGATCATGCGGCGCCTACTGAGCGCAGGTGGCATGTACCAGCGGACGGGTTCGGGGGCGCTGAACCTCGCGTACGTCGCGGCCGGCCAGCACATCGGTTACGTGGAGATGTACATCCACGCCTGGGATTGCCTGGCGGCCGTGTGCCTAGTCGAGGAAGCCGGTGGGAGGGTGTCGACGTTCCTGGCCGACTACGGGGTGACCGGCGCCGGCAAGCTGGTCGCCGGTGCACCGGGTGTGTTCGAGCAACTGCAAGGACTACTGCCGACGAAGTAGTGCGATGAACATCGCATCGGTGCCGTGCAGGTGCGGCCACAACTGCACATGCGGCCCGGGGCCGAGATCGGGCACATCCGGCAGTAGTGCACGGGCGTCCTCTTCGACGATGTCCTCGTGGGTCATCAGGGCGTCGTCGATGACCCCACGTGTCTCGGCAAGATGCGGCGAGCAGGTGACGTAGGCGAGCACTCCGCCGCGCCTGAGCGAGGCCAGGCCCGTATCGAGCAGGGCATGCTGCAGCCCACCGAGTTCGCGGACATCGGCCGGGCTGCGCCGCCACCGAGCCTCCGGGCGCCGGCGCAATGCGCCTAGTCCGGTGCAGGGAGCATCCAGCAAGATCCGATCGAAGAAGCGATTGCCCCAGGGTCTGGTGGTGGCATCGGCTACCTCGATCTCGATAGGTGACTTGGTTGCAACTGAGTCGACTGTCGAGCGCACCAGCTCCGCGCGGTGTGGATGCACTTCCACGGCCAGTAGTCCCACTCGATCGCGCGCGGCGGCATCGGCGAGCAACGCCGCCTTACCCCCGGGCCCGGCGCACATGTCCAACCAGGCCGATTCCGGGGGATCGACGGGCGCAGCGAGCAGGGCCTGGACGGCAAGCTGGCTGCCCTCGTCCTGCACGATCGCATGGGAGTCTCGAAGCAGTTGCGATCGATTCGGGACCACTGTGTCCAAGATCCGGGCGCTGTTGATCCACCGCCCCGGCAACGTTCCTTCGAGATTAGCGTCAACTTGTTCGTTGTCGACTGGTTCGGATGCGGCCCGACGCAGCGCGATCGTGGGTTTCGCGGGGACGTTGTCTGCAGCGAGCACCGCCGCGAGATCGTCCTCGCTGGGTGGGTGCTCGCGGTGTTCGAGATGCTCGGTGTGAGCAGTGTGCGCAGACCAGGCATCGCGGATGGCCTGCACGATCCATTCCGGATGCGAGGTGGTGATGGCCAGGGCCGCATCACCGGTGAGCTGCTCGGTGCAGATGTCCTGCCACTGCGGTAAGTCGTGCCCGGCGACCTTGCGCAGCACGGCGTTGACGTAGCCCACCCGACCGGCGTCGGTGATGCCCACAGCACGGGCGAGGGCGCAGGAGGAATCCACGGCGGCGTGATCGGGGACCCGCATGCTCAGGATCTGATGGGTGCCCAGGCGGCAGATGTCCAGCAGCACCGGATCGGTATCGGCAACGGCGCGCGTGGAGCAGGCATCGATGACGGCGTCGTAGAGGCCGCGCATCCGCAAGGTGCCGTAGGCCAGATCGGTTGCGAAGGCTGCATCGCGTCCTTCGAGGGACCAGCGCGCCAGGATGCGCGGCCAGACCAAGTTGGCGTAGGCGTCCTCGGTGCGCACGGCTTCGAGGAGGTCGAGGGCGGCGCGCCTGCTGTCAGTGGACATGACGATCACCGGTGCGCAGACCGCGGATCCACGCATCGGCCGGCATCTGCTTCTTGCCCGCCGGTTGGACCTGGTCGAGTTCGAGGGATCCATCGGCGGTGCCAATAAGCACCCGCTTGCCTTCCACCTGGATGCCTCCGGGCTCGCTGAGCACTTCGGGTGAAACCGCCGCGGGAACGCCGATGCGCAATCGCTCGCCGGCGAAGGTCGTCCAGGCGCCCGGGGCGGGCGTACATGCGCGGATCGTTCGATCGATGTCGATTGCCGAATGCGACCAGTCGATGCGGGCGTCGGCAACATCGATCCGAGGTGCCAGGCGAACGCCGTCGCTTGCTTGCTCGGTGGGTATAACTACCCCAGCGGCTAATGCATCCATGGTGTCCACCAGCAGTTCGGCGCCGATGGGCGCGAGCCGGGCGAGCAATTGCCCGGCGTCCTCGCGTTCGTCGATGGCAATGTCGGGAGACGTCATCAGGATCGGGCCGGTGTCCAAGCCGGCGTCGATGCAAAAGGTGGTCACGGCGGTGGTGGCATCGCCGTGGGCGATGGCGTGTTGCACGGGCGCGGCGCCTCTCCAGCGCGGCAGTTTGGAGAAGTGCGCGTTGATCCATCCCGATCGAGGGACGTGCAGCAAGGTCTCGGGAACGAGCAGTCCGTAGGCGACGACGGCCACCGCATCGAGATCCCACGCGCGGATGGTGTCGGCGAATTCATCGAGGCGGTCGGGGGTGTGCACGTCGAGCCCGCGGTCACGAGCCACCGAGGCGATGGCGCTGGGCTGCAGCGTGCGCCCTCGTCCGGCGCGCGCATCGGGTTTGGTGAGCACGGCCACTACTTCGTGCTCAGATGCCAGCAGCGCCTCGAGGGCGGGGACGGCCACCTGCGGGGTGCCGGCGAAGGCAACGCGCAAGGAGGTCACAGCCACCGCGAGGATTGCGGGTGCGGACTGATCTTGACGGTCAGCGGATCGGCGCCGAACCACTCCGATTCCCGGATCGCCTTCATCGCTTCCTTGCGGGTTTGCGGGTCGAGACGATCGATGAACACGATGCCGTCGAGGTGGTCGGTCTCGTGCTGCACGCATCGCGCGAGCAGGTCGCTGCCCTCCAGCGTGACCGGCTCGCCGTACATGTTCATGCCCTTGGCGACCACGGACCTCGCGCGCTTGCACTCGAAGGACAGATCCGGAACCGACAGGCAGCCTTCCTCACCATCTTGCTGCTCATCGGATAGGTCCAGGATCGGGTTCACCAAATGGCCGAGTTCGTCGTCGACCCAGTAGGTGAACACCCGCAGGGACACCCCGAGTTGCGGCGCGGCCAAGCCGACACCGGGGGCGTCTTGCATGGTCTCGGTGAGGTCTTGCACCAACTTGCGCAGCTCCTTGTCGAAATCGACTACTTCGGCAGCCGGGGTGCGCAGGACGGGATCGCCGTACAACCGGATCGGGATAACGCTCATCGAGGCGAAGTCTAAGTGCGCCGGTCACATATCCCGCGGGTCCATCCGCACCCGCACCTCGCGGCCCGAGCCCTCCTCGGTGGAAGCGGTTCGGATCGCGGCTGCGAGTTCCGCGGTCAATGCACCGGCGTGCCTTCGGTCCACCACGATGAAACTGCGTACGTCCCGTCGATCGGGGGTGTCCTCTATCGGCACGGGACCCAGAACCCGATGCGGCACGGTTACCGATGCCACGAACGCGTTCACCGCGCTCGACGGTCCGGTTAACTCCGCGACCCGGGTGACCGGCGGGAGACCGACCGCTCGGCGTTCGTCGATCTGGCGATCGGCGAACCAGCGGGAGTCGTAGCGGATCAAGGCCTGCACCGCGGCCCCATCGGGTTCGGCCACGATGCACACCCGACCGCCGGGGCGAACGGCGGCGGCCGCTGCGAACCAGCGACGAACCTGCTGCTCGGGGCCGGTGAGGGTCGCGGGGGCAACGCGCGCATCGAGGATCACCACCCCGGCGTATCCATGCGCGGCGACGGGTTCGGCGCCGGGGGTGGCGACCACCACGGCGGGGGCCTCGCCGATCTCGCGCACGATCCGTTCGGCCTGCGACCACACGATCGGCACACCGGGGAATGCCTTGCCCAGTTCCTCCGCGGTCCGCCCGGCACCGACCGTCACGGCGCGAAGCGCGGTCTCGTGGCAGTTGCGGCACGACCAGTTGCCCGCCAATGCACCGCACCGAGTGCACGAGGGGACGGCGTGCCCGGATGTCGCGTGCAGCGCTCCGGCGCAATCGGCTCGCACGCAGGTGGCTACTTCCCGGCACCG
>Ga0102934_1002984_pt1 | contig 11629 bp, 8 predicted proteins | sample SalPonR2_A_D1_MG_FD_78175 | JGI IMG/M metagenome (GOLD analysis project Ga0102934, IMG submission 78175) | Salt pond soil microbial communities from South San Francisco under conditions of wetland restoration - Salt Pond MetaG R2_A_D1_MG | ecosystem: Environmental > Aquatic > Marine > Intertidal...
GCAGGAAGAGGAAATTTTGAAAATCCGAACGCTGTTAAACGAAATTATTATGCAGGAAGAGCCGGAGGAATTGATCAGTTCTGAAGAGTACAAGTTCTTATTTGACGATCAACTCTAAACAACAACAAATAATGGGAGGCCCCCTATGAATACCACTACTCTCAACCCCTCTATCGAGGAAGAGTTCGACCGAAAACACATCAATCGCTCTCTTACCCTCACTATTCTCGATCGCTTTAACAGAGGAGAGTTTGATCACTTTAAACCTGTTCAGGTAGAAAGCCTGCCTCAAGTAGACGGTCAGCAGATCATCGATCTGACCAAACCGGCTGAATATAAAACCAATTTAGAGGATTACCGAAAAACTCTTAGTAAATTACTCCCCGAGGTTCCTGTTCATAAATATGGTACATCCGAGGCAGGTCGTATACATTTAACTTCTCAAGACCTATATGAGATCGGGATGCATCTGATTCCCAAGGTTGCCTACGGAATTCTCAACGGCGGTTCGGCTAGCAGCTACGTTGACGAAAAGAAAAACCGTTCTTTTTCGAACACGCTTTTTAATCTTACGGCCCAAGTATTTAAGAAAGCCTCCGCAGTTTCGCGGGATAAACCGAAAGGAACTACCCCCGCCTTTATCAACCCGGATGGATCACCCGGGCCAAGCTTCCTTGAACTAAAAATCAGAGCGTTGCTTATCCTGTCGCTGCGATATCGCCGTCAATTTGGAGCAGACAGGGATATACACGGCATTTTACCCATTTTTCAAATGACCAGCATCTATACAGATTCCAATGTTACTGAGGCCTTACAGGAATACCAGAGCAGCCCCTATATTGCAGCTCTTCTCAATGACCTGGACCCTGCAACTCTCCACCCATATACCGCCGTCCAACCACTAATAGCAGCCTATACCCACAGCTCTGAGGGACGCCCAAAGGGACTATTCACTAAGGCCTGGGGTAAGCCGAACTCCCTGCTGCCGCTTCCCGGCGGACATGGACAGAATTTTTCAGTGCTGTCACACATTTACCGTGATCTGTATTCCCAGGGTTACAGATATGCTTATTTGGGGAATATAGATAATCTCGGCAATACCGTTGACCCAACAAGCATAGCCCTGTTGGCCCTCAGCGGAAAACCAGGCGCCTTTGAGTTCTCCTTTAAAACGCCGGTTGATGTGAAGGGGGGAATACTGGTTAGGGATAAAGCCGGCAGACTGAATGCTGCCGATATAGGACCGGCTATCTCAGAAGAGGAGCTCCAGCAGGCGGAAAAGTCCGGAGCCCCTATTCTATTTAACTGTGCAAGCGGAATTTTCGACTTGAAGTATCTGGACAAGCAGCTTGAATATATTTCTGCAGAACTCCCTACTCGCTTCTCGGATCAGGACAAGGACGCCGGCCGTTACTCCCAGGCGGAGCAAATTACTTGGGAAATAATCGGTATGATGGATAGACCGTTGATTTTTGGAGTTCACAAATACGACCGCTTTCTCGCATCGAAACTACTAATAGAAAACATGATGACCAGCGGTATCGGTTTAGATGACCCGGCATATCCACCGAAACTTCATCCCATTGCGAGTAATTTACATAATGGGCTCAAACGAGCCTTAGAAGGGCCCTACGGACTAAAACTCGATCAAAACCGTTGGCTTCCCAAAGCACCGGAGGAGATAGAATGAACCCCGAAACAGAACACGAGAACTTCCTTGAGAGTGTAGATTTTTCTAAGCTGAATGGCCTGGTTCCCGTGGTAACCCAGGATGCAGAGAATAGTGAGGTCCTGATGCTGGCCTTTGCCGACTATGAAGCGGTACAGGCTACGCTGGAAACCGGCTATGCCCATTACCACAGCCGCAGCCGCAACAATCTTTGGAAAAAAGGGGCGACCTCCGGTAACCTACAAAAGATAATTGAAATTCGAGTAGATTGCGATGACGACACCTTACTTTATAGGGTGCGACAGTCCGGGCCGGCCTGTCACACCGGCAATCGCAGCTGCTTCTACCGCTCTATATTTAGCTCTATATAGTACCCCGGTTATCGGCACCACTACGAACTAAGAAACAGCAGGCTTAACGATACTAAAGGAGCCGGATACCTGCTGTTCTAGGGCTTTGGCAATTGAGACTCGGTCAAGCTTGCATTCCTCAATTAACTGCCCTCGACTGGCCTGGGGCAGGAATTTGTCGGAAACTCCCGACCATCGAAACTGAACCGGAACACCCTTACGAAGCAGCATACTGGCAACATACTCACCTATACCGCCCACCACGGCCCCGTCTTCTACCATATACACATGGGAGTATCTCGAAATAATGTCCGTCAGATACTCCTCGTCAATGGGCTTTATAAAACGAAGGTTGTACAGATCAACCCCTATACCGTTTTCCGCACTAATCCGAGTAGCTTCCTGTGCTTCCTGGAACAGTCCTCCAACCGATATCAGCAGGGTATCTGCTCCGTTCTTTTGAGCCATCACTCCGCGTCCGAGGGTGATTTCTGTATTCAAAAGGCCGCGCGTATCAGGGCATGAGGACTTTGGATAACGCAGCATTGCCGGTGCATCCTTCTGAAGGGCCCATTCCAGCATCATATCAACCTCATTCGCATCACCCGGAGCCAGAAATGTAAGCCCCGGTACACTACGAAAGAGGGGGATATCATAGAGCCCTTGGTGAGTCTCCCCGTCTCCTCCTACCAGACCGGATCGGTCCATCGCAAACACAACTGGTAAACCAGGGATTGCTACATCGTGGATAACCTGATCCACCGCCCGCTGCATAAAGGTAGAGTAGATAGCGGTAACCGGTTTTAGTCCGGAAATCGCCATTCCCGCCGAAAAGGTGACCGCATGCTGTTCGGCAATTCCCACATCATAAAAGCGATCGGGAAAATGTTCTTTAAAATAGGATAAGCCGGTACCGTCCGCCATGGCGGCGGTTACACCTACAATTCGCTCATCCTTATCCGCCTGTTTTGTAAGGCCTTCGGCCATGGCTTCGGTAAAGCTGACAGAAGGCTTTTTCTCCAATTTACCGTCGGCCTGGGTAAGGGGAGATACGCCATGATAGCGGGAGGGATTACTTTCGGCTAACTCATAACCCTTCCCTTTTTGAGTTACCACGTGCAGTAGTACCGGCTTTTTAAGCCGCTTTGCATTTTTGAGCGCCTGCCCAAGCCGTGCAAAAGAGTGACCGTCAACAGGTCCGATATATTCAAAACCCAATTCACTAAAAAGAGTCTCCCCCAGAAAGGCCGCTTTTACCGCCCGCTTGAAACGAACAAACAGTTCATACAGCTTATAGCCTAAAATGGGTATTCCCTGAATTCCGCGGTCTAGTTTCTCACGCATGTACTGATAGGCGGGAGTTGTAGTGAGTTGACTCACATAGTTGGATAGCTTGCTCAGGTTTGAGTTCAGAGAAAGTCCGCCGACATTCGGGCTGATGGACATATTGTTGTCGTTAAAAATTATTATAAGATCTTTGCCGAGGTGACCCGCGTAATTCAAGCCCTCATATGCCATCCCCCCGGTCAAGGCTCCATCGCCCACCACTACAATTACCTTACCGTCGTTATGGAGAACACGTTTTCCTTCAAGCGCCCCTATACCGGCGGATATCGAAGTTGAAGCGTGCCCGGTCTCCAGCAAATCGTGACTGCTTTCAGTCCGCTTCGGAAAACCGGAAAGCCCCCCCTGCTGCCTGATAGTAGAAAACTTATCGTTACGTCCGGTAAGCAGTTTATGGGTGTAACACTGATGGCCTACATCCCAGAACAACATATCATGGGGAGATTTGAATTCTCTGTGCATAGCAATAGTTAGTTCAACCACACCGAGGTTCGATGCCAAATGTCCGCCGTTTTCCAACACCACACTGATTATGCGTTTACGTATTTGCTGTGCTAATTGAGGCAACCTATCTCTGTCCAGTAGTTTCAATTCTTCCGGTGAGCTCACAAAAGACAAAAGGTCTTCTTTTTTTTCTTCTATATCCATAAGACCATCCTTAATAGAGTTTCACATGCCGCTGTGCAGCACCCGAAACGACGAAAATAGTCCTATTCGGCTATTTTCTTAATATAGTACCAATTAAATATAAAACATTTTTTTTGAAAAGCAAATTATTAGCATCAAATTATTCTGTAGGTTTAAAAAGGATCGAAATGAACCTATTGAAAAACTGCAGTAATAGTTCCTGCTGTTTTTCAGTGGTAAGCGATAAGGATGAGCTGCCCGCGACTGTATTTGACTGATCTTCACCTTCCTGCTGTTCAAGGGTTTGTTCTGGATTGTCCGCCTCGGGCGTTGCCGAGTCAGGAGGGGAAGGAGGCTCAGTGGCTTCCGGTTCAGTCCGGCTTATATCTTCGGCTGTCAAAAACTCCGACGACGCCAAACCGGGACTGGTATATTCCAGAACCCCATTGTAAAGGTCTTCGAATTGCAACACTCCCTGTGAATCTACCAACTCTGCACTTGCTAAACCGCGTATCCATACAGTTTCAGTATTTCCATTGATAGTAACGCTCCGCTGACCTTCCACATTCAACAAACCATTCTGATCGAGTTCTACTATTCGCACGGGTATTTTAGTTTCAAGTGTATAGTTACTATCTTCTTCAACCTCGCGCACCGTACTCGAGGAGCCTTCCGGAAGAAAAGAAAAGAGAGAATCCCCTTCTCCTCCGGTAAAACTGAGTTTTCCTTCCTGTGAATCTACATGGGATGCGCTAAGGGTGAGAGTAGTAGTAGAGGTTACACCGACAGCGATTATATCGCCGACCTTTAGGGCAGCTCCGTCGGCCACGTACCCCTTAAAATCTTGGTCCCATAAAGTTTCCCCATACAGGCTAAAAGACAGAAATAACAGTGCCGCTACAAATGCGGCACTTTTTAATGAATACTTATATCCCCTGCCTGTATTTATGGGAAACCTCATACTATTTCTTCTTGTGTCGATTTTTCCTTAGTTTTTTCTTACGTTTGTGTGTAGCAATTTTATGGCGTTTCTTCTTTTTTCCGCAGGGCACAGCAGATCTCCTTCTGTTTCAAGGCGTTTTTATCAGTTTACAACTGGATATTACATCATTAGCACGCAACTATTCGTGGTGAGATTATGCCCTGTTTTAGCCTCTTGAGTCAAGTGGGTACAGCAACTCCAACAAGTATCCCTCCACGCAACACATTTAGATAGTGCTTGAGCTTGAATAATAACAATAGTATATTGAAACTCTTACAAACTAATTTTATAATTATTTCGCACGCCGCTACACGGCATGCGAAAATGATGAAAGTAGCCGGATACGGTTATTTTCTTAGTAGGATTAATGAAAAAGCAGAGGAATGAAATCCAGCTATACTCGACCGATGATAAAATTAACCATATCATCAATCAGGAACAGCATTCTCAACAGAATCAGTTCTCTCTGCACTTTACCTCAAATGAAGATTTTTTCATAAAGTTACCCCAATCTATCCAGTTTCCAGGCTTTCCGATTCACCATAACATTTCAGAAACAACCCCCTCAACAGCTTACAAACAAGCCCTGGGAACCTTTATGCAGAGCGCGGTCGCACAAACCCCCCAAATATTCAACGGACTTACCTATTTCTTTGATCCATCGGATATCCATCGGCCTGGTTTCTTTCATCTTTACCGCATAAAGGACCAACTGTTTCTGTATCTGCTGAGGGTCGATCTAAATTTCCGCACCCATTATGGAGAGATCATAAGCAAAGGCGGGAACGATTCAACCCACACATACCGAAGCAATGCGCTCTTCTTGGAAAACGACATCATTCCTCTGTCTTCTTTGGGAGAAGCAGAACATCGGGTACACTCGTTCTTTATTGAACAACACCTTTCAGACACCTGGATTGGTGAATACGGAAAAGGCTATTTCGTTCAGGGCATCTGGATTGACAGGGAACTAACAAAGTTTTTTTCAAAGCTTTTCCTGCCTGAGCACAAACGAACCTATCCCTATTATCCCTTTCCCTGTAAGTACCAAACTATTTGCCATTCAGTACTCGACTTTTCACCGGAGGGGCGGACAAAACACCTGAAACTGCTTTACCAGGCGAGAGCCTTTTTGCAGCCCCATTTCGAGGACATTCAGCAGACCCTCACCCAAAATGATTTTTCCGAAACACTGCCCCTATTTCGAAAGCTCAAGCAGAAAATTTCGAACCGGTGGCAAGAAGTATGGACCCCCCTTGAAATTAGCACCTACTTGAATGAGCACGATATGAAGGAGTTTCAGATTGATTTCCACCCTGAATGATATTCACGGCTTAAAAATAACCATTATGGGCCTTGGACTGCACGGTGGAGGGATTGCCTCCGCCCGTTTTTTTGCAGAACACGGGGCCCGTGTTACGGTAACAGACCTGCGTAATGAACAAACCCTCTTGCCCAGCCTGGAAAAACTTGCGGATCTTCCGATACGGTACATTCTGGGAAAGCATGATGAGGAAGATTTTACATCAGCCGATCTGGTGATAAAAAACCCCGCGGTACCTCGTAAATCCAAGTATCTACAGCTCGCCTGTCAGGTAGAAACAGATATATCCGTGTTTTTACAATTGAACCGGCGGCCCCTCATTGCTGTTACCGGTAGCAAGGGAAAATCAACCACCGTCTCGGCCTTGCATCAAATAATGAAAGCAGCCGATCCTCGAGTACTTCTGGGCGGTAATATTACCGTCTCACCGCTTACCTTTCTTCAGGAGTGTCTCTCCCCCTCGACCAGCCCGGTTATCCTTGAACTCTCCTCGTGGCAATTGGCCGACATCCGGCCCATTTCCCTGCTGCAACCCCGCATTGCCGTAATAACTAATATTTTAGCCGACCATCAGAATAGTTACGAGAATATGCAGGAGTACGCCGAGGATAAAGCCCGAATCTTTGCCGGTCAGAACGAACAATCCTCTAGTATCTGTTTTTTTGATGATACCTATGGTCCGTGGTTTGCAGAGAACACGCCCGGACAGCCGATATTTTATTCTGCAGAACCCCTGCCGCCAGAAATTGGAGACGGGGCTTTCATAGATGCAGGAAGGGGATATTACAGGGTTGATAATACACTCCATGAGATAATCCCGGCGCATGTGAATATTGCCGGTGTACATAACCGTTTAAACCTGCTGGTGGCAGCTTTAATTGCGACTCTTCATGGAGTCCCGACAGAGATTATCCACCGTGAAGGGGCCGCTTTTACTGGAATCGAGCATCGTATGGAACTGGTTGCAGTAATAAACGGGGTACGTTGGTACAACGACAGTGCAGCCACCATACCGGATGCCACTGCAGCCGGGCTGCAAAGTTTAGGTGGGAAAATTCATCTAATTGCCGGGGGAACCGATAAAAAGCTCGACTTCTCCCCGCTGAATGAAACCTGGAACCTCGCTGCATCAATCCACCTTTTAACGGGAAGTGCAAGCGATCATATGCAAAAAGCATTGGCCCAACAACAAATCCCCTTCTCTGGCCCCTTTGACAATCTTCGGGATGCGGTTCTTTCCGCCCTCACCGCAGCAGCCCCTGGCGACTCAGTGCTCTTCTCGCCCGGAAGCACATCCTTTGGGATGTTCTTAAATGAGTTCGACCGTGGACGAGTTTTCAAGGCCCTGGTTGAGGAGTTAAAGGGTAACCAGACTCAAAGTAAACTTGATCGATAGGTTAACAGGTGGGGTAATCCCTGCATAGCCCGGTGGCTTCGGCCTCCACCTTTTTAGTTTCTTCCCTTTTTCAGTTTCTTAAAGTAAAAATTCCGGGCTTTTTCAACCTGCCTAAACAGGGCGTACCTGATCGGCGATATCGGCACATCGTAGGTTCCCGGACGGTGAACTACCCTGCCGCCAAAACCGATCTTAAACCGGTACAGTCCGTGCATGGGATGCTCAGGATCATCGGCGGGGGGTATTCCAAACAGATCGTATTCTACACAGCCGGAGTTTTTGGCCAATCTGATCGCTTCCCATTGCACCGCGTAAGAGGCCATCAAATTGCGCTTACGATTAGAGGAGGCTCCATACATATAAGTAGCCCTCCGGCCGTAGATACCTACAATTATTCCGGCCAGCAAATCCCCCTCGTGTCGGGCGCTGACCAAGTGCAGCTGCGGTCCATCAGCACCTTGTGCTCGGGACAACTCTAATAAGCTGCGGTAGTATTCGTAGCTGTGAATTTCAATCTGGTCCCGTTCGGCCGTCTCGCGGTACAATTCGTACCACTCCTGCAGAAAACTATCCGGCTCCAGCGTGGTCTCCACCCCTTTCCGTGCGGCCAGCCGAATATTGTAGCGGGTTTTGCGCTTCATAGCCTGCAGCAGCTGTTCCTCTTCAGCTTCAAGCGAAAGAATCACAGTGCTGGGCGGCTGAATATCCATAGCAGCCTTCCGGGCCCTGGGTATCCCCCACTCCTTTAACTGCATCGGAAGCTCCCAGGCGAGGTCGTAACGGACAGCCAGGGTACCGGCGGGAAGATACTTCGGCAGGTCGTCCGCCAGTTCTCCAAGTAGAGATCGGCGTTCTGGAGTTAATGCTGAGAGGGGATGGGGCACATAGGCTAGAGAAACTCCGCCGGGCAACCTGCGCACTAGTACCAGCAGTGGCTCTCCTTGGACGGAAAAGGCAAGCTCCTGCCAACCAAAACGCGTCTTGAAGGCCCCCCACAGGGCGGATTGAAGAAAATTGGAGTCCTTTGGCAGATCCTTTGATTCAACCGGCTGAATAACTCCCATTAAATCGTATTAACCGACTTTTCCCTGTATCACAGTTCTGGTCGTAACCGGTTTCCCGTTGACTGTCAGAGCAGCAGAGCCAATCATAACAGTATTATCCTTTACGCTAATGGGAATCTTAAAGAAGTCGTCTATTTTGAGCTTCTTCGGCGTAGTTTCCGGCAAAGAATACCCCTCCAGGACCGCACGCATTCCCGGAGCTGCATCATCGACAAACAACACTTCAATACTACTGCGTTCCTCATCATCGGCCTTCTCAGCTGCTAACAACATTCCCTGGCTTTTTACACCCCGCAGCTTAGCCGGCTTAAGATTGTAGACCAGAATAATATTTTTATTCAGCAGTTCTTCTTCTTCGTAAAAAGGTACAAGACCGCTTACAATCTGTCGTTCCTCTTCTTCACCCGCATCGATGGTTTCAATATATAGCTTATCCGCTTCCGGATGCCGTTCTACGGCGGTTATTTTTGCGATTCGCAGATCCACCGCTTCGGTAAACCGTTCTTCAAGACTCTTTTCAGCCTGTTCATCTGTGTTCGCTTTTTCTGTCTCTTCCATTGCCTTCCTCTCCTTCTCTTTCTCAGCCCGGTCCGCCTGACTACCGGCAAAGCGCTCACGCAGTCCCTTAATAAGGTCATCCTCCAGCCTTTCAAACAGTATTTCCGGTGAACTTATCTTTTTAAGACCCGAAAAATCTCCAAGAACCTCCCATGTAGCCCCTTCCTGGCCAAGAAAACGCAATATTCGGTCGGAGGTGTGGGGAATATACGGCTCTATCATCACCGCTAAATCACGAACCACATAGGCCAGTTCCATCAACAGACGGTCGGCCGCCTCCGGCTCGGTTTTCCGAGTCTTCCAAGGTTCGCCGGCTTGAAAACGGCGGTTCCCGTAGGAGGCTAGGGCAAATATTTTACGAAAACCCTGCCGCAGCTCAGCACGTTCCATTGCCGCGGTAATTTCAGCTTCGCGGGCTTTTACTTCCTTTACAAACTCCTCATCCGGTTCAACCTGGGGAACCTCGCCCTCTTTAAATCGGCCGATAAAAGACAAGGTTCTATTTACCAGATTCGCCAGGTTTCCGATCAGCTCACCGTTCACTTTCTCCTGAAAGTCATCCCAGGTGAAAACAGCATCCGAGCTCTCCGGCCGGTTATAAAAGATGTAAAAACGCCACACGTCCGCTGGAATACCCGTATCCTTGGCGTCATTTCCGAACACTCCGACTCCCTTACTTTTAGAAAACTTCCCGCTTTCATAGTTCAGGTATTCGGTGGAAGACATATGATGCAACATAGTCCAATTCTCACCGGTAGCCAGCAGGGAAGAGGGGAAAATAACCGTATGGAAGGGTATGTTATCCTTGCCGATAAACTGATACAGCTCGACATCCTCGGGACTCTTCCACCAGCTCTCCCACTTATCGGTCAAATCCTTGGTAATTGAGATATACCCAATAGGAGCATCAAACCATACGTAAAAAACCTTGTCTTCAAAACCCTCTTTCGGCACCGGGATTCCCCATTTCAAGTCACGGGTAATCGCCCTCTGTTTCAGCCCGTCCCGAATCCAGCTCTTCGTCATCTGAATTGCATTTCGTGCCCAAAATCCTTCCACCGAGGCCGTGTCCATCCAGGCTTGCAGCTTTGGTAGGATTTCCGGCAAGTTCAGATACAGATGCTTTGTTTCCTTCAAAACTGGAGCGGCCCCGCAGGTTCCGCAGCGCGGTTCGATTAGATCGGTTGGATCAAGCAGTTTCCCGCAATGCTCACACTGATCACCCCGGGCATCTTCGTAGCCGCAGTGCGGACAGGTGCCCCGTACAAAGCGATCGGCCAAAAAGCGCCGGCAGCTGTCACAATACAGCTGCTCGATAGTCGCCTCGCTGATATACCCGTTGGCATCCACCTTCCTAAAAATATCCTGTACAATTTCAGTCTGTTCCGGACGCGATGTGCGGCCGAAATGATCAAAATTAATATGAAACCACTTATAAATATCGTCGTGCACCACAAAATAGCGGTCGCACAGCTCTTTTGGGCTTATGCCCTCTTCAAGGGCCTTGGTCTCTGTAGCGGTACCATACTCATCGGTACCACAAACGTAAAGGGTTTCATACCCGTTGCTGCGGCAATACCGCGCAAAGACATCTGCCGACAACACCTGGATAAGGTTACCCAGATGCGGAATATTATTTACATAAGGAAGGGCCGAAGTTATCAGTCGTCTCTTTTTCATAACTAAAGACTATAGGTTCTTGTCTGCCTTCATGTCAACCGGATCGCTTTTTATAGCATCCTTATAGGCAGGTTTATGCATTGATCTCAAACCTCCCATCTGCCGCTCTGCAAGGGCACTCTCGCATCCGAATGCTCCGCTCCCCGGAGGGCAAAGGGTTCTGGCAGGGCCGCCTTGGACAGACGCAGTGGATCGGCTGTCTGCTCCCCAGATAACTCAGCACCGGCTGATTGTTGCTGCCCCGCGCGGGAACCTCGGTGAACTCTCACCCTCGCATGTCTCCAAGCAGGAGAATAGCCACTGTTTTCAAACGTAATCTGAAAATTTCCTTTATGATAGGTGAAAGCAATCAGGCTGTACTCACCACTGCGGTAACCCCAGCCCTCCTCTGCATCACAATAGAGCTCTCCCTGAGCCTGCCCCTCGGCATCCGGATACACATCCAGCAGTAGGTCCCCCTTCCGCTCGGCATCGGTATGTAACCGTGGACTTTCATGGGGAATAACACTTCCCCCGCGAACACACAAGGGCAGTTTTCCAATCGGAGCATGAATTAACTGATCACTCTCCCCGCGGTACAGATGGTCGTCCCAGAAGTCATACCACAGCCCCGCCGGAAGATACACATGCCGCCA
>Ga0102934_1002985_pt1 | contig 11629 bp, 12 predicted proteins | sample SalPonR2_A_D1_MG_FD_78175 | JGI IMG/M metagenome (GOLD analysis project Ga0102934, IMG submission 78175) | Salt pond soil microbial communities from South San Francisco under conditions of wetland restoration - Salt Pond MetaG R2_A_D1_MG | ecosystem: Environmental > Aquatic > Marine > Intertidal...
AAGATGAAATAAAAATTCAATCAAGTGAAGCCTGAAATACACCGTAATCCGTACACTGCTGCCAAAAGTCAATCAAAGTGGAGTACGGTGCGCCGCGCGGCACGTAAAAGTGTAGCTGGACCCGCCACACTGAGAGCAAACTCCAGAAAGAAGTTTCCAAGCGCATGTCGTCAACTCACAATTGGCATAGTCATGTGCTAAGCAAATGTGACCGTATCAAACATAGTTTGCAAGCCTCTTTGCCATGATGTCATTGCGGTAACGGACCGTTGAATTACACACCAATAAAAATGAAACAAAAAATTTGGTCGCTCCGTTATCAATTTCAAATCATTTTGATCGACTTACGCACGGCAAAAACTCTACAAACGACATTTGTTTCGGAAAATGGACGATTTGACTAAAAAAAGCAGTCGCATGAGTTTGTTGGAGGCGCCGCATGATAATAACGAGGAACAGTGCGAACCTTTGCTCCGCGAAAATCCGAACAGATTCGTTATCTTTCCGATTGAGTATCCGGATATTTGGGCCGAGTACAAAAAGCATATGGCCTCATTCTGGACAGCGGAAGAAATCGATTTGGAGGAAGACAAAAAGCAGTGGAAGGAAAAATTGACGGACAACGAGCGCCACTTCATTTCGCATGTGCTTGCATTTTTTGCAGCCTCCGATGGCATTGTCAACGAAAATTTGGTCAACAGATTTATGAATGAGGTGCAAGTTGCAGAAGCGCGCTGTTTTTACGGTTTTCAAATAGCAATGGAAAACATTCATTCGGAGACATATTCTCTGCTGATCGACACTTTGATTACGGACAATCAGGAGAAAAACCTGCTATTGAATGCTATCGAAACGGTACCATGTGTGCAAAAAAAAGCAGAATGGGCGTTGAAATGGATTGAAGGAGATGACAAGTTCGGTGAGCGCTTGGTGGCATTTGCTGCAGTGGAAGGCATCTTTTTTTCAGGATCGTTCTGTGCTATCTTTTGGCTGAAGAAACGAGGTCTAATGCCAGGGTTGTGCTTTTCGAACGAATTGATTTCGCGAGACGAGGGCCTGCATTGTGACTTTGCATGTTTGCTTTTCAACAAGCTGCAAAACAAACCGTCGAGCGAAACTGTGAAGCAAATTATTTGCGAAGCAGTAGAATGTGAAAAACAATTCACAACCGATTCGTTGCCGGTGTCTCTCATAGGCATGAATGCCACTTTGATGCAACAATATATCGAGTTTGTCGCCGACCGTTTGTTGAACGAATTGATTGGTGAACGAGTGTATAATGCGAAAAATCCGTTCGACTGGATGGAGTTGATCAGTTTGGATGGCAAAACCAATTTTTTTGAAAAACGCGTTGGAGAGTACCAGAAAGCTGGCCTCATGAGCGAAAACAGAGAACAAAATCACGAATTTACGATGGACGCCGATTTTTAGACCGCCGACTGCACGACTTCATGATTGCCTATCAAACGCCAGTTGACAATCGGATAGATTTGCATCAAAATGAAGCATTTTATGGACTTTCTGTGGTCTAGTCTACTTATTCACTTAACGAGTGCAGATCGATGCTCAGGCACTGTGTCATCAGCGAAAGGATCGGCTACGGCGGAATCGACGACTGCATGCTGCTCAATTAGCCACCATCGCTCTTTGCAGTACCATTGGCACGCCTAAACGCAGGAGATCGTTCGATGAATACCAAGGTAGAGTAGCAATCGTTCAATCAGCGGTTGTAACAAGCGTTCATTGTTCATTTTTTCACCTTTTTTTTTCCGTTTTTATGACAGCGACCGTTTGTTGGCAATAGTGACCAGCGATGCGTATATAAAGCTTTTGCAAAATAGCACAAATAAGACTGATGCAAAAATCAAAAAGTGCAAAAAAGAATAGCCAAGTGAACGCAATCACAGTTTTTGCCAGAATTCAAAAAATCGCACCACAAGGACAAAAAAGATGACTGAAGGGTTCCGACTTTGTTTGGAGGCAAGTTTTTTGACGCCAACTCCATTCAAAAAGGATCGCACAGACACGGATAAACAAGACGCTGTTATTCGCAACGTCAGTTCACGAGTTGAATGGCTGACAAAAAGTGAGACTGCTGTCCAATACGAACGTGCTTCCGCTGCTGAATACGAAAGAGATGCTTTTGCATGGGTTTCTAGAAGTCAGTTTGCGCAAACGCACAAAAAACTGGAAAAAGTGTATCAACGTCGCTATAAGAATAAGAAGATCTGGCTTGATGGGCGTGTTGCTGCTTTCACATCAGACAGTGATCCTATTTTTGCACAAAAACTACTTGTACCGGCAAACTCGCGGATTGTTCTTGTGGGGGATTTGCACTCATCGATGTCAAGTCTGCTGAACATTCTGGGAAGTTTGCAAAGCAAGTGTCTATTTGCCGAAAAAGAGTCTTTCAAACTCATATCTTCTTGCTATATGATTTTCCTTGGCGACATTGTCGACCGTGGGCCTTACGGCATCGAAATTATGACGCTGCTTGCTCAGCTACAAATCGCCAATCCAGATCGCGTTTTTGTGGTCAATGGAAATCACGAAGATTGTGAAATGTTTAGACAATACGGTTATGCACGCGAAATCGTCAAGCAGTTCGAGACACAAAACTTTATGCAATATGCTGCCTTTTTGCATTACTTGCCGTCTGTGATACTGCTGCAAATGGGCGAGAAAATGTATCAGCTGTGTCACGGAGCACTGCCGACACCGACTATTCCAAACGACGGTAAAATTTTGCTCAGGCTGCGTGACATGCCAGTCGGATCAGAAATTCCATACAAATTCGCCTTGCTGCGCACAGTGAAAAACGTTTGCGCTGGCAAATTTGTCGCAGACAATTTGAAGTGGGGTGATTTTGACGGCACTGTGGTCGGTTACAAAGCTAACAAATACCGAGTCACTTCGGAAGATTCTGATACGTTTGTGTTTGGCCGAGATTTTGTGCGCAGATATTTGCAAGATATGAAAGTAGATGCGATCATCAGCGGACATCAAGACCGCAGCAATTTGACACTGCTGTTGCCGATTGACAAAAACAAATCTGTGGACAATCGGTTCGAATTGGATCCAGTGTACGGAAAAATGGATCTCTATCGCCCTGCGAATTATGACACTTTGGTGAACCAAATATGCTTGTATGAGCCAGGGAGAGACTTTCTGGCAGCGAACACTTCTTCTTGCATTAGTGCCAAAGGAAGCCGTAAGTCATTGAAATACGATTGTTATTTGCAGTTGTACAGCGTTGCTTTGTGTGCGGATCTTAATTGTGTAACCGATGGCATAAAATCGGTCGCTCGCCGCATTTCGATAAGAACAAGCAGAAAAAGTGCACGACAGTTATGTCTGGGTATCAATAGAAAGAAAAATTGCGACGCTGCAGACGAGAATTGAATGAAACGATAAAAAAGTAAAGTAACTTCATTCATAAAAAATTCGTTATTTGGATTTGATGGTCGATGACGCTGCATGTGTGCAGGTTGATGTCAGCTTGGAGCACAAAGTCAATTTTTTCCTCGACCAAGTAGACATGGCTGAATTGCCCACAAAACGGGTATTGGAGTATTACAAAACAGCCAACCTGAAGCTTGCCAGAACGCTGGAAAACTACGAATTGCGATACTACCAGAGCCAAATTGCTCAGCAAGTTTTGTCGCAGCGTTGGTTGCAAGTTCAGGAGCAAAATTTGACCGTTAACAAACGCAGAGAACTGCTTTGCGAAGCAGTGCAGTACAAAGAGATGCTTTTGCAATACAATCAGGATCTTATCGTTCTCTTTCCGACACAAATCGAACAAGTCGAACTATTGTTACGTCAGTGCGAAGAAAAATTGTACCACTACCGCAAGTGCATGCTTATTTTCGAAGAATGCAAACCTTGTTTTTCTGAGACGGCGAAAAACGAATTGCAACACAGATTTAAAAGCACATACGAAAAAACACAATTTAACATTGATGAATTGTATCGATGCTCACTCTATCTGAAAAACGTTGAAAATAGCATGAACAAGACTGTCGAAAGCACTTATCATTTGCTTGGAAACACTATGGACTTGGCAGACACACTTTACGAAAAAGCAACGAATACAAATCAAGAAGAGTGAAATTGGCAATCGCTTGTGAACAACAAGAGTCGGTTGACAACAAACTGTGTGTTTTAACAATTCATTTTCGGCAATTCGATGCAGTGATTTTGCTCTGTGTCTGTTGTTCGTCTTTTGTTTCCTGGCAATGTAATGAAGTTGAGTGATCATTGTGCGAGCATCTTTTTTTCCGTGGCATTATCACCTTTTCAAGATGAAGTGAACGTATTGATTGGCAAACTACGCGCCAGTGCGCTGAACGACACAGCGACAAAAAAGACCACTGCTAAAATCTATTTGAACAGAATTGACCAAAATGAGCAAAGTCGTGGCATTGTCTTTGCGCTTCCGTCATCGTCTCGGCATCACCGTCGAATGAAACATCGACATCGCTGTGCAGAAGCGTGGCCTCGATTTGAATGTTCTCCTTTTCTGTGCGACCAGTCCACGCCAGGTTGCGCTCCATGGTGTCGGCCGCGTCGCCGCGCTCGTAGCCAAAGTCCTCTTCTTCGTCGTACTGTGTCGCCATGTACGACCGAAAGTAGCGACAAGCCAACTGTTTATTGCTGAAGCAGCGCGCCACCAGCAACTCTTGTTCGTAAAATATCAACAGCAGCCAACACGTGTTCATATTTGGTTTGCTGCTGACATGTTAAAAAAAAAAACGGCTTGCCACAGTTGACCGATTTTTTTGTGACATCATGCTAGATCAGCAAATAGAAGGCGACTTTGGCGCTGTGTCTTAAATGTATTGCTGATACGCGCTTTGTTTGTTTGTTTGCGATAAACAGTCCACTAGTCAGTCACATGTTTTTTGCCGTGTATCCAAGGAGCCATTTCATAAGTATGATGTCATCGCGAGCAACGACGAAAACAGCCATTATGTATGCCACGATTAAGAGACCATGGGGTTCACGAAATACACTTTTGTAGAAAAGTTGATCCAAAAACCATGTTGCGTGCCATGTCCAATTGATGGAACACCCAAAGAAATATAGCACCAACGCAAAGCGCGCCAAATGTTGCAACCACCACTGAGCGTTATTCATACATCGGAAAGCTAAAAATAAATTGACAGGCCATGTCAAGGAAGACCAGGCGCCATACAAGGCTATCATCATAGTTATATTTGCATCGGACAGTTTGGTCAAAAAGAGACACACGCACAAAATGCAGGCTATCCAATGATGCGCTACAGTTGTTTTCGGTAATTTTGGCACAAGAAGAAGCGCCATCAAGTCAGTTGATATGTACACGGCGGAGGCAGATTTGACCCACTTTGCTCGCTTGCCAGCATTATCGTCAATAAAAGACTGGTGTCGGAAGACATGCCACATTTCTTGGTAGAAAAACGGTTGCAAACTTATCAATGCGAGGCATACGGTTTTGCTGATATTGGCAACGACATACCATTGCTTATGCTCAGGCAGATTTCGATACGAACTAGATGCAATGTGGCCAACTTTGCGATATAGAGGCCACGTGCAAAATATGACGGCACAACTAAGTAGCAATTGGTGCATGCCATGTGACATTTCCTCCAGCGAAATCCACGGCGGACATTGCTCTGACGCAGCGCCAAGTAAGTTTTGCCACCAAGCAAGCATTTTGTTTGATTTTGATATATCAAGCTTTGTATTATAAAGATTTTATTCCTTTTCTTTTCAAATTTGCAGTGTACATTTTGTTTCTTTGTGCTGAAATCTTTAAAAGCAACCGTTTGGGCAAAGCTGACACATCAGCCTGCGCCAAAATGTTTGGCTTTTCTTTGAGAAGCGAATGTGCCGTAGGTCTCAACTCCTTGCGAACTTGCAAACACTTTTCCAAGAGTTTGTTGATCTCTGGGCAGTCGTAACTATGTAAAACGAATAAATGCGTCGCGCACTGACTGTCCGCGATCAAATATCTTAGGCGGGTAAATACTTCCTCTATCGTTGTGCAAAAGTGCCAAGGCGTTTTTCCGTACGCTAATTCACATGCTGTTGCGCCAAAAGACCAGATGTCAGAACTGCATTCTATGGTTCCATTTGGTTTCACTACGACTTCTGGTGCTATATAATCGGATGTTCCGCAGATGACATGTTTTTTGTTGTCGTCTTGCCACTTGCAAAAACCAAAATCACAAATTTTCAATTTTCCGCTCTTGTCGATCAGAAAATTGTCAGGTTTAACGTCACAATGGATAAGGCCATGTGAATGAACAAAGTTTATGCACTGCAGAATTGTGTGCAAAATACCACTGAACAATTGACCGTCAACATGCATACCGCCATCAGGAAAGTGTTTGTCAAGAAATTCGTAGAGCGACCCGTGGTGACAAAACTCCATCGCCAGCAACAAATGATCAGCGGCAGGTTCCAGATAGCAGATCAGTCGGACAATATATTCTTGCTGTTGATCTGAATAGGATAAATATTTGTGCGTATGAAGTTCGCTGTAGCGTTTGTGTGATGCTAATTTTGAAACATCTGCACGCTTGATAGCCACAATTTTTTTCGTCCAATCATCGAATCCATAATATACGCTTGCCTGGTACGACTTTGAAATCGAGGTGCGAGGTAACAATTGGAAACGGTTGTGAAACGCCGCAACTGTTTTCGTAGATTCCATCTTTGCACGCCTGCACTTTGCAGTCAACGCACTTTGCTATCCTGTGCTCAGGGCGCAAAAATATTGACGCTTGTCTGACAACAAAAAATTAAATGGTTGGTGGAAGGATAAAATTTTTTGCATTTTTTTTGCGACGCAACGATCTCTCACAATGACAAGCGAAGCGCAAAAAAGAAAACAGACCCCGTGCGAGTCAAACTTGCAGCAGGCATATGAACAGGCTATACAAAGCAACGATGTCGAAAAATTTTCCGAATTGTTTAAATACAAAGAAGTGCTGAGCAGCAGCAAAACAGCACTGTCTTTTGCCATTGAGTCTTCCAACGACTTGTTTTTGAACAAAATAATGTGCTCTATGAAACCGGCAGATTTGCGAACCTATTTGCAGTCTGATCTCAAAGACACACAAGAGACAGCGACTCCGGCAACCAAACGTCGCAAAATATGTGCAAAAGAAGCAACAAAAGAAGCAAAAAAATTGTCACCCGGAGCGAGCCGCCTAATCAATGCAATGGTGAAAGACTGGCCGTTTCAATTGGCTCGTGTAGTATGGACAAAGGATTACCAAAATGCTCAGTCATCAACACGACCTTTGGACAAAAAGACGTTGGAAAAGAGATGGACCAAACTTTTTCAAATCAGTGGGCAATTTTTTGCTGGCATGGACGGCAAAGAAAGTGATCAACTGGATTTGATACAGGAATTGGTTTTCAAACGTCTCGAAGAAAAGGCGCTCGACAGCGCGAAGCTGAACCATGGCACGGAAAAGTTTCAGGCAAAACTGCGCAATTGTAGGCAAACCGCAAAAATGGTTTTGTCCAGAATTTTATATATCGATAGCATGCGTTTGGTGTTGGCAGAGCCCAACAAGAAAAGCTGCAAACTGAATTTTCGACAGTTGCTGAAAAATTACGCTGTGGCCATACCCGCCGCATCTTTTTTCAAAGGAAATCCGGAAGCGTTCGCCAATTCGCTGCGACACCATTTGAACGCAAAAGTGTTGTCTCATCAGAATGTACAAGTAACGTGCATTCAGTATCGAGGTTTGTAGACCGCCAAAACAATTTCACGTGCAATGTCTTTACGTAATAAAACTCAATGTCGGCGATGAGTGCTGAAAAAGAACAGCCCAGCACGTACCAGATTTTGACATCACAAATCAAAGATCCAATACCATGGCTCAGATATCCTCCCACTCCAACGCCGAAACGATGGCTGGAGATTTTTGCACAATCCTTTTTGTGGGCTTTGACTTTTTTCGTCATTCGGCGAGCGTTCATCCCCTTCGATCAAGAAAGCGAAATAATAACGGCTGGTAATGCGGCGCTGTTGGGTTTTGCAGCCACTTTTTTGCGTCTTCTTGCATTTGACATGATTTGGAAAAACTATCTTGGAAATTTGTACGACGACAATTTGCAGCTTGTGGAGGAAGAGGCCTGAAACTGCATGGGACACAATGAAATGAATTTTTTTTGCATCATCGCTTCCTGTCAACAAAGCAGATACCACTCAACGCAACAAGCAATTATGACTTTGGTTCAAGAATGCGGCAGCAATCTGTACAAAAACTATTACAAAACGATCGTTTTTCGATCCTCTGGCCTGGCAGATCGCGAAGGTCAGAGAGTCTACATAGATAGAAGTGTCAACTTGAGTACTCTGAAAAACAAGGAAAACAAACTGGCAGACGTGCCTGAACCGAACAGCACTGGTCTGGTATTGAATATTGCAGTGGTCGACCCGTACACTCTGAAGAAAATTGAACAGTGTGATTATTGTCGGGACAGTATTGGCAATGAAGGCGTGCTCAAAAAGACACCCGTTGAATTTAAAGGCTCGCTGTTTGACATCAAAAAAACGGCAAAATCCAAAGCTATTTTGGTTCAGGAAAACGAAATTCAAGTGCAATTGCGCATGATGTGTCAATCGATGGAAAAAACTCATCAGCAGCCCGACAAATTTCATTTCTATTGTGAGGTTTGCGACACGAACGGAAAAGTACTATATCGTGCCGTTTTCAGTAGCCGGGTCGTTTCTTACGCTTTCAAATACAAGCAAGACAGAGACAAACCTTGTAAAATTGCACTGACGTCAGTTGAAGAATGAAATACTCATCGAGAGTCTTGACTGTTTGCCAAACAAGCGTCTGTCTGTCTGCCGCTGTCGCTGAACGCTATCTGGAAAGTAGTTTTTTCGTTGATTATGTCGAGCCACTTCCCGTGTTCGAAACGTTGAACAGCAAAAAAATGAACCGGGCCATTCACATTTTCGCAAATAAAAAATTTTGGGGGAAAAAGCAAACGACTACTAATCCAACCATGTCTTTGTATGACGAAAACACGATCTATGTGGCGTTGAGATCGCTGAGCAGCAAAAACAATGGCCCGGGCGTCGACAATCTCCTTTTGCACATCGGCCTGTCCCTTTACCCAGAAACGCTAAGAAATCTCGAGTCTCGTTTGATTAACGACATCATATCGGTACGGGAACAATCAGACGCTCTGGAAGAGACAGATAAACCAAATTTGTCTTCTATGCGCAACCTTTTGTTTCGCATTCGCGCTTCTATTCGTTCGACACAATAAACACGCAGCACCTGTGGTCTGCGCTGAATATACGCTCGAAAAAAAAACCACTTCGACACTGTAAAAATTTTGGTTTATATACACCCACCGTTCAGCGTTGTCTCCGATATACGAATAGTTTTCCAGCGTCTTGCCATTTCGTCAAAAAGTATTGGACGCAATGTGATTGTCGGCAGTATTTGCGAATCATTTTCAGTTCAAAATCTGCTCCCATAGCTTGTTCACGAGTAAAACCGTGACTCTTGAACTTTTCGGACAGTCCTATGGACCGTTGCTCTTGCCCAAGCTGCTTAGAACGTTCTATTTCAAAAAAAAGCTTTTGTGCCAATTTCAATTGCCTATTGACAATTGGGTACGTGGATACCCGCGCATAACCGGCGTTATAATGCTCCATAACGCCGATGACAGACATTGATCGGTGTATTACGTATAAAGGTTCATCACAAGGCAAACCATTGACACTGTCACTGGGACCAAAGTGCAAAATGCGTTGCAAAAAAGACGGCGCCTTTTGCGACAGCGGCAGGCGCGCGATCGGCCATCCAGAAGACTCAAAATGGTCGTAAAGTCTTCCCTCCACAAAAGGCAAAAAACCGCAATGCAGTGGCAACAGACCTTGGCCAATGCAACTATCATTGCCATAGGCGATTGCACACAAGTCAAGATGCACCTGGCGCCTGATCTTACGATTGTCATTTGAGACAAGAGTCAATAAAATCCACACCGCATCGCGCTTCACACATTTCTCCGAATGAATCTTGTTTACAGCACTGTGTTCACAGGTGGTCACACACCGTGTAGCGCCGACAACAGTTCCTTTGACCAGCTGCACTCTTTCGATAAGAAAGATGCCGCACAAGTCATACGAGGCAGAAACTGCCTGATCTTTACCAACTTGCAGAAAGCGCTGCAACAAAGTTGCAAAAGCCACGTTCAAATATGCATCAGCATCAGGGTCCGCTGCTATCAGACGATATGTATCCCTGATTTCTGGTCGCAACAATTGCGCCGGCAGAGAACCGCAGTCAGATTGGCGAATCACAGAGTCGACTTTGTTACTGTCGGTTGCAAGTTTTTTTTCTCTGCTGTTTTGCAACTTGGCAGCTAGCGATTCGAGAAGAGTGCTTTCACATTTTCCACATGCTTCCAGCTGACTCAAAATGATGTTTCGATGCTGCAGTAAAATATTTTCCTTCTGGGTAGTACGACCATCACGAGACATGAGTTTGTCCAGCCATTGGCGCATCATGTCTTGTTTCCAGCCATATCGGTTACCAATTCTGATAACTTTTTCTTGTTGCAGACGCGCGATTTCCACGGCTGTATGCCAAAAAACCAACAGCCAGTCTGTCAAAGGGATGTAATTGCAAGATTCGTGGAATTGTCGGTCAGACATTGTTTGAGCGGGTGGGTCTGATTTTTTCGGCAAAAAAAAAACAAAAGGGTTTGTCGTGCATACACGGCTGTGCAATATAGACAGCACTCAGGAACACACCGAATATGAAGAAGACAATTCTGCAACATTTTAGTCTGCAGTTTGAACCCCAGATCGACTCTGCCGAATTGAATTGCTCTGTCATGCGCAGAAAGTATCAAACAGATCCAACCCACTTGTTTAGAGTGCCGTCAAACGTACGATTGATTGTATTGAAAGCTTGTGGTGGAGGCTCTGCAGGCTGTCTGCCTGACACGGAGAATAAACTGTCTGGTTGCGGTGGCAATGCTGGCTTGACTGTGAAAAAAACAGTTGCAGTAGAGCCTGGTCAGGTTCTGGAAATTAGAATTGGACGTGGCGGACACTTTGTCAGCCAAACTAAACAACCGAGTCTCACATCGCTGCAAATCGCACAAGGCGTTGAGAAATGCGTTGAACCGGAAGCAACTTTGATCGTCGATGCACAGCAACAAAATCTTCTTTTAACAGCTGCAGGGGGTGCAGGATTCAGCGGAGGACGTTGCATTGCAGAGTCGTTGCGCTCAGAAAGCGGTATGGCAGCACAACAAAACGCTGGTACCGGTTTCTGTAACGCAGACAACAAGTGGATTGGTTACGGTGGCGGAGGTGGTGGCGGTATGGGCGGCGGCTTGGGCGGGAGCGTGTACTCGAATGGCAAAACAACTCGCGCTAGCGATGCAGATAGTTTTACTGGCTCTGGTGGCGGTGGAAGTGCGCTGGTGTTAAAAGAACAAAATGTGAAGCATTTTTTGCCCGGAGACGGTGCCAGCGGCTTTGTCACACTTCTGTATCAATTGTGAGAAACTGAAAAGCAGGTAGAACTATGAATCTAACGGATTCTGCAATAATGTTTCTGCACCCAGAAAAAGCATTTTTTCAGACGGGGTG
>Ga0102934_1002989_pt1 | contig 11610 bp, 6 predicted proteins | sample SalPonR2_A_D1_MG_FD_78175 | JGI IMG/M metagenome (GOLD analysis project Ga0102934, IMG submission 78175) | Salt pond soil microbial communities from South San Francisco under conditions of wetland restoration - Salt Pond MetaG R2_A_D1_MG | ecosystem: Environmental > Aquatic > Marine > Intertidal...
CCTCGGAAATACAGCATGGTATTTCACTCGGTCGCAAAACCCCCTGGGCGAACGATTATCTGAGCAATCATCGCGGCGATTCATGAAGAATGCGTGCTAGTCGGGAATGTGCTCGGGGGTTCGCAGCTGCTGCGGCCTGAAACCTGCGGCAATGCGGTAGACAAGAACGCCATCGCTGACTCCCGGACGCTCAAGCCTGATCCGTTCAACCGGGCCCAGATCGACCAACGCCAGCTCGAGCCAGGCCTCGGTGATCAGTTTGTCGGATCGATTGATCAACAGAACCGGATGATCGGGATTCCTTTCAGAATCGAACCAGTGCTCCCACATCGACCCGCTCATTCCGATGATGTTCTGACCGGTGATCCGGCTCAGGTCACTCGGCCGACCATGCCAGGCCAGTGCAGCGGCCCCGTTCCACTTCGTCGTCGAGGCAATGATCGGCTGCTGCCCGGTTGCGCGCTCGATCTCGGAGGCGATCCGGTCCACTTCCACTGCGGCCTCCTGCCAGGTCAGGTAGCCGGTGCCGAAGTCCGATACCCGGAGTCCGGGGAGCCCCAGAGTCAAAGCATGCAGCAGGATGCCATAGGCCAGAACCAGGGCCAGGATACTGGGCACCCAGGCCTTGATCAGCAGCCGATGGAAACGTCCCAGATGCTCGCGGCCGGTGTCCAGGAGGTCGCGATTGAGCAGTGCGGCAATCATCGGGAACAGAGCTATCCAGGGCGGCAGGGTCCAGTGAAACTTGATCATGGTCGAGGTGCCATAGGCCAGGAAGATCAGCAGCGGAACAGCCGTCATGGTGAGCATGAATCGCCGTTTCCTCCGTCCTGGCGCCAGCTGCCGGCGGATCGGCCCGAAACTCATCAGCGCGGCCAGGGCGACGACCGGCGAAAGCAGCAGGATGGCGTAGATGAGAACGAAATGGCTGGCGAACTCAGGGTTTTCGACCAGTCGCCGCGTGCTCTGGAACAGCAGCGATGCCCACTGGTTCTCGGCGTTCCAGACCAGTACCGGCGAAAAGATCAGGGTTGCCAACAGAACGCCCAGATAGGGCTCGGGTCGCTTGAACCAGTGCCAGCTCTGACGATCGAGGAGCATGAAGACCAGACCGGCAGGGGCAAGCAGGGCAATACTGTACTTGGACAGGAGGCCGAAACCCATGGCCAGGCCCAGTCCGACAAAGGCCCAGGCCGTCTGATCGATCAGGGCGCGCTTGAAGAAGTACAGGGCGGCGATCCAGGCAATCATCATCGGGGCATCAGGTGTCATCAGGAGCCCGGACAACGAGAAGAAGGGCAGGACACTGACCATCAGCACGCAGACCATGCCGATGGTTCGTCCGCCCATGCTGGCGCCGTAGAGGTACATCAGCCAGGCTGTGGCAAGGGTCATCGGGATCAGCAGCAGTCGAACACCGAAGATCGTGTCGCCGGCCAGGCTGGTGCCCATCTGGATCAGCCAGGCGACCAGGGGAGGGTGGTCGAGAAAGCTCAGATCCAGGTGCTGGCTGTAGACCCAGTAGTACATTTCATCCGGGATCAGTCCGACCTGGCCCATATAGAGCAGGCGCAGGATCACCACGTAGAGGAGCAGGCCGAGGATCGCCAGATGCCAGCGCACCCTGGGCACGACGCCCGAGGCGGTCGAGGCAAAGACATAGAACGCCGAGCCCAGATAATTCACCCCGGCCGTGATCACAATGGCCGGAACGATGGCCGCCGCCGCCGAGAGCCCGAGCACCTGAACCAGCAGAACCAGTACCCCGCCGCGGATCATGAGTGCCATCAGGGCCACCAGCAGGAAGCGCAGGTAGCGGTGGGCGATGACCAGATCGGTATGCGCCCCTCCGCGAAAGGTCCAGCGGTAGTTGAGGGCGAAATTGGTCAGGGTCGCGACCACGAAGCTTGCCATGTGTGCCGATCCCAGGCGGGCGTCCTGGGTGATCAGGAAATAGAAGATCAGCAGGTCGATGGCCATGCCGCTGAAGCCGACCAGGATGAACTTCGTCGCGCTCGAGCCGGAGACCCGGCCGCCGGCAAGGTAGGTCAGTCGCTTCAGATAGGTCAGCTGCTGCGACACGCCTAGTTTGGACTTGCCCTGCTGGCGGTCCACGAAGCGGATCGGGATTTCCTCGACTCGAAGCCCGTCGCCGCCCTGAACCAGCAGCTCGAGCAGGATCTTGTAGCCCGCAGCCTGTCCGGGAAGTGCCAGCAGGCGTTCCCGATCGGTGGCGAAATACCCGGCCATCGGGTCCTTGACCTCGGTGAACGGCCAGGCCAGCGCCGTGGCAAACCCGGAGGCCAGGTGTCGATGCCAGGGCCAGCCGTCGGTCTGGCCCCCGGGCGCGTGGCGCGAGCCGATAGTTAGATCGGCACGCCCCTCGCGCAGCGGCTGCAGCAGGGCTCCAAGGCGCTCTGGTGGGTGCGAGCCGTCGGCATCCATGACCACGACCCAGCGGCCTTGCGCGGACTCAGCGCCTTCGAGTACCGATGCTGACAGATCCGCCGGCCCGGTGCGCTCGATGACCCGCACAGGATGGCTTTCAGACCAGGACCGGGCACGCTCGACGGTGGCATCGCGCGATGCGTCGTCGACGATGATGACCTCGATACTCAGTCCCTCAGGAACGGACTGGAAGATCCGCCCGAGGAGCCTGTCGATATTGGCCTCTTCATTCAGGGTTGGTACCACGATCGAGGCGATCGGCGGCCTGGGGCTGGTGCGGGACTGATCCTGCATGATGTCGAGGTCGAGGGCCTTGATGTTGCTTGTGTGACCGCTATTGTCCCCGATTCGCCAGCGTCAGTTCGTATTCACTGAGCGAGTGGGGTGATCCGAAGCGGCTCGGGGGTCGGGCCTGCGAACGCACGCCCTGTCTGCCGGGGCTGAGAGCTGCCGTGGCGGCACCAGGAAATGCTTGACAAGCCCACTGAGACGGCTAGAATATGCGCCCTGATTGCGGGAATAGCTCAGTTGGTAGAGCACAACCTTGCCAAGGTTGGGGTCGCGAGTTCGAGTCTCGTTTCCCGCTCCAGAATTCTGCTCGGGCCCCGACTTCCGCTGCGTTGATCGGGGCCTTTTCGTATCCGCTGACTCAAGAGTTCGCCGATGCGATAGAATGCAGCGATCACCTCATGGCTAGGTGGCAGAGTGGTTATGCAGCGGCCTGCAAAGCCGTGTACCTCGGTTCGACTCCGGGCCTAGCCTCCAATCAATGATGCGAGCCGACGAATCCCCGGATTCGTCGGCTCGTTTCATTTATGATTCTCGATAGCAGATCGATCAAGCCGCCCGGATGGCGAAATTGGTAGACGCAAGGGACTTAAAATCCCTCGGAGGAAACTCCGTGCCGGTTCGATTCCGGCTCCGGGCACCATTGATACTTCCCACTCTGACTATCGACATACCTGTCAGCAGATACCCAGAGTCTTGGCGAAGGTTCTTCAGAGCAACAGGATTTAAATGAAAGAGTCTGTGCTTGTATCATTGTTTATCCTGTTACTTTTTGGGGCGGTTTCTCCATCATTGGCAAGTCCTCTCTCGGATCAAATCTGGGAGACCCAGGCCAGAAACGCCACGCAGGAACTACAGGAAGCGCTTGATGAAGAGCTCCCTACACTGAATCAGGCATTACCCGGTTCCAGACCTCATTCGGGCAATACTGTCAGCTTGGCAGTGGCCCCCTTCTCAAGTGGTCCGGTCGAGCCATCCGGGCTTGGGGTGCTTTTCACTTTTCTGTTCAAACATAGACTGGTCGAGGCGGCCGGTTACGCTCTGGAAACGTCTCCGCTATGGCAACGGCAATACCGTCGTGTCGTGTATGCAGGCGAGGAGAGCTTCTTTCTTCCGGGGCAGGATCAGGATCTGTTCTTGCAGAGACTTCGGGAAAGAACCGGCGCCGAATATGGACTGACCGGTAGCATCGTGGAGCGTGATGGCCTTGTGCTTGCCAGTCTGCGAGTACAGAGGCTCGCAACTGGTGAATCGATGCTCGAACAGAACTATCAGAAGTCGGCGGACGCTTTACCGTCGCTCCTGTCGGACATGATTCAGGACATTCATCGGCTGTTGGAGATCGAAACTCAACGGCCCGAGATGCTGCGACAGCAACATCCCGCTTCTCTGGAAACCTTGCGCCGCATTCTCGCGACACGCTGTGATTCGAGGAACTGTGAGGAACGGCAGGAACACCTCCATTTGTTGCTGCAGCAGACACCGTTTCCTTCGGCGTTTATCTGGTTGTCCGAGGCTTCCGAATGGGGCGACCATCGATCAATCGAGGCCCTGCAGTTCGGACTCTCCCTCTGGCAAGAGCATGGCTTGCTGACCTATGCCCGAGCGCTGCATATGCCTCGGGGCGAACGCAGTGATCCGAATCGAGAGCGGATGGGCCTTGTAACCGGGCTGGCTGCCCGATACCCTGATTTTCTCGAGTTCCAGTTCCAGGCCATCAGCGACTTGGCCTGGTGTTGCTATACGCGCGAAGCGCTTGCCATAGCCCGTTCATTGTTGAATCGTCACCCTGCGCATTACCGTGTCTGGTTGGCTTATACGCAAGCACTGAGCAGGTACGCATGGAATATTCGCGGAAATCATCAGTGGTCCCGAGTTCCGGAGCGAGGCAAAAGACAATTTCCGAAATTGATGCCGCTCATCGAAAAATCGGTCGAGCGTTCGCTGAGCTTGAACGAATATGAGTCTGATACCTGGGTCCATCGAGCTATTCATTCCCCTGGGGCCAGTTCGCAGACGCGGGCCTCCCTGATGAGGGCGATCGAGCTCTCGCCCCATGATCCCTGGGCCTACGAGGCAGGCATGTTGAATTTTCGCCGGGTCTGGGGTGGCAGCATCGAAGAGCAGATGGAGTACTTTGAGCTGGCGGTGGAGAACAACCCGGAAGCGCAGTGGCCCTTCGATCTCCACCGGAGTACTTTTGTCCAAGGCTCCAAGTGGCGGGTTCGGACTGCCGGCATGATCAACAGCTTGGGCTGCGGTCGCGACTGCAGGGGATACCTGATCTGGGGTTTCAGCTTTTTAGTATTGGTGTTTTCTAGTCTCGCCCTGCTGATATGGCACCGAAAAAAACAGGGTTATCTCTGAACAGACGTCAGCAGGGTGGCGCCGATTTGCGCCGACAGGATCGATCTTCTCAGTGCAAGGAAACCCTGCGCGAATGAGTTCTTCGACGGGAAGACCAATGATTGATTCGGAGGCATTTCAGTGGCCCTGGATCGGCAACAGTGCACCACCACCTGAATCTGGCGATTCGCGCGGATTGTTATGACAATCACCACTCGACCGTAACGCGCTGATCGTTCTTCCGGCACGCACTTCTGGCCCTTCGGGCCAACCGTACCTGCCTGCAGAACGGCAGGCGATATTCTTCGCTACAGGATGGCTACTTTGCTTCGCAGAACCGCCAACCCTGTGCCTCAGGCGCTCCGGCTACTGTCACTCCGGTCGCACCACACGATCTGCGGCTTTTCCGACCGCAACGCGCTCCGTGCAGAGTTATTCAGGGGTGTCTACCGCGACAGATTTTCCCGATTGCGTTCGTGCTGGGTCTGGATGCGCTGGAGGAATGCCCGGCCGTCTTCTTCGTCATCCGGGTCATAGGTGACGGAGGTGAGAGTCGTGATGACGCCGAGCTTGCCGTCTTCGACATCGAAGATCTGGTCGCGGAGGTAATCGGTCAGGCGCCAGCGGACGATATTGGCACCGGCCTGGTCGGTCATGGGCAGGATCAGGATGGGGACAGACAACAGTTGCCTGTCGAAGGAGCCGATCAGATCCAGATCGCGCAGCTGTCCGACCAGTCCGTCGTAGAGAACCGGCATCAGCATGAACAGGGCCTCGCGTGTGGGTAGCTTGGACTCCCCGTACGGCCGACGCACCGCCTCGATCGTGATCTTGATGACCGAAAAGATCGTCTTGTAGCGCTGCGAGCTCTTGATCTCGCGCTTCAGGAAGAACGCGGTATTGGCCGGGTTGAGAATTCGATGTGACACCCTGGGCAGCGAGCTGGCGGTCGCGACGGCCTCGGCGGCCTGCGGTTTGTCGTGTGTCTGGGGCTGAGCCTTCGCCGAGTCCGGCTCGATCGTAGCGCTCGGGCTGGCGTCCGATCCGCCGTCGGTCTGATCGGCCGAGGTCTCGGAGCGTCTGCGCAATTCGATGGTCAGTGAGTCGTCGAGGCCCTGGCGCTTGAGCTGCTCGATCAGAAATGTCCTGACTCGCTGAAGCTGCTCCCTGGTCGCGTCCTTGCCGTCGGCGTGCTTCTGGGGCAGATCCAGTGCCAGGCGTTCGCTGACCCGTTCGATATAGTCGGAAAAGGCATGGGAGAGCTGGGATTCGTCGTCGACCCCGGCGCGCCTGAGCTCGGTGGCCATCACGATCAGCCTGGCCGCTTCGGCGGGGTCCTCACGAATCTGGTCAACGATCTCGTCGACGTCCAGACCAACGCTTTCGGCACCGCTCTCCAGTGCTCGGACCACATGATCCCCGCGGACCTCGCCGGATAACTCGTGGACCAGCTTTCCATACTCGGCAACGCTCATTCCCTCGCCGAGCAGCCCCTGCTTCAACTGCGGCAACAGGCGTCGCAGGTCCCGGCTGTCGGGAAGCATCCGATTGATGATCTGGGCCATGCGCCTGGCGGAGAAATTGCCGCCGCGATACTCCTCCCGAACAAGCGAGACCAGGGTGGAGTAGGTGAGCTGCTCGACTTCACCGAGTACCTGATTTTCTTCGCCCAGCAGGCGTTCTACGTCGCGGCTGCTCGTATGCTGCCGCCGCACGCGCTCGCGCAGATCGTTGACGGCCTTCAGCAAGTCGTCGGAGGACAGCGCATTCTGAGCGTTCAGTTCTCCGCTCTCGATCTGGGCGATCAGGTTACGCAGCTGCCGAACCACCTGTTTTCGCTGGCCCGAGTTCTCGCTCGATTCGTTCAGTCGCTCGGCGTAGGCAGCGGGGTCCTTGATCAGTTCGGTAATCGACATCATCGACGACATGGCACCGAAAGTATCGGAGGAATCATCGATCGGCTTTTCGATGCTGATCCCGAGCTCGTTGTCGTCGCCGCTGACGACCTTCTGGTCCGCGGTGACTTTCTTGTAGGTGACGTAATTGACAAGGATGCCCTGGCAGCTACGCGCCTTCAGGCCTTGTCTGATGGCATCGACGTCCGGAAATTCGTTCTGTCTGGACAGGATATCGAGCAGATGTTCGAGGTCTTCGAGTCGCACCTTGGGTTCGAAGGTGAAGGATTCGATCTGTGTCTGCGCCAGAAGATTGAGCAGCCGGCGTGGATTGAAACGCTCGCCGACCGGATGTTTTTCGATGAACAACGCGCCCCGATCGAGCAACAGCGTGATCGCTGGCTCGCTCTTGAAAGCCGACTGCAGCGAATCCATCAGGCCCTCGCTGGACTTGGCGCTCATCGGATGATCGGGGCCGTAACCGCTGACGGTCGTGAATGCCGTATTGAACTGACGGGCCAGCAGTTCTGCGGCTCTGGCATCGAGTCCAGGTGTCCGAGTCTGGGTCATGCCCAGACCTCGCTGATCGCCCGTGAGAACGCCTTGGCATTGGGATAGCGGTGCCCCGGATCGGTGTGCGTGGCGCGCAGGATCACTGACTCGAGCGGCGGCGTGATTCGCGGGTGGCAGTCCCTGGGCTTGCTGATGAAAAAGGTCTCCGGGCTCCTGATCTTGCGGGCCACCGTGTCATTGGCATTCTCGGCCCGGATCGGCAGATGGCCAGCCAGCAGCTCGAGCAGGATCACCCCCACGGCATAGAGATCGGTCCTCGCGTCCGTGTCTTTGGCTGCGGCCTGTTCCGGCGACAGATAGATCGGCGTGCCGACCACAATGCCGCGGGCCAGATATTCGGCCTGCTTGGCCTTGGCGATGCCGAAGTCGGCGATCAGGGCCCGGCCGTTGCGGTTCTCGATCAGGATATTGGCCGGCTTGAGGTCCTGGTGGATTACGCCGGAGTCGTGGGCATAGCCCAGTCCAGCAAGGACTTCATTGACCAACCGCAGGACATGCTCCATCGGCAACAGGCGTCGAGCGGGTACCGGGTGGCGGCGGAGTTTTTTCAGGAGCTGGGCCAGGTCCTGTCCTTCGACGAGCTGCATCACCTGGAAGAAGTAGTCATCGTCCTCGCCGGAGTCGAAAATCGTGATCAGATTGGGATGGTCAAGGACGGCAATGGTTTCGGCTTCATCGCGAAACTGCTGCTGGGCAATTCTGGTCGTCGCCAGAGCCTTGGGCAGGAGCTTGATCGCGACCTGGCGTTTGAGGGATTTCTGGTAGGCCACGAAGACGGCCGCCATAGCGCCCCGACCCAGTTCGCGCACGACAACATAGTTGCCGAACTCACGACCGATTGCATTCGTGTAATCGAACGCCTTGATCTTAGACAATGCCGAAACGCCCATGACTGAAGCCTTCCAGACTATAACAAAACCGGCAAACCCTGAATATCGTCAAGCTCGGGGGCCGTGTCCTTGCTTCAAAGCACTTACACTAGAGGGCCCGACCGACCCCTCGAATGGACGTGACCATGAGCATCCGCATTGCGCTGGATTCAGAAATCGGCCCGCTGGAAACGGTGGTGGTGCACACCCCGGGTACCGAAATGGAGAACATGACGCCGGAAACGGCCGAGCAGGTGCTCTATGACGATATCCTCAGCCTGCCCCTGGCTCTAAAAGAGCATCAACAGCTGACCGGTGTCCTGAACCAGGTCGCCCACGTTGTCGAATTCCGGCACCTGCTGGCCGAGGTGCTGGAAAAGTCGCACGTCCGCCGCGCGCTGCTCGGTGAACTCTGTGAACTCTATGGCTGCCCGGAGTTGATCGAGAATCTCCTGGCGCTGGACTCGCCGTCCCTGGCGCGCCAGTTGATCGAGGGCACGCCGAAAAAGAGCATCAGCCTGGAGAAGTTCCTCAGCCCGACTCGCTACGCGATACCGCCGTTGCCGAATGCATTCTTTACCCGTGATGCAACGATGTGTCTGAACAATCGCATCATCATCGGCTCGATGGCCTACAAGGCGCGCGTTGCCGAAGCCCTGCTGCTCAAATCCGTGTTCAAGTATCACGATGGTATCGATTCTCGTGGCTTCTATTTCGATGGCACCGACCAGCCCGATTCCGAAGTCACGATCGAGGGCGGTGATCTGCTGGTCATCCGCGAGGACCTGGTCGTGATCGGCTATTCCGAGCGCACCTCGGTGGCCGGTATCGATACCCTGATGCGCAGCATTGCCAGCCAGGGCCCGGTGCGCAATTTCGTGGTGGTCGAGATTCCCAAGACCCGGGCCACGATTCATCTCGACATGATCTTTACCATGGTCGATCGGGACACCTGCGTGGTCTTTCCGCCCCTGATCACAGGCCCGCATCGCTCGCGCGCCTTCCACTGTCGATTCGGCGGTGGAGACGGCGCCCAGATCAAGGAGTATTCCGGCGTCCTGCAGGCCCTGAAGGCGCTCGGGCTCGAGCTTGCACCGATCTCCTGCGGCGGCCCGGATCAGTTCAATCAGGAGCGCGAGCAGTGGGCCAGCGGGGCCAACTTCTTTGCCTTTGGTCCCGGTCAGATCCTGGGCTATTCGCACAATGCCCACACGGTCGAGGCGCTGAGCCAGGCGGGCTTCAGCGTCGCAGCTGCCGAAGCGGTGATCTCGGGTGAGCGCAAGCTCGATTCGACCGAACGGGTGGTGGTGACCATCGACGGCGCCGAGCTGTCGCGCGGCGGTGGCGGCTGTCGCTGCATGACCATGCCGCTGGCGCGGCAGCCGGTCTGAGCTTCATTGGCAAGCGCATGATCATGCGGGCCCGTTACAATAGCGGGCTGACTTTCAAGACGGTTGATCCATGGAACAGACTGCACTGAAGAACCTGCTCGAAGACCTGGAGCGCCGCGTTGCTGCGCTTAGGGGGTATCTTTGACTACGATGGCAAGGTAGAGCGACTCGAAGAGGTCACTCGCGAGCTGGAGGCACCGGATGTCTGGAACGATCCGGAGCATGCTCAGTCCCTCGGCAAGGAACGCTCCGATCTCGATCATTCCGTGACCGCCCAGACCGCGGTGATCAACGGCGTCAGCGATGCGGCCGAGCTGCTCGAGATGGCGCTGGAGGAGGGCGACGACGACACCCTGGACGCTGTCGGTGCCGACCTGGAGCGGATCGAGCGCCAGGTCGCCGATCTCGAGTTCCAGCGGATGTTTTCCGGCGAGATGGACCAGGGGCCCTGTTATCTCGATATCCAGGCCGGCTCCGGCGGCACCGAGGCCCAGGACTGGGCCGAGATGTTGTTGCGGATGTATCTGCGCTGGGCCGAATCGCGAGGCTGGAAGTCCGAGATTGTCGAAGTCTCGGCGGCGGACGTCGCCGGGATCAAGTCCGCAACGCTTCGCCTGGAAGGTGACTATGCCTTCGGCTGGTGTCGCACCGAAACCGGGGTGCATCGCCTCGTGCGCAAATCACCCTTCGATTCCGGCAACCGCCGGCATACCTCGTTTGCCAGCGTTTTCGTGTCGCCGGAAATCGATGAGAACATCGAGATCGATATCGATCCGTCGGATCTGAGGATCGACGTCTACCGGGCATCCGGCGCGGGCGGGCAGCACGTCAACCGGACCGAATCGGCCGTTCGCATTACCCATGAGCCCAGCGGCATCGTGGTCCAGTGCCAGACCGACCGGTCGCAGCACAAGAACAAGGACCGCGCGATGGGCCAGCTCCGCGCCAAGCTCTACGAGATGGAGCTGAAGAAGAAGCAGGAGCAGGCCCAGGCGACCGAGGACGAGAAGGCGGATATCGGATGGGGCAGCCAGATCCGCAACTACGTGCTCGATCAATCCCGTATCAAAGACCTCAGGACCGGCATGGAGCGTACCGATACACAAAAGGTCCTCGACGGGGATCTGGATGAATTCGTGGCCGCCTCACTGAAAGCAGGACTGGAATAGGATCATGACCGACTCGAACCCGAAGCAGGAAGCACCTCCCGAGCAGGACGAGAATCGCCTGATCGCAGAGCGCCGCGACAAGCTCAAGGCGCTGCGTGCAGGTGGCCAGGCCTTTCCCAACGACTGGCGAGTCCAGCACGAAGCCGCGGATCTCCTCGCGCGCTACGGCGATTCCGAGACCTGGACCAAGGACATCCTGGCAGAGCTCGATGAGACCTTCTTCATGGCCGGTCGAATTCTCAGTCGCCGGATCATGGGAAAGGCGGCCTTCTGCCATATTCAGGACCGCTCGGGCCAGCGCTTCCAGCTCTATCTTCGTCGGGACGATCTGCCCGAAGGGGTCTATCAGTCCTTCAAGGGCTGGGACATCGGCGATATCGTCGGCGTGGCCGGCCAGCTGATGCGCACCAACACCGGCGAACTCAGCCTGCAGGCCAGCGAGCTGCGTCTGCTGGTCAAATCCCTGCGTCCCCTGCCGGAGAAATGGCACGGTCTGAGCGATCAGGAAACCCGCTATCGCCAGCGCTATGTGGATCTGATCGTCAATCCCGAGGTGCGTGAGACCTTCGTGAGGCGTTTCCAGATCATCCGGGCAATCCGCCAGTTCCTCGATTCGCGGGGGTTTCTCGAA
>Ga0102934_1002990_pt1 | contig 11607 bp, 8 predicted proteins | sample SalPonR2_A_D1_MG_FD_78175 | JGI IMG/M metagenome (GOLD analysis project Ga0102934, IMG submission 78175) | Salt pond soil microbial communities from South San Francisco under conditions of wetland restoration - Salt Pond MetaG R2_A_D1_MG | ecosystem: Environmental > Aquatic > Marine > Intertidal...
GGCAGGCGCATGAAGGCCCTCGAACTCAAGAATCTCAGCAAGACCTACCCCAACGGGGTGCAGGCGCTCACCGGCATCGACCTCAGCGTGGAGGAGGGCGATTTTTTCGCCTTGCTGGGTCCCAACGGGGCCGGCAAGAGCACCACCATCGGGATCGTCACATCTCTGGTGACCAAGACGGGCGGCACGGCGACGATTTTCGGCCACGACATCGACCGGGACTTTTCGGCAGCCAAGGCCTGCATCGGCCTGGTGCCGCAGGAACTGAACCTGAACCAGTTCGAGAAGGTCGAGAGCATCGTCGCGACACAGGGCGGCTATTACGGCCTGCCGCGCGGCCTCGCCCTGGAGCGCGCCGAGAAATACCTGCGCGAGCTGCAGCTCTGGGACCGGCGCCACGACATCGCCCGCTCGCTCTCCGGCGGCATGAAGCGGCGCCTGATGATCGCGCGCGCCCTGGTGCACGAGCCGCGGCTGCTGATCCTGGACGAGCCCACCGCGGGCGTGGACATCGAGATCCGGCGTTCCATGTGGGCCTTCCTGCGCAAGGTGAACGCCGCCGGGGTCACGATCATCCTGACCACGCACTACCTGGAGGAGGCGGAAAACCTCTGCCGCAACGTGGCGATCATCGACCAGGGCCGGATCATCGAGAACGACCGCATGAGCCGGGTGTTACGCAAGCTGCAGATGGAGACCTTCGTGCTCACGCTGGAGCACGAGCTGGATGCGGCGCCCCGGCTGGACGATTACGACACCCGCCTGGTGGATCCGCTGACCCTGGAGGCGGACGTGCACAGCGGCCGGGACATCAACGAGCTGTTCCGCGCGCTGTCGGCCGCGGGCATCCGCGTGGTGGCGATGCGCAACAAGGCGAACCGCCTCGAGGAGCTGTTCATGCGGCTGGTCGAGCAGAAAAAGGACGGCCGGGCGGCCTGAGGAAGCAGCAACATGAACCTCAGGAACCAGTGGTACGCGTTTTCGACGCTCGTGATCAAGGAATACAACCGGATCGTGCGCATCTGGATACAGACCATCGTGCCGCCCGCCATCACCATGACGCTGTACTTCATCATTTTCGGCAGCCTGATCGGGCGACGCATCGGCGAGATGGACGGCTACGATTACATGCAGTTCATCGCGCCGGGACTGATCATGCTGTCGGTGATCACGAACTCCTACGGCAACGTGGTGAGCAGTTTCTTCGGCGCCAAGTTCGGCCGTCATATCGAGGAGATGCTGGTCTCGCCCATGCCGAACTACCTGATTCTGCTGGGCCACGTGGCCGGCGGCGTGATCCGCGGCCTGTTCGTGGGCGCCATCGTGACCGTGGTTGCGCTGTTCTTCACGCGGCTGCACGTCCAGCATCCGCTGATCGTCCTGTCGACCGTGATACTCACCGCGATCGTTTTTGCGCTGGGCGGCTTCATCAACGCCGTGTTCGCCAAGAAGTTCGACGACATCAGCATCGTGCCCACCTTCGTGCTGACGCCGCTGACCTACCTGGGCGGGGTGTTCTACTCGATCTCGCTGCTGCCGGAGTTCTGGCAGGCGGTGTCGCGCGCCAACCCGATTCTCTACATGGTGAACGCTTTCCGTTACGGCGTGCTGGGAACCTCTGACATACCCATCGGCACGGCCTACGCGATCATCTTCGTCGCCATCGGCCTGCTTTACACTTTTTCGCTGTACCTGCTCAACAAGGGCATCGGCATCCGCGAGTGACATGTGCGGCCGTTACGCCTTTTTCACGCCCGTAGAAGCTGTCGCCCGGCTGTTCGGCGTGAGCGAGATTCACGCGAGCGACATCGCTCCGCGCTACAACATCGCGCCGACCCAGGAAGTTCCCATCGTGCGGCGCTCGCCCTTCCTGGAAGAAGAGGATGCCACGCACGAGGCGCCGCGGGAGCTGGCGCTGGCGCGCTGGGGACTGGTGCCCTTCTGGGCGCGCGACCCCGCCATCGGCAACCGCATGATCAACGCCCGCGGGGAGACCGTGGCAAAGAAGCCGGCCTTTCGCGCCGCCTTCCGCAAGCGCCGCTGCCTGGTGCCGGCGGACGGTTTCTTCGAATGGCGGCGCACGGCCTCCGGCAAGCAACCCTGGTACATCCACGGCGCTGACGGCGAGCCGCTGGCGCTGGCCGGCCTGTGGGAGCTTTGGGACCCGCCCGAAGGCGGCACGCCGCTGGCCAGCTGCGCCATCATCACCACCGCAGCGAACGCGTTCATGCGGCCCCTGCACGACCGCATGCCGGTGGTACTGGACGCCGCGGCCCGCGACGCCTGGCTGGCGCCCGACGCCGAGCCCGAGACGCTGGAGGCGCTGCTGCGGCCGGCGCCGGAGGACGCGCTGGAAGCCTGGCCCGTGAGCCGGCGCGTCAACAGCCCGTTCAACGAGGACCCCTCGCTGCTCGAGAAGGTGCATGCCTGAAACGGGCGCGCAAGAGCTTTGCCGGGGCGTCTACCGGCTGCTGGACCAGGGCGACATCCGCCGCGCCGGTCCCGCCTGCGAGCGCCTCGTCGCCGAGTTTCCGGCCTTCGCTCCCGGCTGGGCCGCCTTCAGCGAGTTGTGGCAGCGCTGCCGCGAGGCCGACCGGGCGGCGCACTGCGCGGAAACGGCCTGCCGGCTGGCGCCTCGCTCGGCCGCGTACCGTGCGCAACTGGCACGCTGCGAGTTGCTGCGCGGCCAGTCGCGGCGCGCGACGGCGCTGGCCGAGCAGGCCCTCGGGCTGGGCGGCGCCGACCACGCGACCCTCGATACCATCGGCAACGTGTTCAGCCGCGCCGGCGAGCAGGCGCGCGCGCTGGAAGTCTTCCGGGCGGCATTGGAACTGGCGCCCGACAATCCGGCGGCGATCTACAACCTGGCGACGTCCCTCAGGTTCCACGGGCGCGTCGGGGAGGCCGAGCGCCTGTTCGAGCGGCTGATCGAGCTCGACCCCGACGACCACGAGGCGGTCCACAGCCGCAGCGTCCTGCGTCGCCAGACGGAGGAGAGCAACCACGTTGCCGAACTGCGGCGCAGGCTGGAAGCCGGGCGGGACTGGCGGGCGCTCAGCCACTATGCTTATGCGCTGGGCAAGGAGCTCGACGACCTGGACCGGCCGGCGGAAGCTTTCCGCGCCTTCAGCCACGGCGCGCGGCTCATTCACGAGCACCTGCCTTCCGGCCTGGAGACGGAGCGCGCCCATATCGGCGCCGTGGTGCGGGCGCTGCGCGGGGGTCTGCTGGAAAAACCCGGCAGCGGGCACCCGTCCGCAGAGCCGGTGTTCGTCATCGGCTTGCCGCGCACCGGCTCCACGCTGGTCGAGCGCATCCTTGGCAGCCACAGCCAGGTCTTCGCCGCGGGCGAGCTGCACAACTTCCAGGTCGAGGCTCGCCGCCTGACCGGCGCGCGCACGGTGGCCGAGGCCTTCCAGGCAGTGCTCGCCTCGCCCGACCGCTTCGACTTCGCCCGGCTGGGCGCCGCTTACCTGGAGAGCACGCGGCCCCGCACGGGACGCACCGCGCGCTTCATCGACAAGCTGCCGCGCAACGATCTCTGGGCCGGCCTGATCCACCGCGCGCTGCCCGGCGCGCGTTTCATCCTGACCACGCGCCATCCCGCGGACGCCTGCTATGCCATGTTCCGCACCTTGTTCCGCTCCGGCTACCCCTTCACCTACGACCTGCAGACGCTCGGTCGCTACTACCGCGCCCACCAGGTGCTGGTGCAGGCGCTGAAAGACACGCTGCCGCCGGGCTCGCTGCTGGACGTGGCCTATGAGGACCTGGTCGGAGACCCCGAGCGCCACGCCCGCCGGATGACCGAGTTCTGCGGCCTGGACTGGGAGCCGGCGTGCCTGGCGTTTCACCAGCGCGAGGAGGCGGTGGTCACGGCGAGCGCGCACCAGGTCCGCCAGCCGATCTACAGCTCGTCGGTCGGCAGGTGGCGCAAGCTGGAACGCGAGCTGGCGCCGCTGCTTCGTGCCCTGGAGGAGGAGCATGGCGACCCGCTGGCGGCGGCCGGGGAAGCTGGCGGGCGATGAACCGTTTCGTGCGCGCAATGCAGTCCCGGGCGGCAATGAAGTGGCTGTTCAACTGCTACCCGCCCTATCTCATGACCGGCATCCGGGTGCACGAGATCGCGCCCGACTGGCGGCGCGTGGAGGTCCGCATGGGCCTGCACTGGTACAACCGCAATTACTTCGGCACGCACTTCGGCGCCAGCCTGTACGCGATGACCGACCCGTTCTACGTGATCATGTTGTCGCGCAACATCGGTCCCGGCTACGTCGTCTGGGACCGCCGCGCCACTATCGACTTCCTGCGGCCCGGGCGAGGCCGCGTCACGGCGCTGTTCGAGCTCAGGCCGGAGATGATCGAGGAAGTCCTGGAGGCGACTTCCACAGGCGAGAAATACCAGCCCAGCTGGCCGGTCGAGGTGCGCGACGAATCGGGCGAGGTGGTGGCGCGCGTTTTGAAGACGCTTTACGTGCGGCGCAAGCCGGGCGACTGAGCGGGTCTGCAGCGAGCCTGCACAGAGACCACCAGCGTGCCCGGCCCGCCGTGAACGCCGAGCGCCGTGCCGATCTCGGTGACGAAAGCCTGCTCCATGCCCGGTAGCGCCGCGCGCAGCTCCTCGACCAGCGCGGCGGCCGCCTGCGGCGCGTCGGCGTGGCCGACGGCGAAGCGCCAGTCGCGGGACGCGTCCGTGCGGCGGGCGATCCAGCGCGCAAAGCGTCGCAGGCGCCGGCGCCGTCCCCATAGCGCGCCGCCCATGCCGATGCGGCCGTCCGGCAGCGTGGCCAGGATCGGCTCGAGCCGCAGCAGGCGCACCAGGCGCCGTTTCGCCCTGGATACGCGCCCGCCGCGCACCGCATGGTCGATGCTGCCCAGCAGCGCCCAGGTGCGCGTGCCGGCGATGACCTCTCCGAGCGCCAGCGCGATGTCGTCCACCCCGCGTCCTTCGGCCGCCATCTCGGCGGCGCGCAGCACCACCAGGCCCTGGCCGATGGAGGCGTTGCGCGAATCCAGGGCGAGCACCGGGGCGCGGGTCGCGGCGCGCTCGGCGGCCGAGCCGGCCGCCTGGAAAGTGCCGCTGGCCCGGCCGGTCACGTGCAGCGAAACGATGCCGGCATGGTGGCTGCCGAGAATCTGGTAGAGCCGCCGGAAGTCGCCGGGCGGCGGCTGCGAAGTCGTGGGGTGAACCGGGTTGTTCTCCATTTCCCGGTAGAACTCGCGGGTGTCCAGGCTGACCTTGTCCAGGTAGCTGCGCGGCCCGAAATGGATGCGCACCGGCACCATGTGGATCTCCAGGGAGGTCAGCAGGGTCTCGGGCAGGTCGGCTGCGCTGTCGGTCACGACGGCCACCGTGCCGGCGCCCGCGCGCGCCGCGGACTGCTGCGATTGCATGTCGTCGGCCTTGCGGCCCGTGACCTCGCCGAACTGCGCCGCGGCGCGGAAAACCGCTGCCGGGTCGTCGGCATGCACGTGAATGCGCGCGCGTTGCTTGCCGCCGGCGATGACCAGGCTGCTGCCCAGTCCGGCCATCGCCTCGCGCAGCTTGCGCCGGTCGAGCGCCGCGCCGCTCACCAGGCACTCGGTGCACCAGCGGTGCGCCGCCTCCCGCGCCGTATCGCTGAAGTAAGCATCGCCCACCGACGCCGCCGCCCCGGGCGGGAGATTTTCGGCCAACCCGGCGCGCAGCGAGCCGCTGCGCACGAACTCCGTCACGCCCTGCAGCAGGTCGACGAAACCCTGTGCGCCGGCATCCACCACGCCGGCGCGGCGCAGCGCCTCGAGTTGCGCGGTGGTGGCGAGCAAGGAGGCCTGGGCGCGCTGCAGGCCGCGCTCCAGCAACTCGGAGAAATCCTGGCCGCCGGCGGCCAGCTGCGCGCCGAGTTCGGCGCCGAAATCGCGCATCACCGTCAGCATGGTGCCCTCGCGGGGCTCGCTGAGCGCGTCCTGCGCGTAACGGGCGCCGCGCTCCACCGCGCGCACGAAATGCTCTGTGGTCAGCATGCGCCGGTGCTGGCAGGCGTCGCACACGCCGTGAAAAAACTGCGCCAGTATGGCGCCGGAATTGCCTCGCGCGCCGTCGAGCGCAGCGTCCGCGACGATCTCCAGGAGCCGCCCGGCATGCCGCTCGCGCTGGCGCAGCAGCGCGCCGCGCACCGCGCCGAGCATGACCGCGAGGTTGGTGCCGGTGTCCCCGTCGGGCACCGGGAAGACGTTGATGCGGTTGAGGCGCTCCGCATCGGCGGCGACGCGCGCGATGCCGGCGAGCAGGCCGCGCGACAGCCGCGGGCCGTCCAGGTAAGCAATGCGGGTCGCCGCGCTCGCCAAGCTTTTTCAGTCCCGGGGCAGGAAGAAGCGCCGCCCCTGGTGGCTCATCACCACGCCGTCGCGGGTGATGCGCTGCACCGAGGGTCCTTCGCGGATGGCCTGGCCCTCGTTGTAGCGCTGCATGTTGATGAATACGAAACGCTCGGCCGGGTCGCCGCTGTAAACGTGGATGTCCAGGTGGAGGTGCGGCACGTTGAGCTCGCCGCGCACCACCATGTCGGAGAAACGCGGCAGCCGGGCGTCGGCGGTCGCCGTGTCGGCGGCGCTCGCATCGCCGGACGGCTGCTGATCGGCCGTACGCGCCCCCGCGGACGCAGCCGTCGCGCCGGGCCGGCCTGAAGCCGCGCCCGACGCCGTGCCGGGCGACGGCGAGGCGGCGCTCCCCACTTCCGTGGACAGCGGCCGCACTTCCTGGCGGGGCGGCTTGTCGGCCAGCGGCAGCGCTTCGGTGCTGCGAGCCGTGACAGCAGGGCTCCGGGTCGCGTTCTCGCGGATGCTCGGCCTGTTCGCGCCGGGCAGCGTGGCGGCCTGGCCGGCGCCGGCTTCCGCGCCGGCCGGCGGGGGAGGCGGACGCTCACCGTCCTTCAGAAGCAGCCAGCCGACGAACACGACATTCAGCGCCAGCAGGGCGGCGAGCAGCAGCGGCCAGGAGGCGCGCCGGGATTCGGCGCCGGCCTGCGGCACCACGGCCATGGCGGGCCCGCTCTCGCGTTGCCTCTGGTGCTCGGATTTGCGCAGGGCGTCGAGGATCAGCGACATCGCGTTGGCGCCCTCATTGTTCCGTCGCCAGCGTCGGCCGCCCGGCCAGGTCCAGCGCGTTGTGCAGCGAGATCAGCGTCAGCGCCCCGGCGATGCCGTCCACCGCGATCCGCGAGGCGCGCTGGAAGTCGCGCACCGCCGCCTCCATGGCGGGGCCGTAATTCGGCGAATCCGCGGGCAGCACCGGCGCGCCGCGCAGGCTGCCGAGCGCGCGGCGCAGCCAGAGGACGTCCGCGCCCGAGCTGTTGCGCGCCAGCACGCGGCCGTCGCCGGCCTCGGGGCGCCACAGCAGGAGATACTCCCCGTACCAGAGCCCCAGCACTTCGCTGAGCGGCAGCTCGAGTTGCATATCGCCGGCGGACAGCAACACGCCGCGCTCGCTGGTGCCCTGCAGCACCAGCTGGTGATCGAGGCCGGCGGCGTCGGTGAGGACCAGGATGACGGGCCGGTCCAGCACCCTGAGCTCGCCCCAGGTGCCCCGTTGCAGGAGACAACTGAGTCCCGCATCGGCCGCCTGCTCGCAGGCGGGTCCCGCTGCCGGGCGATATTCCAGGCCCCAGCGATCGAACAGCGCGCCGAAGGCGGCGTCGGTGCCCGTGGCGAGCCGGCCGGAGGCCAGTTGGCGCTCCAGCGGCTCGATCGCGGCCGGTGGCGGTTCCACGCTTGCGCCGCCTGCTTCCAGCGGCGGCGGGGCGGCGGTCACCGCCGCAGTCTCGGCGGACTCCTCCGCGGCGGCCGCCGGCAAATCGCCCGCTTCCGCCGCACCGGGTTGCGGCCGTATGACCGGAGTGGCCGGCATGCCCGGCATCGCGGCAATGCCGGTGCGGGCGGCATCCCGTCCTCCGGTTTCGGCGGTCGCGGGGGCCGGCAGCTGCTCCGCCCGCTGCATGAAAAAACGGGTGCCGCCGACCGCGAGCAGCGCGATCGCCACGCCGGCAAGCGCGAGCAGCGCCACGGCGGTCTTGCGGGAGCGCGGCTTCCTGCGGCGGCCGGCCTGGCCGAATACTTCGCCGGCGGCCTTGCGCGTCATGTTCGCGGAAACGGTCGGTTCTTCGCGGGACCAGGCCCCGAGCAGCGCGCGGTCGGCGATCACGTTGACCAGCCGGGGAATGCCGTCGGAGCGCTGGTGCAGCACCTTCAGCGCGCCGGCGCTGAACAGCTGGCCGCGGCCGCCGGCGACTTCCAGCCGGTGCCGCACATAGGCCTGCACTTCCTGCGAGGCCAGCGGCTCCAGGTGATAGCGGCCCGTGATGCGCTGCGCCAGCTGCCGCAGGTCGCTGCGCGCCAGCACTTCGCGCAGCTCGGGCTGGCCGATGAGGATGATCTGCAGAAGCTTCTGCTTGGCGGTCTCGAGATTGGTCAGCAGCCTGATCTGCTCCAGCACCTCGGTGGAAAGGTTCTGGGCCTCGTCGACGATCAGCACCACGCGCCGCCCGGCCGCGTGGGCTTTCAGCAGGCGCTCGTTGAGCGCATCGACGATCGACTTCATGCTGGCGCGCTGCGGCACCTCGACGTCCAGCTCGTCGCAGATGGTGAGCAGGAACTCGTGCGGCGAGAGTCGGGGGTTCAGCACCAGCGCCACGTCGGTGTTCTCGGGCAGCTGCTCGAGCAGGCTGCGCACGACGGTGGTCTTGCCGGTGCCCACTTCGCCGGTCAGCTGGATGAAACCGCCGCTTTCCGTGATCCCGTAGAGCAGGTGCGCGAGGGCCTCCGCATGCCGCGGACCCAGGTAGAGATACCTGGGGTCGGGGGTGATCGAGAACGGTTTCTCGTTGAGTCCGAAGAAGCTTGCGTACATGGTTGTTGCGCCGGCGGGCCTTCAGGCCGCAGGGTCCCGGATGATGCACCGGTAGCGCCGGCGGGGCAATCCGCTAGAGCGTGACGGCCGTGTAAATAACCACGCCGAGCAGCGTGGCGAGCAGGGCCGCGAAGTAGGCGAGCCCGAGCAGCACGTACTTGAAGGCCGTGAGCAGGAAGCCTTGTCCATAGACCACCCGCATGGCGCGAAACAGGTAGATCGGCAGATAGATGAAGGCCACGGTGGTGAGCAGTGGTTGCGGCCAGTCCAGCGCCACGAGTTTTGCGGCCTGGGCCAGCACGGTCACCGCGATGTTCAGCAGGAAGAAGAAGGAGTGGTAGTGCACCAGGAACAGCAGGTGCTCGGCGTAGTACCGCCCGGCCAAGGGATAAGCGAGCTTCATCGCCAGCGCCATCACCGGCAGGAACAGGAACATCATCGCCGGGATATTGCTGAGCACGGCGTGCAGGAAGGAACGCCCCCGGTCCACCGTGATGCGCTGGCAGATTTCCTCGGCGCGCTGTGCGGGCACCAGGCGTGCGAACCAGGCGGGCACATCCGTGTAATTCACCTGGCAGCCCGGCTCGAAGTGGATGCCGCTGATGTCGCCGCTCACTGACGGCGTCGGCTGAGTTTCCTCGGCGGCGTCGTCCCGGCCGTCCGCGATCTCCGGCGCAATCACGACGTCGTCGTCCGGCCCCAGGCGGGCGTTCAGATTGGCGATAAAGAAGAACACGATGCTGGAGGCTATGAACAACCGCATCGGCGGGATGTAGCGGGCACGCCGGCCCTGGAGATAATCCAGGGTAAGCCGGCCGGGGCGGAACATCAGCCGGCCCAGCGTGCGCCACATCCGGGAATCCAGCGATGCCACCAGTTCGCCGGCGTCCTTGAGCAGTTCCCAGAAGGTGATCATGCGCGCGCGCGCACGCTGGCCGCAGTTCGCGCAGTACTGGCCCCAGAGAAGCTCGTCGCAGTTCGGGCAGGGACGGGCGTCGGTCAGCGCGGCATCGCGGCCTTCCTCCACGATGCGGCGGGTGGCGCGGAAGCGGTCGCCGAAGCGCGCGACGCCCGCGGCGCGCATCCGCGCCGCGTGGTCCTCGAGGTAGCGCTGCAGGGCCGCGTGGTCCTCCATCTCGTAGCGCACGATGCGCAGCGCCGCGCCGCTTCCGGCGTCCTCGCCCTTGTGGATGCTGGCGCCGCGAAAGCCCGGCAGCGCCAGCATCTCGTCGACGTGATACTCCAGCCAGGCCTCGAAATCCCCCAGGATCTCCTCGTCGGGCTGCAGCGTGACCTCGTAGGTGACGCCCGCGCCCATCCCGGAGTCCGAGGCCGGCGAGGCGTCAGGCCTCGCTGGCCTCGCTCCTCGGTGTCTTGGCGGCCGCCTTCTTGCGCGGCGCGCGGCGGCCGCCGGAGCCGGCTCCGCCCGTCTTCACAAAAGGCTTGAGGTCCCCCGGCGCAAAGTCGTCCACGTGGATAATGTCCATGATCTTCTCGTCGGCGAGCCTGAGTTTCTCCGCTTCCTCGGTCGTGAGCAGTTCCGCGGCCACGGCTTCTTCCAGCTGGCCCGGCAGGTCCAGCGCCCTGATCACGCCTTCCTTGGCGCCCTTGCGCAGCTTTTTCTCCAGCGGCGCCGTCTCGATGGACAGTTCCATCGCTTCCTGCAGCTGGCCGAGCGGATTGCCGGGCTCCACCGTGCGGTAGACGCCTTCGCACAAGCGATCGCGCACTTCGCCCGGGGTGATGACGCCCTCCACGATCCGCCGGGACAGCGTGTCGCGCGGCGCGCTGAAGCCGCGACCGCGCGGGAAGACCACCAGGCGCAGCACCCAGCTCAGCCAGCGCACCGGGAAATTCCTCAAGAAGCCGTGCAGCTGTTCCTGGGCGCGATAGAGCAGGAAGCGGCAGCTCCACTCCACCATCGGCAAGTCGGCCTCGCGCCGGCCCTGGTTCTCGAAATGCTTGAGCACCATGGAGGCCAGGTAGAGGTTGGACAGTATGTCCCCCAGTCGCGCCGAGAGCATTTCTTTTTTCTTCAGCGCGCCGCCCAGGCTGAGCATGGCGGTGTCGGACACCAGCGCGAAGGCCGCGCTGAAGCGGCCGATGTGCTGGTAGTAGCGCCGCGTCGGGCCGCGCGTGGGGCTGTCGGCGCCGCGGGCCGCCGTCAGGCCGAGCACGAAGGCGCAGGCCGCGTTGGAGATGGCATAGCCGATATGGGCGAACAGCGCGCGGTCGAAAGCCTCGAGCCCGGCTTCCCGGTCCGGGTCCTGGGCCGCATGCAGTTCCTTGAGCACGAAGGGATGGCAGCGGATGGCGCCTTGGCCGAAGATCATCAGGCTGCGCGTCAGGATGTTCGCGCCCTCCACCGTGATCATCACCGGGACCGAGTTGTAGCCGGTGCCGAGGTAGTTGCGCGGCCCCATGCAGATGGCCTTGCCGCCGTGGATGTCCATGGCGTCGTTGGTGACGACGCGGCCCATCTCGGTGGTGTGGTACTTCAGGATGGCGGCGGGCACGGCCGGCTTCTCGCCCGCGTCCACCGCGGCGATGGTGACGCTGCGCGCCGCATCCACGATGTAGGTGAAGCCGGCCATCCGCGCCAGGACTTCCTGCACGCCCTCGAAGCGGCCGATCGGCATGCCGAACTGCTTGCGGACGCGCGCATAGGCGCCGGTGGCGAAGACGGCGCCCTTGGCGCCGCCGTTGGCGTTGGAGGGCAGCGA
>Ga0102934_1002991_pt1 | contig 11607 bp, 19 predicted proteins | sample SalPonR2_A_D1_MG_FD_78175 | JGI IMG/M metagenome (GOLD analysis project Ga0102934, IMG submission 78175) | Salt pond soil microbial communities from South San Francisco under conditions of wetland restoration - Salt Pond MetaG R2_A_D1_MG | ecosystem: Environmental > Aquatic > Marine > Intertidal...
AATTTTAGGGTTTATCTGGAGCATCTGGCATTTCCCTCAATTTATTGTTCCACCTGAAAAAACTGGTATGTTTTACATAACTCCTATATGGTCGTTTATTTTTACAGTTATTGCAGCAAATTTTGTGTATACTTGGATTTTCAATCATACAAATGGTAGTATTTTAGCAGTAATAATTTTACATACTCAGATGAATTTATTTTTATGGATTTTTCCAGTTTTATATACATCAACCGGATATTTATGGATATTAGGATTGTTTATAGTGACTGGAATATTAATTCTTGTATTTGATCGTAAATATTTTTTCAGTAAATCAAATTTAATGAAATTATAACAAAGGCAAGGTGAAAAATTAGGAAAAATGAAACAATATTTTAAATAGGAATTCTGAATAAAGTATATATTTATAACAAAAATCTGATAGAAGGGGTTTTATCAATATAAGTAGAAAGGAAAATATAAAATGTTATTGGATTTGTTAAAGAAGAGGTGTAGTGTGCGTAATTTTTCAGACAAAAATATTTCTGAGGAAATTGTTGATTATATACTTGAAACGGGGAGATTATCTCCATCAGGTGGAAATGAACAACCCTGGAAATTTGGAGTTATCAATAATAAAGAGTTAATTAGAGAAATTTCTGAAATAGCATATGATCAAAAATGGATAGAAAATGCAAATTTATTAATTGTTTTATGTACTAATATAGTAGCAGATGAAAGAGGCGGAAGAGATATACAGAAAGCAAGATTTCCAGAGTTAGAAACTGAAATTGAAAATATGGATAAAGAACTTTATAGTAAGTTAAATCAAGAGGAGCATCAGACTAAGATAGCAGGAACTCATATGGTTTTAGCAGCTTTAGAACATGGAATTGGTTCTACTTGGGTTTCTTACTTTAGAGTAAATGAGCTATCAAAATTACTAGATTTGCCTATAGGTTATATTCCAGCAGAAATTATTGCTTTTGGATATCCAAAGGATGAGATGAAAGTTGTTAAAAAGAAGAGTATAGATGAAGTTGTATTTTATAATAATGAATTAACAACATAGAAGAAGTTATTTGAAAAATTTATATTAATAAACTGATAAAACTTTCTAAGAAACCTAAATTGTTTGAGAAAACCGAAAATGATTTTTGGGATGAAGATATATTTTGTGGAAAAGATATTAAAATTCTTGACCTTGGTTGTGGCCAGGACTACCAAGTCGGGAACCCTCGGAATGTTATATGACATAGGGACGAAAATCAGTATGTTATACTTTAGAAGAAGCCGAAGAAATGAAAAAATGTGCAGAAAAATATAATAAGAAACTATTTATTGATTTGTTTTATAAATTTTCTGATCCTCATAGATTTGCAATTGAAAAGATAAAATCAAATTCTTTAGGAAAGCCATTAGTTGTAAAAGCTTATCAAAAGACACCTCCTCATTGGGGAAATATGAATTTAAATAGAATTGTACAAGATTTCATGTTACATAATTTTGATTTTATAACAGAAATAATGGGGGAACCAGTAGAAATTATGGCTAATGGTATTGAAAAAAACAATTCACATGTCTTTGCTAATTTAAAATATGAAGATGGAGTAGCTACAGTAGAAAGTTCAACAATGTTACCGAGCAAATTTCCATTTAATATTGGATTTAATATTATATGTGAATCAGGAACATTAACTTTTGATAGTAAGTTTGGAGAGATTACTGAACAGAATACTATTCTTTATAAAGATGATGAAGTTGAATAAATCAATTTACCTTCTAACAATGATTATGAAGAAGCAATTAAACATGTAATTAATAATATTAGTGATGGCAAATCTAGTTCAATTATTTCTATAAATGAAGCAATAAAATCTTTAAAAATTGTATTAGGAATAAAAAAATCTTTGAATAACAGTTGTATTGTAAACTTAAAGGATAAAAAACAGAATTAATATCAGATAATATGAGATTAGCTACCATAATTCTATTAGAGACATGCCATTTTCTTTGTCATATCTTTTGCAATCAGGGGGTGGGTTTATGAGAACAGAAAAAGAAGTCTTATCACAGTTCAAAGAATGGGGAAAAAGAAACAAATTGATTAGAGCGGCAGTATTAACTAGTTACCGTGTTAAACCCGATGCAAATGTTGATTTTTTATCTGATTATGATATTGAATTATATGTATCTGATTTAAACAAATTCAAAAAGAATGATGATTGGCTTGAAACATTTGGACCTATTATGGTACGTTGGCCTTTTAAACCACGTTCAACAGGTTTTAAAACAGGTTGTTGGATTACTCGACTTGTTTTATTTAAAGATGGGGTAAGAATTGATTTTCAGATTACAGATCAGTTAAAAATAGAGTCAGAAGCATATGATAATGGTTACGAAGTTTTAATAGATAAAGATGGAATAACAAATGGACTAGCAGAGCCAACATATTCAGAGTATATAATAGAAAAACCTAGTAAAGAAGAATATGAAGTTTTAGTAAATGAATTTTGGTGGAATGCCTATTATGTTCCTAAATATCTTTGGAGAGATCAGTTAACCTTTGCTAAGTATATGTTGGATTATACACTTAGATATTCATTTTTACACAAAATTATAGATTGGCATATCGGGATGCAAAATGATTGGTCAGTGGAAACAGGAGCTTTAGGTAAAAAGTTTAAGATTTATCTTGATGCAGAAACATGGGCAGAGTTGGAAGAAACATATGTAGGGGCAGATATAGAAGAAAATTGGACAGCATTTTTTAATCTAACTACTTTTTTTAGAAAAATGGCAAAGCAAGTTGGGAAAAAATTAGGTTATGAATATCCCAACCAGGTAGATAAAGAGGTCATGGAATTTTGTAGGGAAATTAAAAAAACAAAAAAAGAGTGATATAATTAATGAATAAATTAATAAATTTGAGTCAGGATATAATTGATCATATGGTTGTTCATCCATATGATGATAAAGTAAAATTGTATCAGGATAAACATTTAGAAGAAGACAAGTATAATAATTTTAGATTAGAAATTGGCATGCATGCAGGTACTCATATAGATACACCAATGCATTTAACTAAACGAAAAATATAAAAATGTTAGGAATAGATTTACCCTCACCGGACAAGTACCTATTTGAGATACATAAAAAAGTTTAAAGTGCAAGCGACAACTGCACATAACATGAGTATTTAGGAAAGTTGATTGGAAACTCAATACTTATCGGGATATTATCTTTGTCAAGTCTTTTGCAAAAAGAGAATCAGGGGTATTTTGCTGCAAAAGAAATACCACCCCTAATGAGACACATCAGAAATACCCGGGATCTTATATAAAATAACCGCCTGTATTGCAAGTAAAAATTATCTTCAGCAGAAAGGATAAAAACTCATGAAACCCAAATTAGAATCTGCTTACATAGCTATAGAAAATACTGATAGAGCTTTAAGTTTTTACGAATGGTTTTTAGAAAGATCAGCAGTGAAGAAAGGTGAGAGTTTATATCTCTTTAATGTAGATGGATTCCGCCTTTTCTTGTTTGATCATAATAATGAGAATGAAGAAGTAAAGTATGGAGATAATTGTTTATTAAGTTTTGAGGTAGATAATGCTAGAAAAACCAAGGATAAGATAGAAAACCTTGGTTTAAATATCATTTTTCCTTTAACAAAAATCTTAGATAATATAGTTTTTGAGTTCGAAGATCCCGAAGGAAACCATATAGAAGTCTTTTCTAATGTATTAACCTCAAATAAAAGTAGTGATTAAAGAGAAATTATTCGTAACTAACGGTTGTTACAGCATATAGCATAGGATTGAAGGCGCTGCTTAATGAACTTTCTTTTAGCATTAATTATAATTGTATATTATACAAAAGATACAAATAATATTGATAACCGGTTGGTCTAAATGCATTATGTGGAAGAATCAAGTTTTTAGTTAGGGGGAGTGTAAAATGAAGATATGTTTAGCTAAAAAAACCGATTTAAAAGAAATTAAATCTTTATTAGATAAGCAATACATTTTTCATGAAAAAGAAGGATTTACTTCATTTATGGAAAGTAAAGAGATGAGGTTGATAAAAGCATAGTTTATAACTACCAAAGGAGAATAATCATGAAAATATCTGAAGTGAAAAAAATGATATTAGATAAGACTTTAATTAATGCTTATAATAAAGTGCATAAAATAAATAAGGGTTGGTCAGCAGATGAAAAATATTATATTGAAAGTAAAAATGACAAAAAATTTTTACTTAGAGTTAGTCCTATAAAATATTTAAATAATAAAGAAAAAGAGTTTAATATTATGAAAGATATATATAATTTAGAAATAAATATGTCAAAGCCAATTGATTTTGGAATATTTAATAGGGGGCAAAATGTATATATATTATTGTCCTGGATTGAAGGGAAAGCATTAGATGAAGAAATAATATCATTTTCAGAAGAAAAGCAATATGATATTGGATATGAAGCAGGACAAATTCTAAAAAAAATACATTCTATTTCTGCACCAGATGGACAGGAAGATTGGGAACAGAGAATGTTAAAAAAAATTAATTATCATTTAGAAGAATACAAAAAGTGTGGGATTGAAATAAAAAATGATAATAAGGCAATAGAGTATGTAAAAGATAATTTACATTTACTTAAAAACCGTCCCCAAACTTTTCATCATGGAGATTTTCATGTTGGAAATCTAATATTAACTTCTAATGATAAACTTGGAGTTATTGACTTTAATAGATGTGATTATGGTGATCCATATGAAGAATTTTATAAAATGATGTTATTTAGTAGAGATGTAAGTATTCCTTTTACTAAAGGACAAATTGATGGATATTTTGATGAAGAGGCCCCTAAAGATTTTTTTAAAATACTTGCTCTATATCTTGCAGATGTAATTTTATATTCTGTTGTTTGGGCTATTCCTTATGGGGAAGATGATGTTAATACAATGTTGAGATTAGCAGATATGATATTTGCAGATTATGATAATTTTAATTCAGTTGTACCAAAGTGGCTTAAGTAAAAACAATAACGTCGGAAATACCAGGGAGGTTAAGCAAAATTAGCCTAAAAGTAGAGGTGATAACTATTGAGCACACACGAATATGATGATAATATGAGGGCAGATAATGAATTTATAAAAGGGGATTTATCATTTTTAGTAAAAGGTAATAAATGTCGATTGCTTGATGGTAGAAGGACTACTGGATATATCGAAAAATATGATGAAGATAGTGCAATGTTTAGATGGAAAATAACTAAGTATGAAGATAAAGGTAAGCATTGGGATCTACCTGCAGAATCAGTTACTAAATTTCAATTTGAGAAAGAATCAGAACAATTGAGTGATAATGAAGTTAATATTATAAAAGAAAAAATTAAAAAATATAAAGAAAACCTATATATAAAAGCAAAGGAAAGTGAAAAGATAAAGACTGAAGCTGTGATAGCAGAAAGAGAGAAAGAGATAAAAAAATGGTTAAAAGATAATTCAATGTTTTTTAAAAGCAATAAGAAATTAAATTTTGATTCAAAGGAAGGTCCTTCGTCTCTTACTGAAGATTTAACTGAATATATGAAATTAAAGGGTTTGTATGATATTGAAAGGAAAACAGCGGAAATTATGGTTTTAAACCCAAAATCTGGAGAATGGATTAAAGGTATGGAAATAATGTTGGGGGAAATGGGGTTGGTTTCTTACAAGGGTAAAATACCAAGAACCAAAGGTATTTTTACTGGTCTTGGAAGTAAAAATAAGAGATACAAATATTTAGTTCATAGGTTGGCTTTTGTTAGAGCATACTTTAATTTATTAAAAATAAAAGAAATAGTTATTTATAGAGGTATGAGTAATGAAAAAGATTGGAAAGTAATTCCAAGAACATTTTTATACTGTACATTAAGTTATGATGTTGCGAAAGATTTTAGCGATTTTAATAGAGAAAGTAAATATAGAACATCATATATTATAAAAATGACATGTTCAGCAAAAAAATTATTTATGACTTACATAGAAACCCAAGCCTTAAATAGACAGTATAAAGAAGCAGAAGCAATACTACTTTATGATAGAAAGATTACTATATAAAAAGAAAACCAGCTAACTTCGCATAACATAGCATTTTAGTAACGGCTAAAGACCTTCTAACCCTAGCGCGACAGTAACAGTGGAAATCTTAAGGATGTTATTGGAAATCGAATCGTGAGTTAATAACTAAAATAAAAAAGAGGTGGAATGTTGACTATTAAATTTAAAATGGTAACAGAAGATCATATTAATGAGGCAGTTGATTTAGTAACTAATGCGTATTATGAAGAAATGAAGGTTATTCCTTATCTCCCTGAAGAAGATTATTCAAAAATTTTTAGCAGGCTATGATATAGAAGAATTATGGGGTAAGTGTAAAGGTATATACTGCCCACTATATGGCCATGGAGCGATAAAAAGAAATCGCAGAAAAATATATCAATATTTGTATAAAAAAGCAGCAGAGATATGGGTAGAAAAAGGTATTACCAATCATTCAATAACCTTATATGCACAAGATAAAGAAATTCTTGATACTTGGTTTTGGATGGGGTTTGGTATTCGTTGTGTTGATGCTATTCGTGAGGTAAACCAAATAAACAAAGAAAAATCAGAAATAAATATTAAGAAAGCTAAATTAAGTGACGTATCTTCTTTGGCAGATATTGATGCAAAACATAATTCATATTATAAAGAGTCTCCTATTTTTATGCCAGTACAAGAGGAAGATCCTATTAGTCATTTGACTGAGTGGTTAGGTAAAGAAAACCATCATATGTGGATGGCTTATGATAATAAAAAGGTTATAGGATATATGAGAATTGAAGAAAATGGTGAGAGATTATTTACAGAACATCAAGATATTATGAATATTACTGGTGCATATGTTGAAGAAACATATAGAGGAAAAAGTATTGGGACTTATTTACTTGATTCTATACAAAAATGGCTTATAGAAAATGAGTATAAACTTTGTGGAGTTGATTTTGAGTCTATAAACATAACTGGAAGTGAGTTTTGGTATAAGTATTTTACACCTTATACATATAGTTTAGCAAGACGAATAGATGAAAGAATAATATAATAAAAAAATAAAAAGGCGAAAAATTTGCAAGTGAAGTTTTCGATTATTCGATAATAATATATTTCTGGATACGTTATATGAAATATCGCTAAATTTTTAAACTTTTTTAAAGGAGGAGCGTTTTTGAACACACCCAAATGGCGAGAACCTATTATAGACCCATATTCTATCATACTTAATGAAGATTTAGAATTAAAATCAATAGATGGATATCCTCATGCGGGAAATGATGTTTTTAAATGCAGTAATAACTGGGTCTAAGCAAAGTTTAGAAATAACTAAAAATACTAATATGAAATATTTAATTAGAGATGATAGAAGTAATATAGAGGAGACATTAAAATGTATTGAAAAACATTTCCGCTTTTGTTCCTTTGTCACTGCACCCAAATTTATTAGCCCAAGAGATGTTTAATTTAATATATTAAATTAATAATTTTAAAAGCAGGTGTTATAAAAGTGTTACAATATATTTTGAATAAATTAACAGAGGAAGAAGCAAAAGAAATATGTTCATGGAGATATAGTGGACTATATGCTATATATAATTTTTCAGATTGGGAAGTAGTTAAAGAAAATGGTTGGGATTTAGCAGTAGAGGATAAAAGAAGAAAAGGGTTATGGTAAAGATGTAATGAAATTATTTCAAATAGAATTTAGTAAATTTTAAAGCATAAGTATACTCATTTTACTTCGTTTAAAATGGTATTCATATTACACATACGCAAAAATCTATCGCTACTATTATACACCAAATGTAAAGTTTACTTGACATACCTGAGAAAAACAAGTATAATAGATGTAAAGTTAACTTTACACACGAGAGGGAAGGAGATAATGTGAAAAATAGATTAGAAGAATTTAGAAAGAAACATGATTTAAGCCAGGAAGAATTGGCAGATGAATTGGAAGTATCTCGACAAACAATTGGTTCATTAGAAAATGGCCGATATAATCCTTCAATTATTTTGGCCTTTAAAATTGCAAAATTTTTTAACAAATCTATTGAAGAAATATTTATTTATGAGGAGGAATTTAAAAATGACAAATAAAAAAGTTATATTATTGATTACATTAGTATTAAGTATAGTGCTATTTTCTTTTGGTTTTATTTCTGTAAAAATGAAATTATTTAATGAACAATGGAAAATATTGCCTTATATTTTAGTTGGAGTTGGTTTTGGTGCCTTTGGTCACATTTTAGGTTCAATTATTCAAAATAAAATATTGAAGAAAAATCCAGAGGTAGCAAAAAAAATAAATATTGAAAAAAATGATGAACGTAACTTAACTATAAAAAATAGAGCAAAAAGTAAAGCATTTGATGCAATGTTATATATATTTGGAGGAGTTATGCTAATATTAGTTTTTTTGAATGTTGATTTAATAATTACTTTATTAATACTAGGTGCATATTTACTAGTTTTTGGTATTTATGTTTATTATATAAATAAATTGCATAAAGTAATTTGAGAAATATGGTAAAAAATCCAAATCATTAATTAAAAATATGTTAGGAAGTGGTGCAGGATGAAAACTACATACAAATGTATTTTAAAAAATAAATTTACCATATTTTATTTAATTCTAATGTGTATTGGGATATTATTGACAATTGGAAGATGGCTTAGCGTTTTTGACAATGAGTTCATAATGATAAGTAAATCATTTCATTATATTGCATTTTTGGGATTGTTTATCATCACAAGTAACTTTATTTGCGAAACTGTAATGGGAGGACTTATTTATGGAAATTTCTGATATGCAAAGTAAAGTATCTGATTTTGTTGAAGAAAATCAACTTGAAATAGAAGTGGAAATTAGATTGCTTGATCTTATGTCTGAACTGGGAGAATTATCTAAAGAAAGTTTAAAAAGCTCTGATTATGGAAAAACAAAATTTAAGAATACTGATGAATGGGTCAATGAATTGGGAGATGTTTTATTTTCTTTAATTTGCATAGCAAATAATACTGAAATTAATTTAGAAATAGCATTAAACAAAGCACTCAATAAATATAGAAAACGATTTAATGAAAAAGGGGATGTAGGTTCTGGGGAGTAATATACATAAAATAAGCAAAAATTTTGTCAAAAATATTTTGAAAAAGCTAAATAAAATTATAGAAATTCCATTGAAAATATTGTTTTATGACTAAAATAAAAAAGAGGCCGGAGGAAAATCATATGAAAGAACGCAACAATAAATTAGCTCCCTGTGGAGTTTTTTGTGGGGCCTGCCCATCTTATAAAAAGACCTGTCTTGGATGTGCTTCAGAAAATAAAGATCAAAAAAGAACGAGTAAATGGAGCTGCAAAATAAGAAATTGTTGTTATAATAGTCAAAATAAAAATTATTGTATTGAATGTGAAAAATTTCCATGTCAAAAGCTAAAAAATAAACTAATTGATACTCATCCAGATGATATAAGATTTAAATATAGACATGAAATACCAGAAATATTTGTAAAAATGAAAGATATGGATATAAAAGATTATCTTGAATTTCAGGAAGAAAGATGGAGATGTCCATTTTGTGGTGGGACAATTCATTTTTATAAATATAAGTGTAGTAAATGTGGAAAAAAGATGAAAGTTTAGTATTAACTATCTAAGGTTTGATGGACTTCGAAAATATAGATGAGTTTTACACAATAATATAGCATGGAGGAGATTAATGTGGAAGATTTGTTTGAGTTTTACTTACATGATTCCAAAAAAAAGTTTTCAGGTTGGGATTTTTCCTATGTTTCAGATACTGATAGAATTGCAGAATTTCCTCTTGATTGGAGTTATACCAGTAAAATTATAAAGAAGTTGAGAAATGCAAATTCTCTTTTAGATATGGGGACTGGTGGGGGAGAGTTTTTATCTTTATTAAAACCATTACCTGTAAATAGTTATGCTACTGAAGGTTATGAGCCAAACTTACCTATAGCTAAAGAAAGATTGGAACCATTAGGGGTAAATGTTGTTAAAGTAGAAGAAGATAATAAACTGGATTTTGAAGATAATTATTTTGACTTAGTAATAAATAGACATGAAGAATATTCAGCAAAAGAAGTTAAGAGAGTATTAAAACAAAACGGGTATTTTATAACACAACAGGTTGGAGGTAAAAATTGTGTTGAGTTAAATAAAATATTAGATTATGATGGTGATTTTGGAATGCCTGAATGGCAATTAGATTCAGCAGTTAATGAATTAAAAAAAGAAGAACTAAAAATAATTGAGAAACATGAAGATTTTCCAGGATTGAGATTTTATGATATAGGTGCTATTATTTATTATTTAAAAGCAGTACCATGGCAGATACCAGATTTTAGTGTTGATAATTATTATGACTCATTAAAAAAATTACACACCCAAATTCAAGAAAAAGGTTATATAGATATTGAGGAACATAGATTTCTAATAGTAGCCAAAAAATAAAATTTGGAGGGATATTAAATGGATAAAATTAATAAAAATAGAGAATTTTTAAAGGCAAGCAACTGGAAAAAATGGGATGATTTAGAAAGGGATCAGGCAAATGATATTCCCAAGCCACCAATCCAAAAGGATTATCCTGAAAATAGTGAATTAATTGATTTAATAGAACCGGAAAATATTAATTTAGGTAATATGAAAATAAAAGAGGTAATTGAAAAGAGAAGAAGCAGAAGAAGATATAAAGATGATTACTTAACAAAAGAAGAGCTTTCTTATTTACTCTGGACTACTCAGGGGTTAAAAGAAAATGACAGTCTGAGAAATGTACCATCAGCAGGTGCTCGTCATCCTTTTGAAACTTATTTACATATAAAAAGAGTTAAAGAGATTAAAGAAGGTTTATATCGATATCTACCTATTGAGCATAAATTATTATTTATTAAAGGAGATAAAGATTTAAATAAAAAAATATATAATGCCTGCTCCAAACAAAGATTTGTCAAAGAAAGTGCAATTACCTTTATCTGGTCAGTTATACCTTATAGAACTGAATGGAGATACAGTCATTTTGCCCATAAGGTTATTGCAATAGATGCCGGACATTTATGTCAAAATCTTTATTTAGCAAGTGAATCAATAAATGCAGGTAGTTGTGCTATTGGTGCTTATTATCAGGATGAAATTGATGAGATATTAGAATTAGATGGAGAAGATGAATACACAATTTATATTGCTACTGTTGGCAAAATACCAGAAAATAAAGAGAATTAATATAGAAAGGATGGGTAATAAGTTGAACTATTATAAAAAAATATTAGTAGAAATTATAAATTATGAACCAGCCAAAAAGCTTGAGATGGAATATAAAAAAGAGATCATAAATTTTTTAATAAATAACAAAGATAATTATTTAAGAAGTAACCCTGAGGGACATTTAACAGCTTCTGCCTGGATTATTAATTCTGCTGAAAATAAAGTTTTACTTCACCATCACCAATCTTTAGATAAATGGATTCAACTGGGTGGACACCTTGAAAATAATGAACTAACTAAAGAAGCAGC
>Ga0102934_1002994_pt1 | contig 11600 bp, 10 predicted proteins | sample SalPonR2_A_D1_MG_FD_78175 | JGI IMG/M metagenome (GOLD analysis project Ga0102934, IMG submission 78175) | Salt pond soil microbial communities from South San Francisco under conditions of wetland restoration - Salt Pond MetaG R2_A_D1_MG | ecosystem: Environmental > Aquatic > Marine > Intertidal...
CACGCAGAACTCATATCCTTCACGTCTCATCGTCTCGATCAGTATTGCCATCTGGAACTCTCCGCGCCCCTTGACGATGAAAGCGTCACGCTCCGGGTTTTCCTCCATCTGAATTGCCACGTTCATAAGGGTTTCCTTATGTAGGCGCTCGCGTATCTTCGAAGATTGGACGAAACGGCCCTCCCGGCCGCTGAGCGGGGAGTTGTTGATTGTAAACCGCATCGAGATAGTTGGTTCGTCGACAGTGATCCGCCTGAGCGCCTTGGGGTGTTCGCTTGTGCAGATAGTATCGCCGATCTTTACGCCGTCGATCCCGGCGAGAACGGCGATATCACCGGCGGTGACAGATTCAGCCGGCCTGCATGTCATCCCTTCGTATTTTTGAAGTTTTGTTACCTTGAGCGGAATGCGCTCTCCGCCGCTGTTTATACATACGAGCAGATCGTTCGAACTGACTTTGCCGTTTATGACCTTGCCCACGGCGAGCCTGCCGAGGTAATCGGAATAACCGAGATCGGAGGCGAGCATCTGGAAGGGTTCTTCGGGATCGTAAGCGGGAGGCGGTATTTCATCGATGATGATATTGAGCAGCTGATGAAGGTTGTCTGTCTCATCTTCCAGCCTACTTTTGGCTATTCCGTCCTGACCTGCCGCGTAGAGAACGGGGAAATCGATCTGATCGTCGTCCGCCCCGAGGTCTATGAACAGATCGTAGATGTCGTTGAGGATTTTAGCCGGCCGTGCGTCCTTCCGGTCGATCTTGTTTATTACCACGATGATCTTCAGGTTCGCTTCAAGGGTCTTTTTCAGCACGAAACGGGTCTGGGGCAGAGGTCCTTCAGACGCGTCAACAAGCAGAATAGCGCCGTCGGCCATCGAAAGGGCCCTCTCGACTTCAGCCCCGAAATCGGCATGGCCGGGGGTGTCGATAATATTTATCTTAACCTTTTTCCAGGTTACAGAACAGTTCTTTGCGGCTATCGTGATGCCCCGCTCGCGCTCGAGGTCCATATTATCCATTATCCGTTCATCCACAATCTGTCCGTCGCGTATCAGACCGCTCTGTCTGAACATAGAGTCCACGAGCGTGGTTTTGCCGTGGTCCACGTGCGCGATTATGGCAATATTCCTTATATTTTTATTCTCAGCGGTCAGGTTCATATAAAAACTCCGAAATCATAATTTCCAGAAGGTGACAGCGCCCGGAGATAAAGGCTTTCCGAAAGATAAGCTCTTAGAGGTTTTTGTCAACAGAGAATAGAGATATCGGCAGAGTTTTTATACTGTTTGTTCAATCAGAGGCCGGCATTATTTTTCTCAGCGCAAGGCTGAGCTGGGACAGGTAAGCGCGAAACACCCCGGGGGATGCTTTCCGGGCTCCGCGGATATTCCCTTTTAACTTGAAAAGCGGGCTCTCCTCTGCTAATTTTCCCTTAAGCCAGTTTGTTGTGTTTATCTTTCTAGTTTTAATATTTTTAAGGGACATTTATATTGTGAAGGTAGTTTGCTCTAACAGGAAAGCTAAGAAGAATTATCATATAGTAGAGAGGATGGAAGCGGGGGTTTCTCTTCTGGGAACCGAGGTTAAGTCTCTCCGCGACGGGACCGCGCATCTGCAGGACGCTTACGCTTCCGTGGAAAACGGGGAGCTCTTCATGTATAACTCTCACATCAGCCCCTACAAAGAAGGAAACCGGTTTAACCATGATCCCAAAAGGGTCCGCAAACTCCTTATGCACAAAAGAGAAATTGAGCGTCTTTTCGGCAAGATCCAGCAAAAAGGGTTTACACTTATCCCCTTGAGTTTCTATTTTAATGATGACGGAAAGGTCAAAGTCGAGCTTGGCCTCGGAAAGGGAAAAAGGGCCTATGACAAAAGGCGTGAAATTGCCGAACGGGACGCCAACAGGGAGATGAGGCGTGAATTCAAAGACAGGCAGCGGAAGCTGTAGATATAGTTTTTTTACCGGAAAGAATATCCTGCGGGGGGTTTTCCTTCTCGCGGCTTTATTGGCCGCGGTAAACGTTTGTCTCTCAACCGGGGCCCTGGGAAAGGAAGATGAGGGAAAAACGCTGGGAGTTGTCTTCGCCGACGGAAGACGCACAGAAGATATCATACTCTCGAAGGTTGAAAGTGAGAGTGAAGAGCTATATATCTCCGCGTACGACCTCGCGCGTATCTTCAAGGCTACAAAATACTGGAAACCGGGACGGAAGAGGCTCGTAGTCAGGATCGGGGCCGAGAAATATATCTTTACGCTCGATACCCGTGTAGTTACCGCGGATGATAAATCTTTGCTCCTGCGCATGCCGGTAAGATACCGCGGAGGTTTTGTTATGATACCCCTCGAGTTCATCAGGGATCATCTGGCAAAATCCAGAACGGGCAGGATAGAGTTCGATGAGAAGAGATTTGTGCTTACAATAGGCGCCCCGAGCTATAACGTGAAGGGGCTAACTTTCGAAGAGAGCGATGAAGGGACAAGGGCGGTCCTTACGCTTAAAGACGAGCTTCTCTATCATGTGGATAACGAAACGCCGGGGCTTCTCAGGCTGAAAATATACGGCGGCAGGCTGAATACTCTCAAGATATCCGCCACTGAGGGCAAGGGGCTCTTCAAGCGGGTAAGAGCCGAGCAGACCGAGTATGACGCTTATCTCTTTTTTGAGGTTCAGCAGAGCGCCAGACGCTTCCGCGTGGAATTTCTGGGGCCCGCGGGCGGAGATTCCGAAGACAGAAAACTTGTCATATTCTTGGAGAAGGGTGAGCTTCCCGAAATACCGGATGCTGATTTCGCCGGCAAAAGGATGGTTGAGATATTAAGAGAAAAGACGGCGGAACAGATAAATGTGGAGGTCGAAAGGGTTGTGATCGATCCGGGACACGGCGGAGATGACGCGGGAAGAGTAAGTGATTCCGGAATAGAGGAGAAGCTGGTAAATCTCGAAATATCCAGGATGCTGAAGCGAATGCTTATCGACAGACTCGGTATCGAGGTTGTTCTGACCAGAAGAACTGACAAGATAGTTCCCCTAGACAGAAGGGGTGAAATAGCCAATGTAGAGAAGGGGGATCTCTTTATAAGCATTCACTGTAACGGCTGGTTCACCGAAGAAGCCGGTGGTTTCGAAACATTTTTTCTCTCGCCGGCCCGTAACTACGAGGAAAGTCACCAGGCGGAACAGGAGAACTCTTCGATAAGATTCGAAGAATCTGATCTTGACTCTGAAAAGCTCGAAGAGCTTGATTTTATTCTCTGGGACATGGTTCAGAATGAATTTATAAATGAAAGCAGCGAATTTGCGGAGATTATCCAGAAGTCCCTGGGCGAAAGGTTGAATATCAGAAACAGAGGGGTGCGGCAGGCGGGGCTCAGGGTGCTGAGGGGGATAAAGATGCCGGCGGTACTTGTCGAAATCGCTTTCCTCTCCAACCCGGAGGAGGAAAAGCTGCTTATGGATGATAAATTCAGAAGAGTTGTCTGCGAGGGGATTGTTGAAGCTGTAAGAGATTTCAGCGCTGACGGTCTCGGCGGGGAAACAGAGTAGGAAAAGGAGAGCGGGAGCGGTTTCCAGGTGAAAGATTGTGTTTATAACGACAGGGTGTGAAAAATGAAAGATGAGAATATAGGACGAAAGATCATATTTGTTCTGATTGCCCTTTTTGTGATAATAACGGCAGTGGTATTTGTCAGCCGATGGAGGGGCAGGGAAGGGAAGAGACCCGGAACGGTAAGGGAGGTGCCCGGCGAAATAAGGACGGTCACCCTCTTTTTCGGTAACAGCAAGGCGGACGGTCTGGTTTCGGAAACCAGAGATATTACAAGTGAGGGCGGGTTTGAAAATGAGGTAAAACAGGTGATAGAAGCCCTTCTGGAGGGGTCTGAAGAGGGGGGGCATGTTTCGGCAATACCACGCGGAACCAGGATAGAGAGGGTCTTTCGAGTTGAGGATAAGAAGACGGTTTATCTTGATTTCAACAGGGCTCTGATTTCAAACCATCCGGGGGGCAGCGCCGGGGAATATTATACGATAAAGATGATCCTTAAAACCGTCGGAGTGAATTTTCCGCAGGTATCAATGGTGCAGCTTCTGGTCGGCGGATATCCTGTTGACACTATCGCCGGACATTACAAGGTAGACAGTCCATTGAGCGTTAGAGAATGGCGATAAAAGAGAGTTGTTACGGCAATCATTTATAAATCCCGTGCATTTTTTAATGAAATGTGAGCTTGATGCAGGATAAAAGAAATAAACGAATAGGGGTTTTCGATTCGGGGATCGGGGGTCTTACGGTTGTGCGTGAACTGATAAGGAGGCTTCCGGATGAAGGGATCGTTTATTTTGGCGACAGCGCCCGTGTCCCTTACGGGACAAAGAGCCCCGAAACTGTACTCGGATTTGCCAGAGAAAACCTCAAGTTCTTAAAATCCAGGAATATAAAGCTGATAGTAGTAGCCTGCAACACCGTCTCGGCCGTGGCGCTCCCCATTCTCAAGTCCGAAGAGGAGATCCCCGTAACGGGCGTGCTGCTGCCCGGAGCGCTTGGGGCGTCCAGGGCGACAGAAAGCTCTAAGGTGGCTGTTATCGGAACTACGGCGACGATACGTTCCGGTGCTTACCGGAAAGCCCTTCACGCGATAAATCCGGACCTGGAAATATTCAGCAAGGCCTGCCCCCTTTTTGTCTCTCTTGCCGAGGAGGGCTGGCTTGACAATGATGTAACGAGGCTTGTTGCCGAAAAATACCTTGAAGATGTGATTGAATTCGGCCCCGACACGGTTGTGCTCGGCTGTACTCACTACCCATTGCTCAAAGGGGTTATCTCGAAGGTGATGGGGCCCGGCGTGAGGCTCGTTGATTCCGCGAATGAATGCGCCGTTGAGGTTGAAAAGATCCTTGCCGGCAATGATTTGAAGAAAAGAGCGGGAAGCGGCGGGGGGATTAAAGTATTCATGAGTGATGTACCGTATAAGTTCAGAGAGATCGGCGAAAGGTTTCTGGGAAGGTCTCTCGGCGAGGTTACAAAGATTCAGGTTTAACAGGGGGGAGAGAGGGTTAAATGCCAAGGAATGACGGAAGAACGAGAAGAGATCAGCTGAGAACTGTAAAAATCACGAGAAACTATATAAGGAGTGCTGAAAATTCAGTGCTTTTAGAAATGGGAAACACGAGGGTGATATGCGTCGCTTCGATTGAGGAGAAGGTTCCGCCTTTTCTGCGCGGCACGGGACAGGGATGGATCACGGCTGAATATTCGATGCTTCCCCGGTCCAGCCCCGTGAGGATAGCGCGTGAATCGAGAAGGGGGCGTCTTAAGGGGAGAACTCAGGAGATCCAGCGTTTGATTGGAAGATCTCTCAGGGCCGCGGTGGACCTTGAAAAGATCGGCCCAAGAACAATAACGGTGGATTGTGACGTTATCGAAGCGGACGGCGGAACGCGGACCGCCTCTATAAACGGGAGTTTTATAGCTCTCGCCGGTGTGTTGAAAAAGCTCAAGCTCGCCGATGAGGCAATAAAGTTCTTTATAGGTGCCGTGAGCGTCGGGATTCTGGGGGGCAGGGTATATCTCGATATCGATTATTCCGAGGATGTAAAAGCCGAAGTGGATATGAATATCGTGATGAATGAGAATGGTGATTTTATTGAAGTTCAGGGAACGGCCGAGGAAAAGGCGTTTACCTCCCGGCAGCTCTCTTCTCTCGTAAAATCCGCGGGCAGGGGTATCACGAAGATAATTGAAAGGGAGAAAAGGTGTCTGAAGTGGACCTGAAACTTGTTCTGGCAACCCGAAACAGGGGAAAGATTTCAGAGATAAAGGGGATACTCTCGGACCTTGATATTGAGATCTTAAGCGCCGGGGACTTTGAGAGCTTCCCAGACCCGGAAGAAACCGGCAAGACCTTTCTGGAAAACGCCCTGATAAAGGCCAGGGCCGTTTACCGCAAGACACAGGTTACGGCTCTGGCGGATGATTCCGGCATAGAAGTGGATTTTCTCGGCGGCGGGCCGGGTGTCAGGTCGGCCAGATACGGGGGAGAAGGCTTGGATGACAGCGAAAGATATATAAAGCTGCTGGAAGAATTAAAGGGTGTTCCGGAATCGGAAAGGGGGGCGAGGTTCAGGTGCGTTATGGCGCTTTATCCCCTGCGGGGGGGCTCCTCCGGCTGCGGGGAAAATGATTTTTCAGAAGATATTCTGTCACATATCGAGAAGATTGAAGAGGACCGGCCGGAAGACCCGCTTAAGGGCGGAAAGGAACCGCCAGCCGGAGCGTTCGTGACTGAGGGCTTTCTGTATGGAAGGATATCTGAAAAGCCGGCCGGAGAGAGTGGGTTTGGATACGATCCTGTCTTCTACATCCCTGAAGAGGGGAGGACCGCGGCGCAGATGAGCAGGAAGGAGAAGAACAGGATCAGCCACCGCTACAGGGCGCTTGTGGAGATGAAGAGCCTTCTGCAGCACTGTTTTGGTCTTAAAAAGAGAGATCTTTAATTGTACACTTTATTAATAAGAAACAAGAGGGAATCTGCGGGCCGCGCGACAGGAGCGGCGTTTTATCAATCTGACGGGAGGATAAGGATTGCTTGAACTTGAAAATGTTATAAAGACGTACGATGAATTAAGGGCTGTGGATGATCTTTCCGTCAGCATCGAGCCGGGCGGCATTTACGGCCTTCTCGGTCCCAACGGGGCCGGCAAATCAACAACTATCAGGATGATTATGGGAATAATCCACCCGGATGAAGGCAGGATAAGGATCTTCGATGAGCCGTTCAGCGAGAAGACGAAAGAAAGAATAGGCTACCTTCCCGAGGAGCGCGGGCTGTACAGGAGGATGAAGGTTTTAGAGCATCTTGTCTTTCTCGGCGAAATAAAGGGGATAAGCTCCGATGTCGCCGCGAAGCGGGCCGCCGAGTGGCTCGAAAGGGTCGATTTGGACGAGTGGGCCGACAAGAATGTTGACGCTCTGTCTAAGGGGATGCAGCAGAAGATACAGTTTGTATCCACAGTTCTTCACGACCCCGAGCTTGTTATCTTAGACGAACCCTTTACCGGGCTTGATCCTATAAACACCCAGTTTCTGAAAGATATTGTAATAGATATGAAGGATCAGGGGAAAACGGTGATTCTGTCCACACATCTTATGGATCAGGTTGAAAAACTGTGCGAGAAAATCTGCCTTATAAACAAGGGCAAAAAGGTGCTCGAAGGAGATCTCTCCCGTATCAAACTGGATTTCAGCATGAATGTTATAAACTTAAAATTCTCAGGGGATATCAAGGTTCTTGAAAACCATCCGGAAGTAGAGAAAGTGAGAAGCTTCGGCCAGGATCTTTCCGTTACAATAAAGGAGGGAGCCGACCCCGCGCAGATCCTCCGGGCGGCTCTTGATAAAGGAAAGGTGGACAGATACGAAGTGGGTGAGATGTCCCTTCACGATATATTTATAACAAAAGTAAAGGAAGAAGGAGGTGAGGTGGAAGATGAAACTCTTAAAAATAGCTAAGAGGGAATATCTGCAGAGGGTAAAGAAAAAGAGTTTTCTTATAGGCACTATTCTCGGGCCCGTACTGATGGGTGTAATGATTCTCGCGCCGGCTCTTATTCTGAACCGCGGAGGCCAGAGGCAGACGCGGCTGGAGATAGTCGACATGACAGGTTCTATATCCAGTGAATTGCAGGAGAGTCTCACGGACACCCTCGATGACGGAAGGATGATGTTTGACATTTCACCTCTGGAGGTAAGCGGGAGGGATGAATTCGAAGAGTTCAAAGGTGAACTCAACCGGAGGGTCAGCGAGGGTATTATAGACGGATATCTCTTTATCCCCTCCGACATCACTACTGAAGGTAAAGCGGTTTTTTACGGCAAAAGGGTTGGGGATATCAAATCTATCGGGCGGATAAGGAGCGAGTTGACGCACAGCGTCGTAAGCAGGCGCCTCTCTTCCGAGGGGATGGATTATTCTGTGGTGAAGGATCTGATAGAAAAGGTGGACCTGAAAACCATTCAGGTAGAAAAGGGCGAGGAGAAGGAAAGCGATTTTGACTTTCTCTATTTCTCCAGCTTTATTTTTATAATGATGCTCTACATGACTATTCTTATGTGGGGGATTGCCGTTGAACGCAGTATCATAGAGGAGAAGAACAACAGGATCATCGAAGTGCTCCTCTCTTCGGTAAAACCGTTCGATCTTCTGGGGGGGAAGATCCTGGGCGTAGGTTCTGTGGGTTTGACTCAGTACGCTATCTGGGGTGTCTTCGCGGCCGGCCTCTCCGCCTACGGACTCTCAATGGGCGGGACGATAGCCAAATTCAGCGCGTTCTCTCCGGTAACCATAGTTTTCTTTATAGTCTATTACCTTCTGGGATTTCTTTTCTATTCAACGATGTTCGCCGGAATAGGTGCTATATGCAATACCGACCGGGAAGCGCAGCAGCTGCAGACACCTGTGGTTATGGCTCTCGCCTTTACCATAATTATTCCGATGATGATCATTCAGAATCCGGACGGGACTTTCGCTACGGTAATTTCGATGATACCCTTCTTCACTCCTATTGTGATGTTTATGCGTATTAACGTTCTGACACCTCCCGCGTGGCAGATAGCCCTGAGTATTCTTATCATGCTCGGGAGCATATACATCGCGGGGCAGGTCGCGGCCAAGATATTCCGGATAGGCATTCTTATGTACGGCAAACGCCCCGACGCGAGGGAAATCCTCAAATGGATAAGAAGAGCTTAGGGCGCGCGGAACAATATCCGGCGGGACCTGTTATTCAAGCAGCCTTTTAAATAAGGGGTGAGCTAGAATCCGATTTTGCAGTAAGTTACTCTCGCGGAGAGATAACTCAGCATATCTCCTCCGTCGGGTACTTTGAAGAAATTATATTCAAGTTCGAATCCGACTCCCGTAGTAAGCAGGAACCAGTAATCGAGCCCCACGGAGATAGAACCGCCGCCGCAATTTGCCGCGGAGGTAATGCCCCCTACTTCCTCTCCGCCGAGCTGGTTCTGGGTTCTGAAAACACCCGCGCCGACCGAGCCGTAGCCCTGAAGCATTCTGGAGAAAGTGTGGTAGTATTTCGCTCTAATCTGAAGGGGGATAACGCCGAGCTGCTTATTAAAACCGTTTGAGTATCTCTGGAAGGATATTATGTCATAGCCGCCTCTGAATCCCAGCCACAGCTTATCTGTGAACATCTTGCCGACAAAGACATCTACCCCTAAGAACCCTGAATCGGCATCGTCAATAAAGGGCTGGTTGAACGAACCGCCGATATGGACAACACCCTTATCGGCGTTTGCCTGGCCTAACACGGGACTTACGAGAATCATTATACAAGCAACTGCAATTCCTGTTATTGAAAGAACATTATTAATCTTCACCGGAAGCCTCCGATCATAGCTGAAATACCATTTGTACTATTTTTCATATAATACAAAACAGCCCTCCCGTCAAGCTGTTTTGGGGCTGTAACAGCCCGTTCTATCTTTATAATTCGTTGAATAATATTGTGATTTCAGCTATTTTTCCTTTAAGGAGGGGAAAATTCGCATCCGGCTATATATTCTTTCTCTTTTAGCGGGGAGAACTTTTTGAGAATAGTTATGGCACAGAAGTTTCATTTCTACCGGGGCGGCGACTCGACATATATGTTCAACCTGACGAAGCTGCATCGTGAGAGGGGGCATGAGGTCGCGCATTTTTCCATGCGTCATCCTGAGAACATAGAATCTGAATACTCAGAATATTTTACATCCGAGATCGATTTCCCGTACCTCCTTGAAAATTTTTCTCCACGCTCTGCCTGCAGGGTGATTACAAAGAGTATATACAACAGGGAAGCGGCCCGGAAAATAACCCGGCTCATTGAGAGTTTCAAGCCGGATATCGCCCATTTTCACAACATCCACGACCACCTTTCGACATCTATTGTCAAACCCTTTTACAGCAGGGGGATCCCTATCGTATGGACACTTCACGATTACAGGCTGATCTGCCCGAATTCAACCTTCCTCAGCAATGGGGAAATCTGCGATCGCTGCCTACCCGGCAGGTTTTATAATGTTCTCCTGCGCCGCTGTAAGAAGGGAAGCCTGCCTGCAAGTCTGGTGGCGATGCTGTCGGCATATTTTGAGCGCCTTTCCCGCGTAAGAAGCCGGGTAAGTCATTTTATAACACCGAGCTTGTTTCTCAAGGGCAAGCTTATCGAGGGCGGTTTCGATGAGAGCAGGATAACGGCTGTTCCTAATTTCGTGGACCTCTCCTCCTTCGAGGCAGGCTCCGAAGAGGAAGATTATTTTATCTATTCGGGAAGATTAAGTTTCGAAAAGGGGATAGACATTCTGATAGAGGCGGCCGCTAAGCTTCAGAAGGGGAGGCTGCTGATAGTGGGCGGGGGGCCTGACGAAGAGAGGCTGAAGGGGTTGGCGGCGCAGCTGGACGCTGATAATGTTGAATTCACGGGGCACAAAACAACGCATGAATTAAGGCGGATACTCTCACGGGCGCAGTTCGCGGTACTACCTTCGCGCTGGTATGAGAATCTCCCCTTTTCCATAATGGAGGCCTTCGCGATGGGCAAGACCGTTGTTGCCTCTGATATCGGCGGCATTCCCGAAATGGTAAAAGACGGCGTAAACGGATATCTTTTTCCCCCCGGAGACTCAGGCATACTGGCTGCCAGGCTGGAAAAGCTGATCTCCAACCCGGCCCTCAGGCGCGAACTCGGACAGCGAGGAAGAGAAAAGGCCCGTAAGGTTTATAACTCAGAGACGCACTATGAAAAGATAACGGAGATTTATAATAAGGTGCTGGGGGACCGGCCGGACTGATATATGAATTCTTTTTCTTGACTTTACACCACCCTATTAACTTACTTTTATGGGTAGATAAGCGGCCTGCCGGAAATTTATGGCGGGGTGTGGCGCAGCCCGGTTAGCGCGCCTGCTTTGGGAGCAGGAAGTCGTAGGTTCAAATCCTATCACCCCGACCATTTATCTTTATGAATAACAAAAGGTTATAGGCGCCGGCCTTTCTATCATTTTTTACCGTTCCTGCAATAGTCAGCATATTGTCACCGCTGCATTAAAGAAATTTCTCTATATCTGCCCGGGATTGAAGAAACAGTAAGTCAGATGTGAATTTCTTTACAAAAATAATTAACTGTGATAAAGAACGAATAGGGGTAGTCTTTAAACCAAATTCATTAGAGAATAATATGAAGAACCAGTTCAGGTAATATAAGAAACATTTTATGGTAAATAGGGTGTTAGACGCAATGCCCAATGTAGTAATTGAAACGGTGTAAAAAGACGATCAGATAATGGAGAGAAGATTATGACAATCAAGCCCAACCAAAAAGGTCACGCACGCAATGTATTAAAATTGCGTATGTCCATGAGAAATGCAGAGCCAGAGATCTGGCGCCGCGTCCTTGTTCAATCCGATCTCACTCTCCATGCGCTGCACCGTATATTCCAGATTCTCATGCAATGGTACGATTACCATCTTTATATGTTCAACCTCGGAGAACGCCTATTCGAGGATGGAAGAATCGATGAAGCTGAAAATGAAGATGCCCGGAAG
>Ga0102934_1002996_pt1 | contig 11597 bp, 10 predicted proteins | sample SalPonR2_A_D1_MG_FD_78175 | JGI IMG/M metagenome (GOLD analysis project Ga0102934, IMG submission 78175) | Salt pond soil microbial communities from South San Francisco under conditions of wetland restoration - Salt Pond MetaG R2_A_D1_MG | ecosystem: Environmental > Aquatic > Marine > Intertidal...
GAAAACTTTGCCTACTTCAACTTCAGGATATTTTTCTACAATAGCTGTCCACCCTTCACCATAACTTGCACCCTGTTGATAATCCCAGGGGTGTAAGTGGAAATACCAATCAGCATCCGGTCCAACGGCTTCTTCAGCTTTGTGAGAAGCAGCACCTGCCCAAACAGTTATCTTTTCATACTTTTTAAGGCTAGGAATCTGTGCCTGGTGTACACCACTTGACATACCACCAACAAAGAAGTCAACATTATCAACTGTAGCTAACTTATCAATAGCTGCAGCACCTTTTTCAGGCTTAAATTCACTGTCAACAACGACTAATTCTACTGGTCTACCAAGTAGTCCACCATTATCATTAATTTCTTTAACAGCTAATTCCATAGCATTTGTAGACTGTCTACCTGTAATATCTCCCAGCGGGTTAACCGCACCAATTTTAATGGGATCTTCCTGAGCAACAGTACTAAGAGTAAAAGCAAATGCTAAAATAAATACCAACGAAATAATTAATAAACTATTTCTCTTCAATTTATAATCCCCCTTAAATCCTTTTTAATATTATCGAACTGATTTAAAATTAATCTACTGAAATGTAATCATGTTATTTAACCCTTTATCACATCCTTTCAATCAAATTATCACTACCAGATCTTCAGTTCATTAGCTCTTTCTCTAAGTTCTTCTCTAAAATCTGGATGAGCTATACTAATCATAGCATCTACTCTATCTCTGATACTTTTACCTTTAAGATGAGCAACACCATATTCAGTAACTACATAATCTATATCATTTCTACCTAATGTAATTTTTGATCCGGGTGGAAGTTGAGCTAAAATTGTAGATACCTCTCCACCTTTAGCAGTAGAACGCAGGGCAATAATACCTTTTCCACCTTCTGCTCTTTGGGCACCACGGTGAGTATCTACCTGACCACCAGTACCACTGTAATGTTTGTTTCCTATTGCTTCAGAACAAACCTGTCCTGTTAAGTCTACCTGTAGGGCAGTATTTACACTGACCATCTTATGGTTTTGACCTAAAACATAGGGATCATTAGTTACTTTACCCTGTTGGAATTCCACAGCTAAATTTTTATCAATAAAGTCATATAATTTTTGCGTTCCTAAAGCAAAGGTACCAACCATTTTACCCTTCCATAAGGTTTTCTTTTTATTAGTAATAACACCTTTTTTGAATAGATCAACCATTCCATCGGTAAACATTTCAGTGTGTACCCCTAAATCTTTTTTATCTATAAGATGTTCAGTTATTGCATTGGGGATACCTCCAATACCTAATTGGATAGTTGAACCATCTTCAATAAGTTCGGATACATTTTCACCGATTTTTTCTTCGACTTCACCTGGTTCAATATAGGGAAGTTCAATAAGTGGTGCATTATTTTCAACAACAAAATCTACATCAGAAATATGAACCTGGGTATCGCCTAAAGTCCAGGGTAGATTTTCGTTGATTTCTAAAACTACCATATCAATATTTTCAACCATTTGTTTTTCATAGGTAAGTCCTAAAGAGAGAGAAAAGAATCCGTTTTTATCCATGGAAGTGGCTGTACCCCAGAAGATATTAATGTTATCATTTTCTATCTTCATGGTACCTGCTTCGTGTAAGTTGTTGGGAATGTAGGTTACATTACCATGTTTGTGGTTAGCTCTATCACCTGGTCCATAAAACCAGGTCTCATTTAAGAAATGCCCTTTCATTTCAGGTTTGAGAAAGTCATAGTCTCCCATCATTAAACAGGAAACTACATTTACATTTTCCAGTTCATCTTTGTGTTTGCCAAGTTCAGTTAAAAGTCCTTGTGGTTCCGAACCCGCCATTGCAGTAGCTACTTTCATGTTTGATTCTACTTTGGAAACTGCTTCCGGTATTGTAATTAATTTTTCATTATATAGTTCTTGGACATCCATTAATCTTCCTCCTTTTTAAAACAAAACTTATAAGGTGATTCCACCGTTTACATCTAAGATTGTACCATTACAGTAATCACCAGATTCAGCTGCTAGATATAGATATGCATTGGCAACATCTTCTGGTTCACCTAATTTACCAAATGGTACTTTAGCTCTCAACTTATCTAATACCTTTTCAGGTATTTTAGCAACCATCTCTGTCATTATATAACCGGGAGCAACAGCATTAACATTGACACCTTTGCCACCTAATTCTTTGGCCCAGGTCTTGGTCATGCCAATTACACCTGCTTTAGTAGCAGAATAATTGGTCTGGCCAATGTTCCCCTGTTCTCCTACAACAGAAGAGGTATTAATAATCTTTCCGGCTCCTTTTTCCATCATTAAAGGAGCTACTGCTTTAGTACAGTTAAAAACACCTTTAAGATTAATATCTACAACTTTATTCCACTGATCATGTGACATCTTAGTTAAAAAGGAATCAGCTGTGACACCTGCATTATTAATTAAAATATCAATTGTATCATATTCTTCAACTGTTTTATCTACCATTTCTTGTACCTGGTCCCAGTCTGAAACATCAACATTTATAAAAAGTGCTTCTCCACCGTTGTCATTGATCTCTTTTGCAACTTCTTGACCGGCTTCAATGTCAAAATCAGCAATAACTACTTTTGCGCCTTCTTCAGCAAACTTTAAAGCACCGGCTTTACCAATACCACTGCCTGCTCCAGTGATAATGGCAACTTTATCTTTTAACCTCATAACATAACCTCCAGTTTAATATTAACTTATCAATTAACCCCATTTAATTGTTAAAGCATTCCAAGCATAACCAATACCTGCGCTGACAAATACTACTACATCGCCCGGTTTGACTTTGCCTTCTTCTAAGGCCAATTCAAGTGAAATAATTTGATCGTTTTGGCCAATATGTCCGTATTCATCTAGATAAATTGATTGTTCTTCACTTAAACCCAATTGATCAAGCATAAATTTATGAGCTGAGTACTTCATGTGTAAAATAGCAATATAGTTTACATCATCCATAGTATAACCACTATCTTTTACTGAATCTTTTACAACCCCTACAAAGTTATCAATTGACACTTCATTTAATCTTTCTTTCATAAATTCTGGTTCTAAAACATCTAAGTGGTGTTCATTATTTTCTAAGCCTTCAGCGGTTAACTCTTTTTTGGTTCCCCCTGCTGGAACAACTACAGATTCTGATAATGAACCATCTGTTCTGGCAGTTGCTTTTAATACTTCATTTTTATCTAAACCTTTTTTCAAAATTACAGCTGTTCCACCAGCTCCTAAATTATACATAAAGGAAACTTTTGGATTATCAAAATCAATAAGATCTCCATTTCTATAACCAGACCCAATTAAAACAGTATCCATCTCATCATTATTTAAAAGCATATCTTTGGCAACTTTCATCGCCATAATCATTGTTCCACAGCGAAGGGCAATATCAAAAGCCCAGGCATTGTATGCTCCAATCTCATGTTGAAGTTTAATTGAAGCTGTCCACATTGGATACTCTTTATGTTCTGCTCCTGCCCAGATTACTAAATCTATATCTTCAGGATCAATCCCTGCTTTCTCAATTGCTGTATTGGATGCCTTAATTCCCATTGCACAGGTATGGTCTTCTTCACCTGGAATCGGTTTTTTAGTAATACCAAACTTTTCTCGTATCACATCTTCAGGAATACCTGTTTTTTCGGCTATTTCCTCACTATCCATATAATTATCTGGAATATATACACCAGTTGAGAGAATACCTACGTTTTCTTTCACCACGTCACCCCCAATTTTTGATTGATATTAATAATGTTAATAATATTATAAATATAATTAGTTACTACAATGTTGCATTGTAGTTACAATAGGATTTCATTATTAAACTATTTTGAAAAATACTATTTTAATTATAATAAAAATTAGTTACAAATCAGTTGCAAAGAGTTACAAAGTATGCAAATATCAAAAAAGTTCAGGCCGTAAAGCCTGAACTTTGAAATCTAATCTGTTTTGATATTTTTATATAAATCCCGTGTTTTCTGCGTGGGAATTACTCCCAGATCCTGTTCTAAATTATCAGCACAGCGCTGATAGGTTCTTAAAGCCTGAGATCGTTGTCCCATTTCATCATAGGCTTTCATCATCAGTTGATATGCTTCTTCAACTGAGGATTCTTCAGCTATTAGTTTTTCAGCCATATTAATTGTTTTTTGATATTCTCCCTTTTGATAATATAGATCAGCTAGGATCTCTACTCCTTGAATAAAGAGTTGTTTATATTTTTCACGCACTTCTCTGCTCCAATCTTTATAAATACAATTTGGTAGATAATCGCCTTTATATAATTTAACCGCATCACTTAAATTATCAATAGCCTTCTCTTTTTCATCCCGGTCAGCTTGATCAATTCCTTGTTTAATCAAATCTTCAAACTGGTTAATATCAATTAGGAAGGAAGAATTAGGATCTAAACCATAGCGCGAACCCTGTTTCTTGATAAAAAACGGGGTAGCTCTGGCTTCCCGTTCTGGTTCTAATACGTTATTTAAGGCATTTAATGCTACCTTAAAATCTCTAATCGCCGATTTTTGATCTTTTTCAGGTGAAATCATTTCAGCTAATCTTTCTTTCGGGATTAATTCATTTTGATAAGTTAAAAGTATTTGAAATAAAGTCCGGGCTTTTTTCCGTTTCCAGTCACTATCTTCAACTTCAACTCTGCCCCGCATTACTTTAAATTGCCCTAAAGTTTTTACCTTTAAAGTATAGCCGGGATGTTTAATACCAGGTTCAATATCTAAATCTTCTAAGATTAATCTACAGAACTCTTTTTCAATCTCCATGTTATATCCTGTGGTTAAAATTGGTAATAAGGTTGTTTTATCTCTTGGTCCTAACAGGGTTACATTTTTAAATAAAAACTGTAAGTTGTTTTTTTCAATGACAGGCACAATCTCTTCTAATCTATGTTTAAAGTCCACTTTATGTTCTAACTTACAGTCTATCAAAGTTAACCAGATTTGACCGAGTGTTTTACCAAAGATATCATTACAGTAATCAAATGATTTAACGGCTTTGGTTAACCATTCTGTTGCTAATTTATAATCCTTTAAAAAGACATAGCCAATACCTAAAGATAATTTTATTAAACTACCTAACCATTCATCACCAGCTTCATCACAGATCTTTAATCCTTCCTGCCCATACTGTTTCATCTGTTCTTCATAACCTAAATTACCATAAACTAAGGTTAGCCCCCAGAGGGCCTCTGCTCGACCTCTGCGTACTTCCAAGCGGTCTACTATGGCCAAACTTGTTTCATAAGCTGCAACAGCAGCCTCTTGTTTATCATCACCATTAATTTGTAATGCATGTCCCAATCTCATATTGGCTACTGCTTTTGTAAAAAGTGAATCCAGGTTATCTGACTTTTCCAACCCCGTTTTAGCGTATTCAAGGGCTTTTTCTTTTTTCCCTTCAAAAGAAGCAATTAAAGAAAGTAAAAGAATGGTTTCTCTATGAGCTCTACCAACTTTTTTATCATCAGCTATATCTTCTTTTTTTAACTCTTTTTTTAGTATATGTTCTGCTTCATTTAAACGACCCGTTCTTATTTTCACACGAGAGTCTAAAATGTCATTAGCATTTTCTTCATCAAGTTTATTTAGTTTTTCCTGCATCTCTCTTGCTTTTTCCGCATTACCGCGGTTTAAATAGTTTTCTGCTACCAATTTTAAAAGTACTGATTCATCCCAGTAACTTTCTTTTTCTCTAAGTTCTAAAGCTTTTTTTAAATATTTGTCAGCTTCAGCTGGTTGGACAGTATCAAGATAGATCATAGCCATCTTCTGATAGGCCATACTGATACCTTTATCATCATCATTTTCTTTTAAATATTTTCTTCCTTTACGATACCATTCCAAGGCATCATTATAATTACTGGTAAAACGATCTATATCACCTTTATAGAGATAAAGGCGGGGAAAGTTTTCCAAGATTCTTTCCGGTAATTTATCAAACCAGCTTTCAAAAACTGTAAAGCGGCCTGCATTCATTAATTTATTGGCTTTGTCTTTTAATATTTTAGCAGCTGTAAAGTAATCACCACTTTTAATATTGTGATAAACCGCTTCTTCAAACTGATCTATTTTTTGATAATATTCAGCGATATCCTTTTGTAGAAGTGATATATTATTTAACTCTTCTTTAGCTCTTTTCTTTAAAAAATCATGAAATAGATGATGATATCTATATTTATCATCATCAAGTTGAATAATAAAAAGATCATTTTTGACTAGATACTGTAATATTTGGTCACTATTATTTTTTTCTCTTATAAAATTACAAACTTCTGGAGTTAAGACCCGTAAAATCGATGTTTTTATCAAGAAATTCCTGACCTCTTCATTTTGTTTCGACAAAATCTCCTTAGCAAGATAATTAAATAAGTGTTCTAGAGATTCCATCGACTTTTCTCTAACCAATTTTAGCTTGCTGCCCTCTTTAAAACCTTGACGGATCATTTCAATTCCAATAATCCAACCTTCAGTCAGTTGATAAATAGTATCAAGTTGTCTTTCACTTATATCATAATCATAGTGTTCAGTATAATAGCGTTTTATCTCCTCTTTACTTAACTTTAAATCATCTTCATTTATTTCTAAGATTTGATCTTTAACTCTCCACATACTTAATGCTGAAATATCGGGTGTCTTTCTTGTAGATAATATAAAGTGCATATTAGGTGGGCGGTGATCTATAAAATGTTCCACCAACTTATTTACTTTAGGATGATTGTTCAAAAGATGATAATCATCAATAATTAAAAAAACTTCTTCATAACGATATTTATCCCAAAGTTCATTAATCAAAGAATTAAGTACAGGAGTCCACTCCTGATTAGTTTCACCTTTTTCTTTGATAAAGTTTAAGGTCTTTTCCCCAATATCAGAATCTCTAGTATTAAAGGTATAGATTAAATTGATTAAAAATGTTAAAACATCACCATCACCTTTACTGACATTATACCAAAATACATTCTCTTTATTTTTAAAGCCATAGGTAAGATAAGCACTTTTTCCATATCCTGGACCTGCTTTGACCATAGTAACCGGATAATTTGATGTTCTATCAAATAAATCCATTAAATGCTGGATAGCTGCAGTTTTGATCCCCTTATTATCACGATACTCTTTTTTTAGTTTATTTTCTTCTTCACGGTCGGAAATAGATAATCTTAAAGCTGCTTTGGCAATTATAAGGCTTTGCTCCATTTTTTAAGCCTCCTACTTATATTTACTTTCATTATATTTTATTTGCAAATTTATGTCAATTAACCTTGTTCATATTTACTTGAAAATGGCCCCTTTATCTGATATATTTGACCTAAGATGTAATAGGATTAAAACTATTATTTTTTAATTATATATAACAACAAATGATTAAATTAAGTAATGTTTTTCTTTTACTAATACTAAAAATGTACCCTTAAAGATCTCCAGATAAATCTAAATCAAGAGATTAATGCCAAATTGGCAGTAGTTATTTGAAAAATTATAAAGGGGGAATCATTAATGGAAAACAAGGAATTAGAAGTGATAAAGGAAGCTATTTTAAATGAAAATGAGGGTTATCAAGTTTATTCTATGGCCGCTGAAAAAATCAAAGATGAAGAGATCAGCAAATCTTTTGAAAAATTAGCAGATGAAGAGTTAAAACACATTGATTGGTTAAAAGATCTATATAAAAGCATAGAAGGAACTAAAGAAGTAGAATTTTCAATAGAAGAAATATCTGCTCCTGATAAAGAGCGTCTCTTTAAAATGGAAAAGATAGATAAAGAGAACTTATCATTTGCACTTTCTGTATTTAGTATAGGTGTTAAGATGGAAAAAGAGGCTATTGATTATTATAAAGATGCTGCAGAAAATACGGAGTCAGAAGCAGCAAAAGATCTTTATGAAAGAATTATTGAGTGGGAATATCAGCATTTAAATTATTTTGAGGAACAATATGAAATGTTAAAAGATGATTGGTGGTCTGAACAGAGATTTGAACCATTATTTTAAGAATACAAAGACCCTGCTTAGAGGCAGGGCCTTTTTTTTACCTATTTTTATAATACTTATTAATTATTCAAGACTATTTTTGTGTTCTTTAGCTAATTCCATATAATGTTCAGCGGATTCTTTGATACTGGCAATTTCTTTTTTATTTAACCCTCTTACTACCTTAGCCGGAGACCCCATAATAAGACTATTGGGAGGAAATTCTTTGTTTTCAGTAACAAGACTACCGGCAGCCACCATTGAATTTTCATTTATAACAGCATTATTTAAAATTACAGATCCCATACCAATTAAGCAGTTATCTTTTATAGTACAGCCGTGGATAGTTGCACTGTGACCAACAGTCACATAATCTCCAATATGAAGTGGTTTATCAGTATCTACATGGAGAGCTGAGTTTTCCTGGATATTAGTTCCTTTACCTAAAACCATTTGATTTAGGTCAGATCTAAGTACAGCATTATACCAAATGCTTGTATATTCTTTTAATTTAACTTTACCAATAACCCTTGCACCCGGTGCTATAAAAGAAGTTTCATCTACTTCTGGTTTATTATTTTTGAATTCATAAATCATTACTATTCAACCTCCTTATCTTTTTTTAATTTCAACACAAAGAGTTTTAATCCTTCTTAGTTAATTAATTTACTTGAATATAGTAAATTTATTTATTATAATTAAAGAAGTAAAATGGAAGGAGTAGATTATGGATTTTGCAATTATAGGAGGAACATTTAATCCTGTACACCTTGGACATCTAATATGTTCAGAAAGAGCCTATCTGGAATTTAATCTGGATAAGGTTATTTTTATGCCTGCAGGTAAACCTCCTCATAAAGATGAAGTAATTAATTCTGCCGAACATAGATACAATATGTTAAAACTAGCTATTGCCAATAATAATCATTTTGAAATATCTGACTGGGAAATTAAACAGGAGGAGAAATCATATACCGCTCGTACAGTCAAATATTTTAAAGAAAAATATAATGTTGAAAGAGTGAATCTTATCATTGGAACTGATTCACTGGCAGAAATTTTTAACTGGTATCAGCCGGAATATATTTTGGAAAATACAAATCTAATTGTTGCCAAAAGAAATGGTTATTCCTTTCCAAAAATAATGAAAGACCAAAGACTTAGAAAATATGAATCACATATCAATATATTAGATAATTCTTTGATTGAAATTTCTTCTACCATGATTAGAGAATTTGTTAAAGATGATAAATCAATAAGGTATTTAACTCTTGATAAAGTGATTGAATATATAAACAAAAATAATTTATATAGGTGAATTTGATGTTTGAAATTAATGAACTTAAAGCAAAACTTAAAAAGACTGATGGATTTAGGGTAAAACATACTGAGTCAGTTGAAAAAACAGCTATAAAAATGGCAAAAAATCATAATGTTGATTTAAATAAAGTAAAAATAGCTTCTTTACTACATGATTATGCCCGTAATTTTAGTAATGCTAAACTGAAAAAAATAGCAAAAGAAAATAATATAGATGTTGATGAAATAGAAAAAAAAGTACCTGCTTTACTTCATTCTGGGGTAGGTGCTTATTTAGCTGAAAAAGAATTTAATATTAAAGATCAAGATATTCTAAATGCAATTAGATATCATACCATTGGTAGACCTGGAATGAGTATGTTAGAAAAGATAATCTTTGTAGCTGATGTAGTTGAACCAGGCAGAGATTTTCCAGGTGTTGATTTGATAAGAGAAAAAATGTATAAAAATATCGATGAAGCAGTAATTTTAGTCTGTGATTTTACAATCAAATATAATATTGACAGAAGACGTATAATCCATCCCAATACACTTTTTACCAGGAACTCACTCTTGAAGGGAGACAATTAAATGTTTGATATATTAAAAAAGATAAACTGGAAAATAATTGGTATTTTCTTGTTGATTGTTATCATAAGTTTATCTCTTTACATATTACTGAATGATGATTTTAGTTTAGTTAGATTAAATCCATTTCGGAAATCCAAACTTAATATTTTGGTAGCCGGTTATGATTCCTCAATTAATGGGCCTCCTAGAGCAGATACCATCATTGTGGCAAGTGTAAATTTAGATACAAATAGTATCGGCTTATTATTTATACCGCGTGATACGAGAGTTCAGGTAAATGGCCATGGTTATGATAGGATAAATGCCTCACATGCTTATGGTGGGATCTCTTTATTAAAGGAAACAGTAGAAGACTTTTTAAATATTAAGCTTGATTACTATTTAGAAACAGATTTTCAAGGCTTTGCACAAATCATAGATAAAATTGGAGGTATTGATATCCATATCGAAAAACCCCTGCATTATGTTGACAAAGCAGGTGGTCTATACATTGATTTACCAGCCGGCAATGTTCATCTAAATGGTAAAAAAGCCCTTCAATATGTTAGATACAGAGGGACCAGAGGTGATATTGGTAGGGTACAAAGACAGCAGAAGTTTGTGCAAGCTGTAATGAAAAAGGCTGTTTCTTCTCAGGTTATCTTTAACTTGCCAGGCATCTATAAAGAGGTTATGGATTCTTTAAATACCAATATACCTATTAAAGATATAACTCCTTTTGTTAAACTAGCTAAAAATGCTGATTTAAGTAATATGAAAACAGAAATGGTGCCTGGTCGTCCGGAATATATTAATGGAGCAAGTTACTGGATTCCCGAAAAAGAAAGTTTACAAATTATGGTGAACAATTTAATTAGAAGTAAAGAATATATACAAAATGATCAGTATTATATAACCATCTTAAATGGTAATGGAGTATCCGGAGTAGCGGGAGAAGTTGGAGAAGAATTAGAAAAATATGGGTTTAATATTGAAAAGATAGCAAATGCTGATAACTTTAATTATCAGGATACTATCATCTATTATCAAGAGGGAAATAAAAAGGTTGCTAATGGCTTAAAAGAAATTTTAGGTGGACAAATTAAAAAAAGTGAAGAAATTGACCAAGACTTCCAGGTTATTCTGGGACAAAATTTCATACAAAATAAGATAGCAAAGAAGGAGGAAGAAAATTAATGTCGGAAGATAAGTATAAAAAAATTGCAGAACTGGCAGCAGAAGCTGCTGATGATAAAAAAGGTTTTGACATAGAAATTCTTAATGTGGAAGGATTAACCATTATTGCAGATTACTTTGTATTATGTTCAGGTAATACTGATAAACAGGTTCAGGCTATTGCACGTGCTATTGAAGAAAAGTTAGATGAAGAGGGAGTCTATCCCAAACAGATTGCAGGAAAAGATAATGGTCGTTGGATTTTAATGGACTATGCAGATGTAATTGTCCATGTATTCCACAAAAGAGAACGTGAATATTATGAACTTGATCGTTTATGGGCAGATGCTAAGAAAATACTAAAAAAAGAAGAAACTTCTTGACTTTAATTCAATAAATTAATATAATTTTTACAAAGATAATTATTGTTAAATAAGGTAATGAAGGAAAGTAGTAGGCTGCTTTTTATTTCAAGAGAACTGCTGGGGCTGGAAAGCAGTAATAAAAAGAGCCGAACTCGTTCTGGAACCTATAA
>Ga0102934_1002997_pt1 | contig 11597 bp, 12 predicted proteins | sample SalPonR2_A_D1_MG_FD_78175 | JGI IMG/M metagenome (GOLD analysis project Ga0102934, IMG submission 78175) | Salt pond soil microbial communities from South San Francisco under conditions of wetland restoration - Salt Pond MetaG R2_A_D1_MG | ecosystem: Environmental > Aquatic > Marine > Intertidal...
CCAGGATGCCGATCCGGTTCTGGTCGAACTGGACACCAAACGAGACCTGACCGTTGCGCTCGAGCGGCTTGCCCGGCAGGAAATGCTGCAGGAAGGTCATCCGCGAGCGGCGGGCAAAGCCGGTCAGGCGACTCTCGGCCGCGCCACTGGACCAGCTGGCCCGGGTCAGGAATCGCGCTGCCGTAGCCCGTCGGTAGGCTTCAGGGTTGAGATTCTGCCTTCGCAACACCGGATCGCGAAAGCTGTCCTCGCCCAGAATGAAACCGGCCGTGTCCTGGTCCAGACGGGCCAGGTTGAGGCGGGTCTCGATCTGTCCCCAGGCCGTCGGGCTCATGTGGGACAGATTGACGAACTGATGCTCATAGCCCTCGTCTTCACGAAAGCTGCCCGAGTCGACGGCATTGGCGTCGATGCCGATCACCCCCGAGCCCAGATCGGCGGTCGTTGACAGGGCCAGACGACGGTAGTCCTCGCCGCCCGCTTCCAGGCTGAGTCGCTTCAGCGGATTGAACCGTGGCGAGCGCGAGCGGACATCGATGACCCCGTGCAGACCGCCCGAGGCATGCCCCAGACCGCCGGGGCCTCGCAGGACGCGCAGACCGTCGGCTTGCAGCAGATTGACCTCGAACAGATTGTTGACATTGCAGAAGCCGGGCGGCCGGATCGGAATGCCGTCCTCCAGGATCAGCAGCGCGCCACAGCCGCCGGCGCCGCTCAGCAGCGGCGAGCGCACGGCGCTGAGATGCTCCTGACCCGAACCACGCGTGATCCATGTGCCGGGCAGGCGCGTGAACAGCTCCGCCGGATGGGTCGGTCGGATCGTCTCGATCTCGTCGCGGTCGAGCTCGACCGTGGCCTCGGCCGCGCCGGGATCCAGATCGCGACCGCTGACCTCCAGTGGCGCAAGTTCAGCCGGCTCGGCGCTGACGAGAATCGCCGCCAGGGCAGTGGTGACCAGAAACAGATGCATGAGTATCAGCAGGAAAAATCAGCGGGCAGGATACCCGGAAGCAGGACTGGGAGGGGTCAACGGACCTCAGACCATGGCCATCCGCCGCCGCAGCCGGGCCAGCAGCACGAAGGTCACCGCCGCACCCAGGGTCAGGGTGAACGGAAACAGCAGCACCCATCTCCCATAGCCCGCACCCAGGCTCTCCAACCACTGATAAACCATCACCCCTGTCAGCGGCGCGATCAGACCGCGGATGCCGGTCAGGGTGACATGGATACCCATGTAGAGGGTGGACTGTTCGTCGGAAGCGAAGTCGTTGTGGCCCAGGTTCCAGCCCAGCTTGCCGCCGGCAAACGCCGCACCCAGGGCGATCGCGCCGACCCAGAACAGCCAGGCCTGGGAAAGGATCGTGGCCATGGCAAACAGGCCGATGGCAAGGACGAAGCTCCAGGCCTGGCGGGCGCGATAATCGAGAATATGCGTTGCATCCAGACGCCGCGCCCAGATCGGGGTGAACACGGCCACGCCGATCAGCGGCAGGGAGGTGGTGATCAACATCTGCGACAGCTTGGCAAACCCGAACTGATCGTTGAGGATGATCACCAGCAGCGCGATCACCATCAGATTTCCGGATCCGAAAGCGAACATGGTCAGCATGTAGCGACGAAACCAGAGATCGGCTCTCAGGATGCCGAAGGCGGCGCGGAACTGGCCGCCGCGGCGGTGCAGGCGCTGGGCCTGTTCATTGCGGCGCAGGCGAGCTCCCATCCGGATGCGCATGCGCTGATAGCGAAGTGCCGCAAGCACGCCGAGGACACCGGCCAGGGGAAACATCCAGCGCCAGGAATCCGGCCAGATCGACATCACGCCACCGAGCACGGCGGCTGTCAGGGCAATGATCATCGAGTAGATCACGGTAATCCGCCCGGTGATCTGGGCGCGCACATGGCGCGGAAAATTGGCGCGCCAGATCGCCGCCCGGAGGGTGATCACGCCGGCCCAGGCCAGTCGTGCCGTCACCATGGCCAGGGTCAGACCGATCAGGCCCCAGCCCGTGTAGGGCATCAGCGCCATCACGAACAGGGCCAGCGCGGTCAGCAACATCAGTCGTGAGACCCAGGCGGTCTTGTCACGTCCCTCGGCCAGTCCGGAGATCGACAGCGAGGCCATGTTCGCGAAAGCCGGGGCCCCGGCCACCAGGGCCACGGCGAGATTCACCCAGGCCGTCGGGGCCACACCGGCAAACTCGTTCTTGACCAGCACGCCGACCACACCACCTTCCAGCGCGCCCAGCGCCACCGCCATCGTGCCATTGGCCCAGATCTCGCGCGGCATCAGGGTGCGGGCAATGAACGGCAGCGACTGGCGGGGGGTGGAAGACAGCATCGCGGCATTGTACTTCGCGCAGCAGGTTGACCACAGGGAGCAACCAGGACAGACCGATGGGGTCGAATCGGCATTCACCGTTGTCCATTGCCTAAGCGAAATACTCGCTAAACTGTCGCGATGGACTTCGACTACGATGAAGAAATCTCATGGCTGCTCGATACCCTGACCCGGCAGATTCCGCTTGGCGCTGCGATGGGGCTGTCGATCGAGCGGCTCGATGATCACGGCCTGGTGCTCGATCTCCCACTGGCACCGAACGTCAACGACAAGGGTACGGCGTTCGGCGGTGCCCTGAGCAGCGCCCTGATTCTGGCCGGCTGGTCCCTGCCGCGGCTGATCCTGCGGCGTGAAGGGCGTGCCGCAGATCTGGTCATCGGGCGCTGCGAGCTGCGTTTTCTCAGCCCGATTGATGAGGGCTTCAAGGCCGTCGCGCACTGGCCGGATCGTGCGCAGATCGATGCCTTTCTGACCCGGCTCGACGAGCGTGGAAAAGCCGCATTCGTCATGTCACCCGAAGTTCTGGCTGACGGCAAGGTGGCGGCCAGCCTGAGCGCCCGTTATGCTGCGCTGGTCAAATCCGATGTCTGACGAGGCTTGAAGTGAATCGAACTGTCCTACTGAGCTTACTCTTCATGACCCTGCTGGCGGGCTGCGCGACCGGTCCATCGAACCAGGAACAGCGCGAGCGATTCCAGGCCTGGGAAAATGTCGTTCGATGGAGCGAGCACAAGGACCCGCTGCTGGATTTCATTCATCCCGAGTGGCTGGCCGCCAATCCCATCCCGACGCTGGATATCGATCGCTTCGAGCAATTCAGAGTGACCGAATACCGGGTTCGGCAGGTCATCGCCAGCCCCGACGGCCTGGAAGTCGAACGCCTGGTGCAGCTGCGGCTCTATCACATTCACACGGCGCTCGAACGGGTGATCGACCATCGCGAACTCTGGCGCTATGATGAGGAACAGGAGATCTGGTTGCTGCATTCGGGCATACCCGATCCACGTCGTTATTGATCGCCTCGGGAGCGGCGACTCAACGAGTTGGATGCACGCTATTGGGAGGACTGTATGACAACCCGAACCATCGCGGTAATCAACGCCAAGGGTGGCTGCGGCAAGACCACCATCGCGACCAATCTGGCCTCGGCACTGGCCTGGGAGGGCCATTCGGTCGCCCTGGCCGACATGGACCCGCAACAGTCCAGCAATGACTGGCTGAGTCAGCGCGGAGATTTCGAGCCCGCGGTCATCGAGGTCAATCGCAGTGGCGGGCCGCTGCGCGCACCCGCCGGAATCGACACGCTGATTCTGGACACGCCAGCCGGGCTGCACGGGACCGAGCTGGGACACATCCTTCGCCGGTCGGAAACGGTTTTGATCCCGGTCCTGCCCTCGCCCGTGGACATGCGGGCGGCCTGGCGATTCCTGAACGGGCTGCTCGAACTCAAACCGGTTCGGGAACGCCAGACCGTGGTAGGACTGATTGCCAATCGTGTCCGTCCCCACACCCTGATCTACCGCGAGCTGACCGGTTTTCTCGACGACTTCCGGATTCCGGTCGTCGGTCAGCTCAGAGACTCCATGAACTACGTCCGGGCCTACGAGTCCGGCAAGGCCGTGTCCGACCTGCCCCCCTATCTGGCCTGGAAGGACTGGGAAGAATGGGAGTCAGTCCTGGCCTGGATCAGGAGTCGAAAATCGAGGGGAAAGGGCTGACGGATCTGCTCGGCGCGGCACTGTCGCGGTGGGTGGGTCCGGGGTGAATCCGGTTGGGTTGGTTCAGTTGGTTGAACTGGTTCGAGTGTCTGGTGGACGGGTAAAGGCCAGTAAGTCATTCAAATCGTACCAACCAAACCAACCAAACCAACCAAACCAACCAAACCAACCAAACCAACCAAACCAATCAAACCACAACGTTGTCGATCAGGCGCGCCTGGCCGAGAAATGCTGCGGCGAGCAGGCGCTGGGGTTCATCGGGGACCGGTTCGCCCAGGGTTCGGGCCGATCGCCATTCCAGGTATTGCGGTTCGAAGCCGGCTGACTTCAGAGCCTCGATTGCCCGCGGCCGCAGCGACGACCAGGCCTCACCCGCCCTTATCCGCGCCGCGCTGTCTTCCAGCACCTGATACAGACGCGCGGCGACCGCACGCGTCTGAACTGTCAGGTACTGATTGCGCGAGCTCATCGCCAGACCGTCCGACTCGCGCACGGTTTTCAGGGCTTGAATGTCGATCCCCAGCGCATAGTCCCGAACCAGCTGACGGATGACAAGCAGCTGCTGGAAATCCTTCTCGCCGAACACCGCTGCATCCGGGAGCACCTGCAGGAACAATCGCAGCACGACGCTGGCCACGCCGTCGAAATGGCCGGGTCGGTACTGACCGCAGAGGGTGGCGGACAGAGCGTCGGGCACCCTGACCAGAAAGGCATCTTCAAGCGGATACATCACCTCGACCGGCGGCGCCCAGACCAGATCGACGCCGGCATGCCCGAGCGCCATCAAGTCGTCATCCAGCGTCCTGGGATAGGTGGCAAAGTCCTCGTCGGGTCCGAACTGGGTCGGATTGACGAAGATGCTGCTCACCAGCCGATCGCAACTCGACCCGAGATGCTCGACCAGGGCCAGGTGACCGGCGTGCAGATTGCCCATGGTGGGCACCAGGCCGATGCGCTCGCCCTGCGCCCTCCAGTCAGATATCTGCGCGCGAAGCTGGCCAAGGTCGGTGGTCGCCTGCAGACTCATTCGAAGCTTTCAGCAGGACTCGGAAATTCCCGCTCGCGGACTGCACCGACAAAGGCCTGCAGGGCCTGCTGGATACTTCCGCCAGCCGACAGAAAGTCGCGCACGAACCGGGGCGCTCTTCCCGGGCTGATTCCGAGCATGTCGTAGCTGACCAGGACCTGTCCGTCGACCCCGGCACCGGCGCCGATGCCGATGACCGGAATGTCCAGTGAAGTGGTCACTCGATCGGCCAGCTTGGTCGGAATGCACTCGACGACCAGCAGGGCGGCGCCCGCGGCCTGAAGCGCCAACGCATCCTCGACCAGGGCGTCGGCCATGGCCTGTTCACGCCCCTGGACGCGGTAGCCGCCGAGACGGTGGACATGCTGCGGCGTCAGGCCCAGATGTGCGCAGACCGGAATCCCCTGCTCGACCAGGCCGGTGACGACCTCGACCACCGGCGCACCACCCTCCAGCTTGACCATGCCGGCACCGGCGCGCATCAGACAGGCTGCGCTGTGCATGGCCGTGGGTCGGTCGTGGTAACTCATGAAGGGTAGATCAGCCACCAGCAGCGCCCGATCGAGGCCGCGTGCGACGGCACGGGCGTGATAGGCGACATCGTCCACCGTGACCGGCAGGGTCGAGGACCGGCCCTGGATCACGTTGCCCAGCGAGTCCCCGACCAGGACGCAGTCGACACCGGCCTGATCGATCCGACGAGCCAGGCTGGCGTCATAGGCGGTCAGCATGGTGATCGGGACCCGCGACGCCTTGAAGGCCCGCAGCTCCGGAACGGTCACTTTTCTGTTCAGATCGATCATGATTGGCGATGGTAATCCAATGACCCCGACAGTTTGATGTCAGTGCGCTCCGACGACGGCAGCGCATTGACAAGGTCGTCAACGCTCCCCCGCTTCGGAATCGTCAATGTCGGCGCCAGGGCGGCGAGCGGAACCAGTACGAAAGCGCGCTCATGCAGCCGCGGGTGGGGCAGGGTCAGCTTCGGGGTGTCGACGACGAGGTCATCATAGACCAGCAAGTCGAGATCCAGGGTGCGAGGCCCCCAGCGCGGTCCGTCTCGAAGTCGACCAAGATCGGCTTCGATCTCGAGCAAGGCATCGAGCAGGTCCAGAGGTGCCAGATCGGTGGACAGCTCGGCCACGGCATTCAGGAAATCGTCCTGATCAGCCAGGCCCCAGGGAGGTGTCAGGTAGGTATCGGAGGCCCGAACGACTCGACTGACGGGCAGATGGTCCAGGGCCTGCAGCGCCAGGGACAGGTTGGATTCGGTCTGCCCCTGATTGCTGCCCAGGCCGATCCAGGCGCTCGGCATCAGCGGCTCACGAAGTCGTTGCGGGCGGCTCGGCCGTACTGGCGGATCCCGACCTGGACTTCTTCCTGCGCCGGCGGCGCTTGGTCGGGGCGCTCTGGGTCATATCGGTACGGGCTTCGCCGTCCGTTTCCTGAATCTCGGTCCACCAGTCGGCCAGCTCCTTGAGCTCGGGCTCCTCGAGCGCGCGTAGCAGCAGAAAATCATAGGCCGCCCGGAACCTTCTTTCGCTGATCAACCTGAGGGCTCGTTTGCCGCGCCGCTTCTCGAAACGCGGCTGCATGCACCAGATCTCCTTCGACATGGTCGAGAAGCGGCGATGGATGGCCACCCGTTGCGCCTGGGCGACGATGGCCAGCTCACCCGCTTCGGCCAGCGCCTCGACCGGCGCCATGCCATTGGCTATCAACGCATCGGCTCGGGGCTTGACCCGCGGCCACAGGAATGCCGCAAACAGAAAGCCCGGCGTCACCGGCAGGCCTTCCTGAACCCGCTGATCGGTATTGCGCAGGGTCTGCTCGACCAGCAGCGGCGGGTTGGCAGGATCGGAGAAAAGATCGGGAAACAATTGCTCCCAGAGCTGCTGGCGGACCAGTGCCTGGTAGGTCGGCCAGGCCTTGCCGGCCAGGAACAGTTTCAGAATTTCGTCGAACAGGCGAGCCGGAGGAATATCACCCAGCAACGGGGCCATGGCGACCATGGGGCCGGCGGTTTCCGGCTCGATGGCCAGATCGAGCTTGACCTGAAAGCGCACCGCTCGCAGCAGTCGGACCGGATCCTCGCGATAACGCGTGCGCGGATCACCGATCAGACGCAGTCGACGCGCCAGCACGTCCTCGTAGCCTCCGACATGATCGCGAATGGTTTCGGTCGTCGGGTCATACATCAGGGCATTGATGGTGAAATCCCGCCGGCGTGCATCTTCTTCTTCGCTGCCGTAGACGTTGTCGCGCAGGACGCGCCCGGTGTGCTTGACCTCGCGCTGATCGCCATCCTCGCCCTCCGGGCAGCCTCGAAAGGTCGCGACTTCGATGATCTCTCGCCCGAAGCGCACATGCGCCAGGCGAAAACGGCGGCCGATCAGCCGCGCATTGCGCATCACCTGCTTGACCTGCTCTGGTGTCGCAGCGGTCGCCACGTCGAAATCCTTGGGACTCTCCCCCAACAGCAGGTCGCGTATCGAGCCCCCGACAAGGTAGGCGGCATAGCCGGCCTGCTGGAGGCGCTCGACGACCTTGATCGCATTGGCGCTGATCTTGCGGGGCTGGATACCGTGTTCAGCAAGTTCGATGATGCGCAGGGAGTGGCCTGGCGCGTGATCGTGCTGCGTACTCAAAACAGAGGCTTTGAAAGGTAGGGAATGATGGGAAAATCCATGAACGGACAGGGATCCGCTTTGCTAATATACATTCCTCATTCTAGCACCTTGCAGGCAGGCGTCACAGTCTGCATTCAGAGTGCGCATCCAAGAGAAGCAAGCGAGGCTCCAAGCGAATGACCTTTGTCGTCACAGAAAACTGCATCAAGTGCAAATACACCGATTGCGTGGAAGTGTGCCCGGTGGACTGTTTTCATGAAGGCCCGAATTTTCTGGTCATCGACCCGGAAGAATGCATCGACTGCACCCTGTGCGAACCCGAATGCCCGGTAGAGGCCATCTATCCGGAAGACGACCTGCCGTCGGATCAGCAGGCTTTTCTCGAACTCAACGCCGAGCTGTCGCGCGAATGGCCGGTCATCACCGAGATGAAACCTGCCCCGGCCGACGCCAAGGACTGGGAAGACAAGCCCGACAAGCTGAAACTGCTCGAGCGCTGATCGCCGTCAGCCCAGCCGCTCGCGCAGCCTGGCGAGCACGTACTCCGCCCGGTCCATCTGCAGCACTTCGCCCTGGCCGCTGAGCAGGACGACGCGCGTGTTCCTGTCATCTTCCTGCACCTCGACCTGATACTCACCGCTGTAGTCGAGAAACTCATCCCCGCGCCAGAACGCCAGATTGGCGGTCCAGCCGCGATCGACCTCGATCGGCTCATGATCAAAATGGAAGCGGTAACGGCGCTCGCTCTCATCGGTCTGGCGCAGGCTCATGCCGGCACGATTCAGGGTGAAGCTCAGTCGCCGCCAGACGCTATCCGCCTCGTCTTCGACTTCCAGGTAGAGACCGCGCGAGCCGAAACGGATATGCGAGCGAGAGGCTTCTGCTTCGGCACTGGAAAGCACCACCGGCGGACTCGCCTCGTCACCGACTCCGGCCAGCTGGGGCAGGAAGGCGCCGGGGATGTCGTAGGTTCGACGCACATCGGGCAGTGAAAGATCCTCCGGAACCTCGAGCTCGGACACTTCCTCGCTCTGAACGTAGACCGGTCGGGAATCCCGATTGAAACAGGCGGTCGCCAGTGCAACGGCCAGCAATATCAGTACAACACGATAAGAATTCATTGACCCCTTGGTCCTGTTGGTCTCAGGGAAAAACAGCCAGGGTTGCCCACTGACCGAAAAAGTCGACCGCCCAGTTTAGGCAACATCGCGCACGGCGTCCAGTTCGAGTCGCTGGATCAGCTGGTCGGCCTCGGCCCGGAAGGCGGAATCCAGCGGGGTCAGAGGCAGCCGGAGTCCGGGACCGATCCGCCCCATCCGGTGCAGCATCCATTTGACCGGAATCGGGTTGGGCTGGACGGAAAGAAACCGGTAAAGCGCCGCCATTTGTTGATCAGCGGCCTTCGCCGCACACGCCTCGCCCCGGGTGGCCAGGTCACACAGCGCCACCAGGCGCTCGGGCGCGAGGTTGGATGCCACCGAAATCACGCCGGCCGCGCCAGCCAGCATCGATCGACAGCAGGTCGGATCATCACCGCTCAGTACGCTCAGACCGGTCTCCAGAAGGGCGTCGACGCGCTCGGCATCGCCGATCGCCTCCTTGATCGCCACGATCGATTGATGTTCGGCCAGGCGCGCGACGGTTTCCGGCAGCAGATCACAAGCCGTTCGCGAGGGTACGTTGTAGAGCACGATCGGAATATCGGAATGATCGGCCACCTCACGGTAGTGCAGCTCCAGGCCGTGCTGGGTTGGCCGATTGTAGGCGGGGGTGACAACCAGCGCGGCGTGCGCGCCGATTCGTGCGGCGAGCCGGGTCCGATTCAGCGTGTCCCGGGTCGAAGAGCTGCCGGTACCGGCAAGCACGCGCATCGAATCCCCGATACGGTCGAGCGCCAGCGACAGCAAGCGCTCAAACTCGCCCTCGCTCAGATTGACCGACTCACCCGTCGTTCCCCCGACAACGATGCCCTGAGTACCAGCCTCGCGGTGCCAGTCGAGCAGGCCCAGCCAGCTTTCTTCGTCGATCGAGCCGTCGTTTCCGAAGGGGGTGATCAGAGCAGTAATTGAACCTGAAACCATGCGCTTCTCTTGTCGCCGATGAGCGTCGCTATCGCAACGCCGGGAGTGAATTGTTTGTGCTACCTTGAGCGTTGCATTCTAACTGAACGCCTGCTGCATTTGAGCGGCGGACATCAATCCAAGTTCCTGAATTAACGAAACTTTTATATCTATGTCTGAAAACACGCCAAGCCTGTCGAAAACCGAACTTCCCGCCACCGGCGACCGCCAGCTGAAACTGGCCGATTTCAAGGGTCGGCCCGTGGTGGTGTACTTCTACCCGCGCGACAATACGCCAGGATGCACCAAGCAGGGTCAGGGCTTCCGCGATCATTACGGTCAGTTCCAGGCCCAAGACTGTGAAATCATTGGAGTTTCTCGCGACACACTCAGCAGTCACGAGAAGTTCGCAGCGAAGCAGGAGTTTCCCTTCCCGCTGCTTGCCGATACCGAAGAAGCGCTGTGCCGAGAATTCGATGTCATCAAGGAAAAGAACATGTACGGCAAGAAGGTCATGGGTATCGAACGCAGCACCTTCCTGTTCAACGCCGAGGGCGAACTGGTCAAGGAGTGGCGCAAGGTCCGCGTCCCGGGCCACGTCGAGGACGTTCTCGAAGCCGTCAGGGCCCTGAGCTGAGCTTGATTCCTGCCCGACACCCCACTCGCCTGCAAATCTCAATCTCTACGGGAGCCACGTCAGACCATGGCCGATCGCCCGCGTTTGTATCTGCTCGACACCAACGTGCTGATGCACGACCCCACGTCCCTGTTCCGCTTTGCCGAACACGACATCTATCTGCCGATGATGGTTCTCGAAGAACTGGATCGGGCAAAGAAGGGCCTGTCCGAAGTGTCCAGAAACGTCCGTCAGGTCAGTCGCTTCATCGGCGAGATGATGGAGCGCGAAGGAGAAATCCACAGCGGCCTGTCGCTGCGCGAACCTGAGGGGCTGGATCTCAACGTCGGCAGCGGCCGGCTCTACTTCCAGACCGAGCCCGTTGAAAACGGCACTCAGCTGGTCGGCGATCGCTCGATCGCCGACAACGAAATCATCCGCGCGGCACTGCATCTGATTCACAAGCACCCCGAACGCGACATCATCCTGGTCTCCAAGGACATCAATCTCAGGATCAAGGCGGCCATTCACGGCCTGCCGGCCGAGGACTATCAGAACGACCGGGCGCTGGATGATCTGAGCCTGCTCTACACCGGCCTGCTCGAACAGGACCAGAATTTCTGGGAGCACCACGACACCGAGGACTCCTGGACCGAAGACAGCCGCACCTTCTATCGCCTGCAGCGTCAGGAGGACGACGACTGGCATCCCAATCAGAGCCTCCGCCTGACCGGCGACAACGGTCTGGAAGCGCTGGTTCGCGAGGTCACGGAGACGACCATCGAACTCGAGGTCGCACAGGATTTTCGCCGCCAGCAGAACAGCGTCTGGGGGATCATGGCCCGAAACCCGGAACAGAACTTCGCCCTGAATCTCCTGATGGACCCGGAGATCGACTTCGTCACACTGCTCGGCACCGCCGGCACGGGCAAGACCCTGCTGGCCCTGGCCGCCGGCCTGGCCCAGACTCTGGACGACAAGCGCTATCGAGAGATCGTGATGACCCGCGTGACCGTATCGGTCGGAGAAGACATCGGCTTTCTGCCGGGCACGGAAGAAGAAAAGATGACGCCCTGGATGGGCGCCCTGACCGACAACCTGGAAGTGCTGACCGAATCCGACGACCACGGGGGAGAATGGGGCCGTGCTGCGACCAACGATCTGCTGGCTTCCCGGATCAAGATTCGCTCGCTGAACTTCATGCGCGG
>Ga0102934_1002998_pt1 | contig 11597 bp, 8 predicted proteins | sample SalPonR2_A_D1_MG_FD_78175 | JGI IMG/M metagenome (GOLD analysis project Ga0102934, IMG submission 78175) | Salt pond soil microbial communities from South San Francisco under conditions of wetland restoration - Salt Pond MetaG R2_A_D1_MG | ecosystem: Environmental > Aquatic > Marine > Intertidal...
CATGCTCTTGCGGTAGGGTTTCTGGTTGTAGGACACCTTGACCATATAAACCGTACATTCCAGTCCGAACATCTGACATGCCAGAGAAATAGTCGACCCCCACTGACCGGCTCCGGTTTCAGTCGCAATCCGCTTGGTTCCGAAAATTTTGTTGTAATAGGCCTGCGGGATGGCACTGTTGGGCTTATGGGACCCGGCTGGAGAACCTCCTTCGTATTTGTAGTAGATTTTTGCCGGGGTACCGAGGACTTTTTCCAGGCGATGGGCACGAAACATCGGAGCCGGGCGCCACAGCTGATAAATATCAAGAATCTCCTGCGGTATATCGATCCAGCGCTGGGTCGACACCTCCTGTTCAATCAAGGGCATGGGAAACAGGGGGAGCAGATCATCAGGAGAAACCGGTTGCATGGTACCGGGATGAATCACCGGCGCCAGGGGGCCGGGCATATCGGGGATAACATTATACCATTGACGCGGAATCTGGGATTCCGGAAGGATAATCTTCGTTTGCATGGACGTCTCCTTGTGCTATTTAAGCCTTGCTACTATCAGTGAAAAAATTATGTGGGCAAATATCACCTTTTAAGGTAGCACGAAAAAATATTGGACGATCAGCTTGATTGGATAGCATGGTACAATCGTAAAAACAAGAATCCCCCGCACCAATCGCTTAATTCAGACGGCCATCATCTCACAGCCCTAAATCTTCATCAATCAACACAATACTGATGCGTTCCGGTGGAAAGCACTTGTCCAGAATCGACCAGGTATTACAGATGCGTTGAGGCGAGCGACAATCGTGACAACGCCCCGTTTCTGCACAAGGGGTTGCCATGTTGTGGCGTTTGGCATTTAAGGGAGCGGCATGATTTCTGATGCGATCGAAGGCGTCTTCGAGGGTATCAACAATTTTGTTCCGGCCAACAAACAGTACCACCTTCTTCGGTCCGAATGAAATGGCCCCGGTGCGGTTACCGATCATATCGAGGTTCACCAGTTTACCGCACAGGGTTACAGCATTGGTACCGGTCAAAAACAGGTCAGCAAGCAGGGCCTGACGACGGCGCTTCATGACTTCACTACCAGCCGCATCAGGATCAAAGGTTTTGATCATGTTGAGTGATGGATCCACCAGTAAATCTGCCAATACCCCGGTAGCTTCCATGGTCATGGAATCAGCCCAGGAAATAACCTCAGTTTTATGGCTTGGAAAAATTTTATCAAAAAAAATATTGCGGGCCTGAGGCCGGTCTTTGGCTATAAATACCTTGAATCCGTTAGCAATCAATGCCGCTCGACATTGATTGATCCGATCGCAACACATCAATTTATCTCCTCATTTTTATTGCCATCAAGGGTGGGGTTACGAATAACGATACACAGGCATTCCGCTTCAGCAAAAACCGCTGAGCCACTGCATACCCGTCCCTTTACCAGTACCTTACGCCCCTTAACGGAAACCACCTCGCTATCGACGGTCACCACAGTCTTTAATGGGACCAGGTTGCGAAAACTCACATTGAGGTTGGCAACGACAACGGCATGGCCTGCCGCCCAGGCAGACAATCCTAAAACCTCGTCAAGCACCGCCGCAATCGCACCGCCATGGGCATGACCGGGCGGGCCTTCGGTTTCCGGGCCAAACCAGATCCGTGCTTTTAGTAACTGAGCTGCATCACGATAATAATGCACGCGAAAACGCTCACCCTGCGGATCACCAGAAATAAATCGTAACGAATCACCAACCAACGCCGGCGCATCAAAAGCGATCCAATCACCTTCGCCACGCAAATCGACACACATGTCGTCAGTTCCGGCTATTGTTGAGTCCATCCACTGTCCCTTCTTTTTAAAAAAAAGGGCCAAAGCTGCTATCAGCTAAAGCCCTTGTTTTTATTGGAGCGGGAAACGGGATTCGAACCCGCGACTCTCAGCTTGGGAAGCTGATACTCTACCAACTGAGTTATTCCCGCATGGTGGTGCGCAGTATAGAGATAGCGTTCAGTTTTTGTCAAATCCAAAATGCTGCGATTGTAACCATGCAAGAGCAGCCGCTCTGGTCTTTAGCTCTCCTGTCATTTCGAGGGACTTAACCTGCTGCAACAACTTACCTATAGCGGGATTATTGGCACCAACATAGGCAGCAACCCCCTCACCATCAACTAGATCAGGAATGCGCCCTTCCTCCTGCTGCTGTTCATAGGCAGAAAGCAGCGCTATTACCAGATCTTCTGGAAGTTGTTGACGGCACCAGCCGTGGAAAAAAATCCGTTCGGCTCCACCGGGATGGAGTTGCTCTACCGCTAAAGCACGCTGACGATCTGACAAAGGGTTATTCAGCTGCTGCAGCCATAATGCCGGCAGATCATCGTACAGAGCCTTGGCCAGGCGCTGCTGGGCTCTACTGAGGCGTAACCTGGAACTGATGGGTTTAAAGCTATGCGGCGCATAGGCGATCAAAAACGCCGCCAGGTGAAACAGTGGGCGTTGCTGTGGCAATACTTTACCCAGGGTAAGCGACGTTTGGCTGCAGAAATCCATGAACCGATCATCAATAGACTGGTGGTTGACAGCGAAATCTGTATCGGTCCAATTTGTCGCAGGAGCGCCAAAGAGAACCTGAAAAATGGTTGTTTCGGTCAGCAGCTGGAGGATACCTGAGAGGTCACGGACACCAAAAATCTTGAGCAATTCTTCACGTATCCGCTCCGCTGCTACCAACTTCAATAATTGTGCCTGTTGAATCATGGCATGAATGGTGTTTTTTTCGACAGTGAAGCTCAACACAGCCGCATGTCGAACTCCCTTTAACATCCGCAAGGGATCATCGCTAAATCCAGCAACAGAGCACATCCTAAGACAACGATTATTCAGATCGGTAATGCCGCCCAGAGGATCAAATAAATTGGCAGGGTCATTAACCGCAATGGCGATGGCATTGATGGTATAATCACGTGCTTTCAGATCGTCAGTGATGGTAGCCGCGCGCAATGGGGCAAAGTCAAAAGAGATTCCACCAGCCAGCAAAATCCGGCTCTGCTTGCGTTGTTCGTCCAGCCAGAACCAGCGTCCTCTCCCCTTTGCCCAACTGCGGGCCCAGTCACTTGGGTCCTCGCTGCTGACAATATCAACATCTGCACATTCTTTATCCAACAGCAGATCACGCACGCAACCACCAACCAACCAGGCATTCAGGTCACTATCACGCAACGCCACAATGAACTCCGAAAAAACCGGAATCTGTTGGCTTAATCTTTCTATGAGCGGAGTGTTATCCACGGAAATCCATTAAGCAAATAGCAAGCACAAGCGGTAACGCCTAACGCAAAAGGGCTGCGATCAGCTGCAGCCCTTTTTTCAAAAATAAATATGTTTCTGATCTGGAAACGAGCAATTTTCCGCAAGGTCAAGGAAATCAAGGTGTTGCGCTTAAGGCGTAGTACTTTACGCCGCACAAGCAATGCCGCAGATTGACGCAGAGATTGCGGAAAAGGGCCGTTTCCAGGCAGAAACTAAGCCAGATCCTGCTCAGCCTGATGGATCAAGTCAAACAACTCCTGAATGTCCTCCTCTTCGATGCAGGAAAAGGCGATACGCAAGTCTTTGCTGCCGATGGAAATAGTGCCGACACCATACTTGTCCAGCAGGTGAACGCGCAGTTTTTCGGCATCAACCCTTTTCAGTTCCAGACACATGAAATAACCGGAATTAAAGGGGTAAAAGTTCCATGAATCTGAATATTTAGAATCAACAAGCACATCCTTTACCTTAAGGGCGCGTCCCTGCATGACCTTGAATTTTTCCTGCTTCTGCTGGTCAAATTCAGGAGAGCGCAACGCGTCGATGACAAAGGTTTGTGATGGATGCGGGCAATTGGAGATGGTCGCACGGATAATCCCCAGGGTCTTTTTCTCGAGGGCGGTCAGCAGCTCAGCATTTTCACCCGCGCTACCGTCAGCGAAGGTAATAAAACCGACACGGAACCCCCAAACAAACTCCTCCTTGGTAGCGCCATCCAGCTTGACACAAAGCAGCCGCGGGTGCTGATTGGCCAACTTACCGAACAAAGATTCTTTCAAGGAATCTTCGTAGAACAGACCGAAATAAGCATCGTCTGTCACAACCACCAGGTTACAGCCCTCCTCGGCGGCTTCTTTAAGAGCTGTCACCAGCGCATCACCTTCAGCAACGGTCGGAGTATAACCACTGGGGTTATTAGGGAAGTTAAGCATGACAATTGCCTTGCCTTTTTCCGCAGCAGTTTGCTTGAGACACGTCTTGAAAGCCTCAACGTTAAAACCACCGGCTTCAGTAAAGGTAGTAAACTTTTTGACGACCGCACCACGACGGGTAACAAAAGTCAGATTGTAGTTGCCCCACATCATATCGGGCATCACCACCTGATCACCGGCTTCTATGAACAGGTCAGCAACTATCGACAAACCATGGGTCAAGGCATTGGTCACCACCGGCATGCCAAACACTTTATCCTGCTGGCTGGGGTTTTCCCGCAGCATTTTTTCACGCCAGAGCTTGCGCAGTTCCGGCTTTCCGGCTGGGGGCGCGTAAGGGTAAATGTCTTTAGGATCAAAGTCTTTTAGTTTATCGTGAATGCATTGCAAAAACATGGGGCCGCCCTTTTCAGTGGCGGTGCCAATAGTGGCATTAAATTTATGGGCTTTTTCTTTAGCCTCAGCCGATTGGCTCAAGATGCCCTTGGGGAAAAAGAGATTTTTTCCCAGATCCGACAGCATTTCGAGGGTATGGGGATTGTTTTTTTTAATCAGTTCGTTCAGTTCCACTGCAAGTGGGTTCATCTTGATCCTCCGTCAGGAATAGGTGGCAACAGGCCACCTGTTAAGTGTCTAGGGGATTTTTATCTGGGTTGAACCCAGCTTTTTCTTTTTTCTTACGATTTTTGCTCCGTGCCCGCTCAACCAGATAAAGTATGGCAAAGGTTATCAACAGGACAACGGTTGTCAACAGAATATCAGCAAATCGGAAAGAAGCCATTATTTCCTCTTTTGTCTATGCGACCGGAGAAACACGCCTTAACGCTGTCCTCGCCGGGTCATGTTTGTCATCAAGGCGGGTTGCCATTGTTAAAGCTTCATAAGCGCCGGCCAGATCATTGGCAGCCTCACGGCAAATACCAATAAAATAGAACAAATCAGCACCCGGCAGTTCGTGCAACAGATCGCCTTGATGAACCAGCTTTTCAACAAGTTCATAAGCCTGGCTAACTTCGCCGGAGTCAAACAGTTGGTGCGCCTGTCCCATCTCTTCAAGCTGATATTGTAATGGTTGCGCCGGAACACCCCCTTGAGCAATGAGATCGAGTCGCTCCTGTAACTGAGATTGCTCTTTTTCGTTGTCCAACTGGTTGACGACATTCTGCCAATATAGTTTGGCCTGATGATAATTACCAGACAGATAACAAACCTGACCGAGATAGTTTAGATTGTTGATATCCTGCGGGCAGTTACGACGGGCTTTTTCAAACCACAGGCGGGCACATTTGAGCTGGTTACTCGCTGCAATCAAATGTTTAGGATGAATAGCCAGATTGAAAAAGGCAACGCCCAGTTTATGAAGTAAACCAAAATTGTTCTCGTCCAACCGCAACAATATCTTTAACAGGGGAATTTTTTTCTGCAAGGCAACATCATCGTGAGGACGCAGATCAAGCAGGAGTAACTGTGATCCGATATCAGAAATCAAAAAAGGATAAGCCTGACGCAGGATATTGGCGTAAAAAGAAGCCTGTTCCGTATCCGGATGGACACAAAGGTACGCGTAAATCCCCTCCCCGATAAGGCGTTCGGAGGGTATCAAAGACGGATCGTCTGGGGTATCAGCAGCACATAAAGGGAGTGGGATCTGGGGCAGGTTAAGATGTTCATCCGCGCCGATGGATAAGGTCATTTCAGCTGGTGGAGTCCAGAATACGAAGGAGTCGGAAACAGATTTTGGTAAACGTTCAGTCATCAGCAAATTCCTCACTTGTCAGCCGTGAAATCTACTGCAAAACCGAAGATTAATCAACCGAAGGGGTTATTTATTTACGAGGAAAAAGAAGTGACATCAAGTCAGCGTTCGCTCCGCTTCGAATCCTGGCTGATGAGATTGTCTACGAAATGTGAAACTTGGCTGGGGCGCCAGGATTCGAACCTGGGAATGCCGGAATCAAAATCCGGTGCCTTACCGCTTGGCGACGCCCCATCAAAGGAAGAACGATTTTCTAGCAAAGATCATTTATAGCGTCAAGAGAAAAACTCAAACATTCTTCGTTGACCAGAAGCGATTACGCAAGGAGTCTGCTAGTGAATAGAGAACTGGAACAACAATCAGAGTCAACATGGTAGCAAAAGCGAGCCCAAAAATAACGGCAACAGCCATCGGCCCCCACCATTCTGACGATTCGCCACCAATCTCCCAGGCAAAGGTATGAAAATCAAAACTGACCCCTAGGGCCATCGGCAGCAGACCCAGGATTGTCGTTGCCGCGGTGAGTAAAACCGGGCGAAACCGGATCATGCCGGCACGCATAATGGCAGCAAATGAATCCATACCGCTATGCAACAACTGATTAGTATAGTCGATCAGGACAATCGCATTATTCACCACGACCCCAGCCAGAGAGATGGCACCGATCCCAGTCATGATGATTCCGAAGGGTTTTGCGGTAATCAACAAGCCTAAAAAAACTCCGGTCAGTGAAAGGATAACGGTGGTCATGACAATCAACGCTTGTAACAGGGAATTAAACTGGGTCACCAGCACCAGCATGATCAGCAGCACCGCGCCAAAAAAGGCTTTGGATAAAAAGGTGATGGCCTTCTGCTGTTCCTCCTGTTCGCCCGAATAGTCTATTAAATAACCGTTGGGCAGCGGCAGGTCAGCAAGACGATCCTGAATTTCCATCAGCACTTCATTGCTGTTGCGCCCGTAAGTTTCCGCTGACAGGGTGGCCACACGTTTTAAATCAAGATGGCGGATTGAGCCGAAACCTACCCCGGTTTCCACATGGGCGACGGTCGATAAGGGAATCGGCACCCCGCTTTCCGCTGGAATCAACAAATTTTTAATATCAGCAAGATGTTGACGCCGCGACGGAGGAAAGCGCGCAACGATATCGTATTCGTCCTCCCCTTCCCGAAAAACCCCCAATTTGGTACCGCTGATGGCGGCCTTGGCCATTTCCGATATGTCCGAGGTTGACAACTGCAACAGACTGGCTTTTTCACGATCAACGATAATCCGGATTTCCGGTTGCGCCCGCGCCAGGTCGTCCTGCAGATCGACTAATCCGGGAACCGATTCGATCCGAGTCAGGATCTCTTTAACCAAATCTTCAATGACATCGATGTCTTCTCCGCTGACCTCAATGTTGACCGGAGGCCCGGTTGGAGGGCCTTGTTCCTGTTGTTCTACAACAAAATGGGCACCGGGTATGGACGCTACCGACTGGCGAATGCGTTCCAACACATCAGTCGCCAGGTTTTTACGATCATGACGATCAACAAACTCCAGCGAGATCTTACTTAAGTTGGAGAGAACGCTACCACCGCCACCTTCAGCACTGCTGGTCGTGCCGACATCGGTGATAACAAAATGGATGTCGGGCTCGGCCAGAGCAATTGTTTCAACTGTTCGTGCCAGCAGATCCGAGGTATCAAGGTTGGTACCAACCGGCGCTTCAATTTCGACAAAAGCGCGATTAGGTTCCGTATCAGGGAATAATTCGACCCCATGATCAAACATGACATAAAGGGTAGTGATACCGACCAGGATGAGCACCGATGCCAGAGCGACCAGTAACCGATGACGCAAGGCAAACTCTAATGACCAGGCATAAGCTTTAAGAATCAGCGGCAGCTTTTTATCATCACGGTGGTGATCCGGTTTAACCGTCATGATGTGTGCACAGATCGTCGGGTTAATAACCAATGCCACAAACAATGAAGCCAGCAGCGTGATAATCAGGGTTTTAGGCAAAAAAGCCATAAACTCACCCATAATACCGGGCCAGAACAACAACGGAAAAAATGCACAAAGGGTAGTAATGGTCGAGCTGATCACCGGCCAGCCGACCTCGGACACCGCTATCTTTGACGCCTGCTCACCGTTGGTTCCGCTCTGCATGTGTCGATAGATATTTTCAACGATGACAATCGCATTATCCACCAGCATCCCGAGGGCGAGAATCAGACTGAACAGGACAACCATATTCAGGGTGATGTCGAGCAGATATAGAACAGCAAAAGTAATCAACATGGTAAAGGGAATCGCCAGGGCAACAAAAAACGAATTGCGGAAACCCAGAAACAAAAACAATACACTGATTACCAGTATCAGGCCGGTAATAATATTGTTCTCAAGGTCGCGCACCATTTTGCGAATATCATCGGACTGGTTAAAGGTAACCGCCAGCTCAACTCCTGGTGGCAGCATCGGTTCGGCTTCAGCCAGCAGGGCAAATACCCGGTCAGCAACGTCAATGATATTGGCACCGGTACGCTTTTTAATCGCAAGAGTGACACTCTGATCACCATTGAGCCGCGAAAAACTGCTACGATCTTCAAAAGCGTCAACCACATCGGCAACATCTTTAAAATAGATGATACGACCGTCGCGACGGGTCAATACCAGATTGTCAATTTCATGGGGGTCAGTAAATTCGCCGGGGATGCGTAACAGGTATTTGGCTTCACCGATATCAATGCTGCCGCCCGGAATATTGACATTCTCGCGCGCAACGGCGCGGATCACTTCGGCCAAAGAAATCTGATAGGCAAACATGCGGTCGGGATCAAACTCAACACGGATTTCGCGTTCACGACCGCCGCTCAAGCCTACGTCCAGAACCCCGGGAATGGTCTGAATCCAGTCCTGCAATTCTTCACCAACCCTCTTCAAGACGGTTTCGTCGGCGACACCCGCTACTGACACCATCAGAATTGGAAATTCCGACAGATTAATCTCCTGCACAAGCGGGTCATTTTCAAGATTGCGCGGCAAGTCTCCTTTGGCCTGATCAACCTTGTCACGCACCCATTGCAAGGCCAGGTCGATATCCACATCGGGCATAAATTCGATGATAATCATCGATGATCCCTCGGCACTGACCGAACGGATTTCATCAACGTCTTTTAAGCCTTTGAGTTTACGCTCTATCGGATGGGTAATCAGACTCTCGATGTCGACCGGTGCTACCCCTTCATAGGGAGTCACCACCAGCACATAGGGTACCGTGACATCAGGAGTCGATTCGCGCGGCAGGGCCAGATAACTGTACATGCCGGCGATAATAATGATCAGCATCAATGAAAAGATGGTGCTGCGCCGGTTAACCGCGGCATCAGTAATCAGCATTACCGAGCCTCTTTTTCATTGACAGCGACACCGTCAATCAGCAACTGCTGCCCCTTGATCACCAACTGCTGGCCGGCCTCAAGACCACTGCGTACTACCAGTTGCTGACCAACCGAACTACCAGTAACAACCTCAACCTCACGCGCATGACCATCTTTAACAATATAGGCGATCTTGGTGTTGCGCCGGTCAAGCACGGAAAACAACGGCACAACCAATGCCTGCCGATGCTCCTGGCGGACAAAGGTAGCGCGAGCAATCATCCCCGGCCGCAAAACACCTTCGGGCCGATCGATCACCATCCTGGTGCGATAAGTACGCGAAGACTCATCGGCAACAAAGGCAATATATTCAATAATGGCCGTTAGTGGTTCAGCCTGATCGCCATGAATAATCGCCGGGGTAATGGTGACCTGTTGTCCCGGTTTTAAAAATCCCACATCTTTTTCGGGAACATCGGCAATAACTTCTAACTGTTTAACCGACACCAGCCGCAGCAGCGGCTTACCTGGATCAACATATTCACCAGCATCAACCAGACGGCGATCCACCATGCCGTCGATCGGCGAACGCAGGATGGTTTTTTGCAGCTGAATCTGTGATTGTTCCCGTGCTGTTTGGGCGGCAGTTAAGTCATTATTGACATCATCCAGTTCCTGCTGACTGACCAATCCCTCTGCGGCCAGACGTTGCAGGCGATCATGGCGGGCAGTTAAAACGGCAACGTTTTGGGTTTCACGTTCCAACTGCGAACGAATGACAGCAGAGTCTAATTCCACCAAGCCTTGCCCCTGAACCACGGACTCCCCTTCACGTACAGGTGTTTTTACGACTGTGCCGCCAACTTCGGCCGAAAGGATCAGATCCTCGCGAGCCTGTATCCTTGCCGGCAGAGTAAAGGTTTCAGTCAGATCAACAGGAGCCACAGGCTGGGTGACAACATTAACCCGTCGATCGTTATCGGGAACGCTTGCTGCCGGTGGTGCCGAATCGCAACCATTGATGAGTAAAGAAACCAAGAACAGCAGCAGTAGGTTGCAGATAGATAATGTCCTCATAGTCAACGCTTAGAAGCCCTCCCCGTTATCATCCTGATAGATCTGGTAGCGATCAAAAATTTCACCAATGACAAATGTCATGTTGGCGTGGGCTAGTTGACTGGCGGTTTTGGCCTGCAGACTTGCGATCCGGGCATCAATCATATTGTCCTGAAAAGATACCAACCGAAAAGTATCAGAGAGGCCTTCATCAAGGCGGCGCTGTTCCTGTGCCAAGGCTATAGACGCCAGACGTTCAAATTCAGCGCTGATTCGCTGCTGTTCCAGGGCATGGTTCAGCTCTACCTGAGCTTCACGAATTTGCGTGCAGATATTCAGATCAAGGTCGCTGACCTGATATTGCTGTTGCTGAACCGTCACCTGAGACTGGCGCTGGCGTGATTGGGCCGCGCGGTTACCCAAGGGGAGAGAAAATTCCAGACCAACACCCCACTGATAACCATCGGCGCTACTCAAGCTGGTAATAGAATCACCCCAGTTGCCATGGTAAGGGGTGTCGCTCTGCTGATGTCCGGCCAAACCATTAAGGCCGGCTTGCAGACGCAGATCAAGTTGTGGTTTGAGCTGCTGGCGATAGAAGTCAAGTTGCCGTTGTTGGCTTGCCAGGGACAACTGGGCAATCTGCAGATCCAGTCGCTTAGCGCGTGCAGTCTCAACCAGCACACCAAAATCGCTGGCGGTTGGCCCGGGAAAGGACTCTTCTGTAAACAATGGCACAGGGTTAAAATCAGGTGGCAGCTGTCCATTGAATTGACGATTCAATTGTTCAAAGAGCAGATCGTGCTCTTGTCGTGCCTGGGAAAGCAGTAAATGGCGTTGAGCCAGGGTAGCCTCGGCTCCCTGGATTTCGGTAACGGCAACCAGTCCTTCTTCAAAACGGCGGCGGTTAAAATCCAGGAGGCGCTCTGCTAATGCCAGAGCATCGACACGCAAGCCAATGATCTGACCTTGCAGGGCCAACCGGCGCAGGGCGTATTCCAGTTGCAGGGCGAATTGCTGGGCTTGGAGTAAAAATCCCAGTTCTGTCTGTTGCAGCTGATAGCCGGCGCGGTCAATTGCCGTCTGGGTGGCTACCCGACCAGAGTTGCGCAGCAAAGGCTGGTTCAGTTCAAGAACAAAGCTGCTGCGATAACGAGGATCAAGGGTGCTGGAGGCATCAAA
>Ga0102934_1003000_pt1 | contig 11594 bp, 9 predicted proteins | sample SalPonR2_A_D1_MG_FD_78175 | JGI IMG/M metagenome (GOLD analysis project Ga0102934, IMG submission 78175) | Salt pond soil microbial communities from South San Francisco under conditions of wetland restoration - Salt Pond MetaG R2_A_D1_MG | ecosystem: Environmental > Aquatic > Marine > Intertidal...
ACGTCGCTTGGCGGGGTCTCGAACGGCTTCCCGCGCCAGACCGGGTTCGACATCACCGTCGCCTCCGAGGTGATGGCGATCCTGTGCCTTGCCACCGATCTGGGCGACCTTGAGCGCCGCCTGGGCAATATCATCGTGGCCTATACGCGCAAGCGCGAGCCGATCACTTGTCGCGACATCAAGGCCGATGGCGCGATGACGGTGCTGCTGAAGGATGCGATGCAGCCCAACCTGGTGCAGACGCTGGAAAACAACCCCGCCTTCGTTCATGGCGGCCCCTTCGCCAATATCGCGCATGGCTGCAATTCGGTCATGGCGACGACCACGGCTTTGAAACTGGCAGATTACGTTGTGACCGAGGCGGGCTTCGGCGCGGATCTGGGCGCCGAGAAGTTCATGAACATCAAGTGCCGCAAGGCGGGGCTTGCACCCTCGGCCGTGGTGGTGGTGGCCACCGTGCGCGCCATGAAGATGAATGGCGGCGTCGCCAAGGCCGATCTGGGCGAGGAAAACGTGGAGGCGGTCCAGAATGGCTGTCCGAACCTGGGCCGTCATATCGAGAACGTCAAATCCTTCGGTGTGCCAGTTGTCGTGGCGATCAACCATTTCGTGACCGACACCGATGCCGAGGTGCAGGCGGTGAAGGATTATGTCGCCGAGCAGGGCAGCGAGGCAATCCTGTGCCAGCACTGGGCCAAGGGCTCGGAAGGGACCGAGGAACTGGCGACCCGCATCGCCGAGATCGCCGATGCCGATCAGGCCAATTTCGCGCCGCTTTACGCCGACAGCATGCCCTTGCTGCAAAAGATCGACACGATCGCCAAGCGTATCTACCGCGCCGACGAGGTGCTGGCCGATCAGAAGATCCGCAACCAGCTTAAGGAATGGGAAGACGCGGGTTATGGTGATCTGCCGGTCTGCATGGCCAAGACGCAATACAGCTTCACCACCGACCCGAACCGCCGGGGCGCGCCGGTCGGCCATTCGGTGCCGATCCGCGAAGTGCGCCTGAGCGCGGGTGCGGGTTTCGTCGTGGTGATCTGCGGCGAGATCATGACCATGCCCGGTCTACCCAGCAGGCCCGCTGCCGAGGCGATCAAGCTGAACGCGGATGGCGATATCGAGGGCCTGTTCTGAACGACGACGCTTGAATTTCCGCGCCCCGCCTATGTATGCGGGGCGTGATGGCTATCCATTTCGGAAGGGGACTGCGATGACGGCTCAGATCATCGACGGCAAGGCATTCGCGGCCAGGGTGCGCGAAAAGGTGGCGGGTCATGTGGCGCGCCAGAAGGACGAGCACGGGATCGTTCCCGGTCTTGCGGTGGTGCTGGTGGGCGAGGACCCGGCCAGCCAAGTCTATGTGCGCTCGAAGGGCAAGCAAACCGTCGAGGTCGGGATGAATTCCTTTGAGCACAAACTGGACGCTGACGCCTCGCAGAAGGAACTGCTGGGCTTGATCGAGCGCCTCAACAACGATCCGGCGGTGCACGGGATACTGGTGCAATTGCCGCTGCCGGGTCACATCGACGAAGAGTTGGTGATCAACGCGGTCGATCCGGCCAAGGACGTGGACGGGTTTCATATCTCGAATGTGGGTCTTTTGGGGACCGGGCAGAAATCCATGGTGCCCTGTACGCCACTCGGGTGTTTGATGATGCTGCGCGACCACCTTGGCAGCCTGTCGGGGCTCAATGCCGTGGTGATCGGGCGCTCGAATATCGTGGGCAAGCCGATGGCGCAGCTTTTGCTGGGTGACAGCTGCACCGTGACGATCGCCCACAGCCGCACGAAGGATATTCAGGAAGTGACCGGGCGGGCCGATATCGTGGTCGCTGCCGTCGGTCGCCCCGAGATGGTGACCGGCGCATGGATCAAGCCTGGCGCGACGGTGATTGACGTGGGCATCAACCGCATCGACGCACCGGAAAAGGGCGAGGGCAAGACCCGGCTCGTGGGCGATTGCGACTACGAGAGCTGTGCCGAGGTGGCGGGCGCGATCACCCCGGTCCCCGGCGGGGTCGGGCCAATGACCATCGCCTGCCTTCTGGCAAATACGGTGACCGCCTGTTGCCGCGCCAACGGGCTGAGCGAACCCGAGGGGCTGACTGCCTGAACAGGCGGCTTGCGGCGCAATTCAGACCGGCGCGAGGGGAATCATCGTGCCGGTCAGCATCGCGATATGAATGTCCTTGCCATCGTTGCGGGCAAAGACATCGGCCTGAACGATGACCAGACGGCGGCCCGGCTTGATCACTTTGCCGTGAGCGATCAGCAACTCGCCCTTCCCCGGTGCCAGCAGATTGATCTTCATTTCGGTGGTCAGCACCTCGTGATCCGCGGGCATGACCGACAGCGCAGCATAGCCCGCGGCGCTGTCGGCGATGGCAAATGTCAGGCCGGCATGGGCAAAACCGTGCTGCTGGCGACTGCCAGGCAGGATCGGAGCATGAATTTCGGTCGCGCCAGCCGCAACATGCATCATGTTGGCGCCAAGCGTGGTCATCATGGATTGCGCGGCGAAACTTTCGCGTATCCTTTGATCCACGGTCGGGCAAAGCGGGTTGAAATCGTTCATCTTGCGCAAACATGCCTCATCTAATGGCGGACAGGCGCGTCAGAGTGCACCGTTGGCATGCGATGAAAACCTCTATAGGGTAGTGGCGCAACATAAATCGGGCCCAGATGGTTGAGTTCAGTAAACTTCGTTTCGTCTTTACGGAGACGTTCAGCACGTTGGTATCACCTACAACGGTTTTCATCTGGGTAACCTGCGTAGCCATAGCGACCGTTGCAGGGCCATTCGGAACACTCCTTTACATGGACGTGGTGGAGCGCGCGCTCTACTGGGGCTTGGTGACGACCGGGGGGATCGTGGTCGGGTATACCATGTATGCCGTCGCCCTGTTGATCCTCGGCGAGAATCGCCCGTTCCTGTTCGATCCCTTCACGGCGCTGATGATCGCCTGCCTGTTGGGGCCGTTGGTCTGGTTTCTGCGCTCCAACATTCAGGCTGATGCACCCGAAGGATTGATCAGCCTCGGGGGGGTCATATTCAATACATTCGTGATCTCGCTCGGCGTGCTGGCGTCGCGGCGCCAGATCTGCCGGTTGACTCCGGTGCCGCTGCGGTCCGGGTTGAGCGATGCGGTCGGCACGACCTCACTTCCGGGGCCGCGCCTGCTGCGGCGCCTCTCTGACGACGTCCGCGCCCCGGTGCTGCGGCTCAGCGCGAATGACCATTATGTCGAGGTGGTGACGACACGGGGCAAGCAGGTTCTGCGGTTGCGCCTCTCGGATGCGATAAACGAGATGGAACCTGCCGAAGGATTTTGTGTCCACCGCTCACATTGGGTGACGCGCAGCGCGATCATGCAGGTCGAACGTGAGAACGCTCATAAACTGTTCGTGCTGCTGAAGAATGGCGACCGGGTGCCGGTCAGCCGCACCTATCGCGGCGAACTCGAACGCATGGGCATCATGGCGCCACAGGCGCAAAACAAGCTGGCGATCGCCGGACGCAATTGAATGTCGCGCGGCGCTGGCCCGGTTTCAGCCAAACTTATGGTGCCTATTTCACGATCTTCTCGTCCTTGACGAACATGTTCGCCCAGGCCCGGTCGATCAGTTCGGGGGTCATCTGATAGGGGATACCCTCGAACTCGCAGATCGAGATCATCTGATCGATCAGGAAGACCGGCTGATAATTGGCGTAGATGTTGTCGATGGTCGGGTATTTCACCTTGAGCAGATGCACCAGCGCGGCCTCATCGAGTGGCATCTGCTTTTTCTTGGCGACCATGGCAAAGATCTTTAGGAAGTTTTCCTGGTTGGGCCCGTCGATCTTGATCTTGAAGAAGATCCTGCGCAGGGCGGCCTGGTCGAAGATCTCGTTGGGGTGGAAGTTGGTCGAGAAGATCACCAGCGTGTCGAAAGGCACCTCGAATTTCTCGCCCGATTGCAGGGCAAGGATATCCTTGGATTCTTCCAGCGGTACGATCCAGCGGTTGACCAGCGCCTGGGGCGGCTCGGCCTGGCGGCCAAGGTCGTCGACGATGAAGATGCCGCCGGTGGATTTCAGCTGCAGCGGCGCCTGGTAGGTGCGTGCCGTCGGGTTGTAGACGAGATCCAGCATGTTGAGGCTGAGTTCGCCGCCGGTCACGACGGTGGGGCGCTCGCATTGAACATAGCGGGTATCGAAGGTGCGCTTGCGGCGCAGGCTGTTGGGGTCGTCTTGTTCCACCTCGGCCTTGGAGTGCACGATCGGGTCATAGACGGTGATAACCTGGCCGGAATATTCGATGGCGCGCGGCACATAGACCCGGTCGCCCATCGCGTCGCGAATCCGGTTCGAGATGCTAGATTTACCGTTGCCCGGCGGGCCATACATCAGGATTGAGCGACCGGCCGACACCGCCGGCCCAAGGTGGTCAAGCAGGCTGTCGGGCAAAACCAGGTGGCCCATGGCGCCGGTCAACTCGTTGCGGGTGATCTGGATGTTGCGGATCGACTGGCGTTTGACCTGTTCGCGGTAGGCCGCCAGCGGCACGGGCATGGCGCCGTAATATTCCGACTGGGACAGCGCATCGAGCGCGCGGGATTTGCCCGCATCCGTCAGCTGAAACCCCATTTCACTGCCCGAATTGGCGTTCAGCGTGCCTGTTGCCTCGACCAGTTTCTGTTCGCGGGCGATGTCGATCAGTTCCTGCGTCACGGCGCGCGGCAGGCAGATCGCATCGGCCAACTCGCTGGCGGTGTCCACGTTCTTGCGGAACATGGTCTTGATAAGGATATCGCGCATCATGACGATCGGCAGCTGCATGTCCTGAAGGTCGCTCGGAGGCGGCGGCGGCTGGACGCCCTGCTGGGTCGGTTGCATGTTCATCTGTTTCTGCCCGCGGTTTTGTGTTGCACGTCAAAAAGCGTCCCGCGCGGCGGCGGGGCCATGATGTGACCATGGCGCGCAAACATGCAGAAATTATGGAGAGGGTCGGGCAGGTGCGGGGCAGGGGCTCAGCTGCCGAAGGCGACGCCAAGACCGAGATAGATTATCAGCGTGCTGCCAAGGGCAAAGCCCATGGGAAACTTGGGCCCGCTTGACCAGCTTGCCCAGTCCGGCGCCAATTGGCGAAGGCGGCTGCCCCGGACCAGACGGTGGGTGGCGTAACAGGCCAGCATGTTGGTGGCCAGGATGAGCAACAGGAAGGTCAGATCGCCAATGGCGATAAAGGGCGCAGCGGCGGCCAGGAACTTGGAATCCCCGGCGCCCATCATGCCTGCGGCATTGGCCAGCATGCCGATCACCAGCATGACCACCAGGGCTGCCAACCGCCAAAGGTATTCGGGCTGTGGCACCACGAACAGACCGACCACAAGGAATACGCCAGCCAGCGCCAGGACCGCATGGTTGGGAATACGCATATCGCGCAGGTCGCTCCAGATCACCCAGAGACAGATCGGCACGGCAAAAGGCAGAAACCAAAGGGACTGCTGGACAGTGACATGAAGCGACATGGGCGTTTCCTGAACTTCAGGGTCCGGATCAATTGCTGACGTTGCCCTCAAGCGCGTTCAGGCTGCGTGCGGCGGCTTCGAAATGCTGCGGATGGGTTTCGATCGCATCGCGCAGCAAGCCCTTGCCGATCTCGGTGTCGCCCTGCTTGATGGCCGAAAGACCAAGCGTATACATCAGTTGGGCGCGTTCTTCCTGATTGGTGGGAATAACCGGCAACACGTATTTCTTCTGTGCGCCGCGGGCCAGAACAAGGTTGTTCTTGGCGGTGAACAGCGCGTTGTCCTGCCGGATCGCGTCCGAGAAGAGACGCTCGGCGCCGCTGAAATCGCCGCGTGTCAGCTTGGAATAGCCCCAGTTGTTCATCACGCCCGCGGGGCGCGTGGTCAGGCCAACGGCGGTTTCGTAAAAGCTGTCGGCCTTCTTCCAGTTCTGGTTGCTGTCGGCGATCATCGCCTCAAGGCGGTATCGCTTGAAGGTCTCATGCGTGGGCGGGATGGAATCCAGAACCTCGTCGGCGCGTTTCCATTCGTTGTTGCGGATCAGCGCATCTGCATATTCGACCTGGTCGTCATTGGTGGCCTCTTCATGCGAGGCCACGGATTTCCAGGCCGACACCGCCTCGGTGCTGCGCTTGGCGCGCACAAGCGATTTGGCCAGGCCGCGCCTGAGATCGATCCGGTCAGGTTTTTCGCTGGTGGCGCGCTGGAAATACGAGACCGCCTCGTCGGCGTCGGCCACATTCAGCATCACGTCGTTGAGATTGCTTTCATCCACGACATTGACGCTCTGGAAAGCGCGATCAACATCGGCATCCTTGGACTCTCCGCAGCCCGCAAGGGCGATGGCGCCTGTCATGCACAGGGAAATAAAGATAGGTCGGCGCATTTGTTGCGTCCTTTTACTGCCTCTGCCTCATCCCGGTATTCGGCGGATCAGAAAGTCGCTGCTGCCACGCCGTACCAGTTTATAATCTTGTTCTTGAGCAGCAGCATAATAGTTTTCTTCCGATTTTGCGAGAGCTAAGCGCAGATTGTCGCGGATTGCGTCACTTGCGCCATTGTCGAATCCGTATGCACGGCGAAAGACTTGGGCGGCCTCGTTGATTTCGCCCTTTTCCATGAGCACAACACCAAGGTTGTTCCATATCTCGGGAGAGTCCTCGTCCTTTTCGATTGCGTCGCGTAACAGGCGTTCGGCGCTGCCAAGACGGCCAAGGCCCAGATTGGCGCTGCCCAGCCCCGCCAGAACATCTGCGGTCATGCCATGTTCCAGCGCGGCGCGCGAATAGGCGTCGATCGCCAGATCATATTCGCCCGCATCCATCAGGCGATGGCCCACCACAAGCCCATCCACCGTCTCGCCGCTGCGCGCCACGCCCGGTGCGTAAGGCCCTTCATGCGAAACGCCCGGACTGCAGGCAGCCAGGGCGATCACCAATGCCAGAGTTGCCCCTGCCCGTATCATGTTGCCTCGCCGTTTTTGGCCGGCCATCGTGAACAGTTCCATGATACCAAGAACCGACGGGCCGACCAGGATGATAAGCAATGGCGGAACTGTAAGCATCATCGTGGCCAATGTCATCTTCGTCGGCAGCTTGTTGGCCTTTTCTTCGGCCCGCATGACGCGTTTGTCACGCATCTCGCCGGCATAGACCCGCAGCGCATCGGCGATCGAGGTGCCGAAGGTCTGCGACTGGACCAACACGGTCACGAAGCTGGAAATATCCTGCACGCCGCAGCGCTCGGCCATTTCATTGAGCACCGATGCCTTGTCGCGCCCGGCCTTCACCTGCTGGGACACGATCTCGTATTCCTCGGCCAGAGCGGGATAGGAGGCGGCGATCTCGTTGGCGACGCGAATGATCGACTGATCCAGCGATTGCCCGGCCTCGACGCAGGTCAGCATCATGTCGAGACTGTCGGGAAAGCCGTCCGAAATCTCTTCCTGGCGCTTTTGCTGGCGCTTTGTGACCCAGTATTTGGGCATGAGATACCCGACCGCACCGGGGCCAAGGATATACAGGATCGCTTCTTGCGCGCTGGTTTCCTCGCCTGATTTGAACATCAGGAAATAGATCACGCCAAGGGTCAACAGGCCAAGCGCCAAGGCCAGTTGGGCAAAGTGGAAATAGCGCACGGCATCGCGGTTGCGATAGCCCGCCTGGATCAGGGTCAGCCGGATCTGCGACAGTGCCTTGGCATCCTGGGGTTCGAGGAAGTTCGCGTATTTGTCCAGCTTCTCATTGCGCCGGTTGGTGCGCAGATGTGCAGATTCCTTGCCGGTTGGGCGCGACTGCTGGCGCTGGTCCTTCTTGAGCTTTTCCAGCGGATCCTTGGAATCGCGGATCAGCATCGGGATCATCAGCGCCACAAGAAGAATCCCGAGCGTGCCGACGGCGATCAGGGGGCCGAACGGGCCAAGGGCGCTGATCAGGCCGCCCTGAATTTGGTCGAAGAGTTCCATCACCTCGGGTTCCTTTTCAGACCTTGATGTTCACAAGCGCGCGCATGACGAAGAGGTTGGCGACCAGGAAGGTGCCCACGATCAGAGCTGCGGGGATGAAATAGGCGTGCTCCATCGCTTCGTCATAGTAGTTGGGATCGATCAGCTGGATGCCGATCAGGGCCAAGACAGGAAAGCCAGAGAGGAACTTGCCCGACCACTTCGCCTCGGCGGTGATCGCCTTGACGCGGCGGAACAGGCGGAAGCGGGCACGGATCACTTTTGCCAGACCATCTAGGATTTCGGCCAGGTTGCCGCCTGATTGCTGCTGGATCGTCACGGCGACCGCAAGAAAGCGAAGATCCTGCATGTCCAGCCGCTCGGCCAGATCCTTGAGCGCCTCGCCGACATCGCGGCCATAGGCGGATTCATCCGCGATGATGCCGAATTCGGTGGCAAGCGGATCCGCAACTTCGTTGGCGACAATCGAGATCGCCGAAGAGAACGGATGGCCGACCCGCAGGCTGCGCACCATCAGTTCGATGGCGTCGGGCAATTGCTCCTCGAACATCGCCATGCGTTTGTTGGCCTTCATGTTGATCCAGGTGAAGACCCCGCCGACGCCGATCACCACCGACACGAGGGCACGGACCGGCACGCTGGTCGCGGTGCCGATGGTCAGGCCCACAAAGGCCAGCGCGGTCACCGCCACCATCAGCATGATCAACTGTCTGGGCGTAAAGGCGATAGCCGCCTTTTGCGCTTTTTCCGACAGGATCGCATAGATTGGAATGTTACGCGCCTTGAGGTGCTGTTGCATCTCCTTGCGCAGCTTTTCCATCACCTCTTCGCGGTTGCCGGACTTGTCCAGCATCTCGAGGCGGCGATTCACCCGGCTGTTGAGGCTGATCGAGCGCCCGAAGACGGTCAGGTATATCCCCTCGACGAGGACGAGAACCCCGACGAAGATCAACGCGTAGATGATCGGTTCTGCACTGATGGACATCGGGGTTACTCCGCTGCGATGGGTTCATAGATGCTGGGAGGCAGGTCGTAGCCCCAGAGGCGGAATCGCTCGGTAAAGTTCGAACGCACCCCGGTTCCGGTGAAATGTCCGATAATCTTGTTCTCGGGCGTCAGGCCGACACGCTGATAGCGGAATATCTCCTGCATCGAGATCACCTCGCCCTCCATTCCCGTCACTTCGGTGATCGAGGTCATCCGGCGCGAACCGTCCTGCAGGCGTGAGGCCTGCACGATCAGATGCACCGCCGATGCAATCTGCGAACGCACCGCCTTGAGCGGCATCTCGATCCCGGCCATGGCGACCATGTTCTCAAGACGGCTGATGGCGTCGCGGGCGTTGTTGGCGTGGATCGTAGTCATCGACCCGTCATGGCCGGTGTTCATGGCCTGGAGCATGTCGATCACCTCCTCGCCGCGCGTCTCGCCGACGATGATGCGGTCGGGGCGCATCCGCAGCGCGTTCTTGAGACAGTCGCGCGGGCTGACTTCGCCCTTGCCTTCCACGTTGGGGGGACGGCTTTCCATCCGGCCCACATGGATCTGCTGGAGCTGAAGTTCGGCGGTATCCTCGATGGTGAGGATGCGTTCGGCATTGTCGATGAAGGACGAGAGGGCATTGAGCGTCGTCGTCTTACCCGAGCCGGTGCCGCCCGACACGATGATATTGAGCCGCGTCGCCACCGCCGCCTGAAGATAGGCGGCCATTTCTTCGGAAAAGGCGCCGAACCTGACCAGATCGTCAATGCCCAGCTTGTCCTTCTTGAATTTACGGATCGACACGAGGCTGCCATCCACCGCGACGGGGGGCACCATGGCGTTGAAACGCGAACCGTCTGCAAGGCGGGCGTCAACATAGGGGTTGGATTCATCAACGCGCCGGCCCACGGCCGACACGATCTTGTCGATGATCCGCAACAGATGCTTTTCATCCTTGAAGGTGACATCGCTCAGTTGCAGCTTGCCGTCGCGTTCGACGAAGATCTGTTGCGGGCCGTTCACGAGGATGTCGTTGACGGTGTCGTCCTGAAGCAGCGTTTCCAGCGGGCCGAGGCCGCGGACCTCGTCATAAAGCTCCTGGGTCAGCGTGTTGCGGTCTTCGCGGTTCAGAACGATGCTGCGCTCTTCAAGGAATTCGCCCGCGATCGAACTGATCTCGGCGCGCAGATCGGCCTCGGTCGCGCTTTCCAGCGCGCCAAGGTTCAGGTTGTCCAGAAGTGCACGGTGCAGATCGAGTTTGATCTCGGACAGGCGCTCCTTGCGCTTGCGCTCCTTGTCGGCTGGCTGGGGCACGGCGGCAGGCTTCTGCGGGGCCCGGCGCAGGCTGGCCTTGGGTGTGGGCTCGACAGGTGCCGTTTTCGTGTGCTCGGTCTCGGCGCTGACAGGTGCAAGCGCCGGCTTGGCGTTGCCGGGGGCTGATTTCTTGTATCTCGAGAACATTGGTGTCTACCTTCCTGCCTTAAGCGGCCTCGGCTTCGCTTTTGCCGAGTTCATGCAGCGACATGGCGAGTTTGGCGATTTCCTTGCGCAGCGGGTTCTTGCCCGCTGCCGTTGCCAGCGGTGTGCCGTGATCTCCGGCCTGAGTGACCGCGCGCCCGCCATCGGGCAGCTGGACCTCGATCGAGATCTCGAGGCTTTCGGCCAGCCCCTTGACCCGGCTCTTGCCGTTCAGATCGGTGAATTTCGGGGCGCGGTTCAGACAGAAGCGCAGCTTCTCGGTCGGCAACTCCTCGGATCGAAGCGCCCGCTTGAAGCGCAGCGCGTTCTGCGCCGAGCGCATATCCAGTTCTAGTGTGGTAAAATAAATCTGCGCATTGGTGAGGACCGTCTCGGTCCATTGCACCAGCGTCGTGGGCATGTCCACCACGACATAATCAAATCGCGCGCGCGCATAGTCCAGAATGCGCTGCACGTCCTGCGGCCCGATCATGTCCAATGGCAGGATGTCGGGCGGCGCGGTCAGAACCCAGAGCTTTTCCTCGTATTCGGTCAGGGCCTGATGAAACACGTCCTCGTCCATCGAGTCCGTATCGGACCACATCTCGAAAACGGCCTCGCGGCGGGGCAGGTCGAGATAGGTGCTGACTGCGCCGCTCTGAAGCCCGAAATCCAGGATACAGACGCGCGTCGGCGCCTTCTTGTCGACCACCGCCAGTTCCCAGGCCAGGTTCACCGCGACGGTTGTCGCTCCGGTGCCCCCAGCCAGGCCCTGCACGGCCAGCAAGACGCCATCGCCTTGCGAATCACCGCCCGGAAATGCGGCCGCTGCCGGGCGTTCGGGCTTGGTGCGCAGCCGTTCGATGGCGGCCTCGAGTTCGCCTTCGGGCAGAGGGTAGGGCACGAATTCATCCGCGCCCCGGCGCAGCAGTTGATGCAATGCCGCGGGGCTGACATCCTCGGCGATCAGGATGACCTTGATACCCTTGGAATCGGCCAGCGAGATGATCTCGCCGAGCATGACAAGATCATCCTCGTCGGACTCGTCGATAGCGATGGCGACGAATTCCAGGTGCTCCGCCTCGGGCTGACTGAAGAAGGCCAGCGCCTCGGAAAAGCCAAGATCACCCCAGTTTTCACCAAGGGCGCTTTCCATGTCTTCGATCAGAAGATCGAA
>Ga0102934_1003001_pt1 | contig 11594 bp, 8 predicted proteins | sample SalPonR2_A_D1_MG_FD_78175 | JGI IMG/M metagenome (GOLD analysis project Ga0102934, IMG submission 78175) | Salt pond soil microbial communities from South San Francisco under conditions of wetland restoration - Salt Pond MetaG R2_A_D1_MG | ecosystem: Environmental > Aquatic > Marine > Intertidal...
CGGACCACAACGGCCGGAAGCGCCGGCCGGCGTAGAGATCGGGGAGCAGCGTGCGGGCCGCCAGAGGCTCCCCTTCGATCACGTGCAGCGTATCCGCTTCGATCTGCTCCAGCCGCTGGCGCAGCCGTTCCCGGACGGCCTGCTCCGCGGAGCCGTGCAGTTCCTGATCCCATGGCGAGGCCGCAGCCCCCGAGGCGGCGCCGATCAGAAGCGGAGCCAGCAGCAGGACTGACAGCAGGGGGAGTCTGATCGGGACGCCGCGGCAGGACACACCGCTATTCTAAACCGGGACCGGCGACACGGAACGGGAACCGCCCGGGCCTCAACCTGTCGATATTCTTTCCAGTCTGCGCGCTCGTCGTCCATAATCGCCCGTCGAAGCCGATCGCGTGCGAACGGAGTCTGCAGGCAGTATCGGCAGGACCAGGCAGTCGCGGCGCGGCAACGGGAGAGAGCCCGGGAGAGAACATGGCAGGAGACAGCCCAACCGATCATCATAGCGCCTCGCGGCGCCGTCATTGCCCCTCGCGGCGCCGGTTTCTGGCGGGCGCCGCAGCAGGCGCCGCAATGCTGGGGCCCTGGAGCCGCGCGGCGGCGGCGTTGGAGACCCGCAGCCTCGCCTTCTCGCACAACCATACCGGCGAGAGGCTGAAGGCCGTGTACTACGAGGGCGGCGAATACCTCCCCGACGCGCTGGCCGAGATCAACCATCTGCTGCGCGATTTCCGTACCGGCGAAGTGTGGGAGATGGACGTTGCGCTGCTGGACACCCTGGCAGACCTGCGGTCGCTGACGGGCAGCACGGCCGAGTTCCAGATCATCTCCGGCTACCGCTCGCCCCAGACCAACGCCATGCTGCGCAGCGCGAGCTCGGGCGTGGCGAAGCGCAGCCTGCACATGCAGGGCCGCGCCATCGACGTCCGGCTCTCCGGCTACGACACCGCGAAGCTGCGCAAGGCCGCGATGAGCCTGCGCCGGGGCGGTGTCGGCTATTACGCCCGCTCGAACTTCCTGCACGTGGATACGGGCCGCGTGCGGAGCTGGTAGGCCGATGCGGGCGACGCTTCTGGCGGCGGTGCTCCTGATTCTCCAGGCCGGCTGCGCGGAGCGGCCCGCCGGGGAGGCCGGGCAAGCCGCCGGCGTCGAACCGGCGGACATCGTCCTCACGGGCGGCGTCGTCCATACCGCGGACGAACAACGCAGCCGCGCGGAGGCGGTGGCCTTGCGCGGCGACACCATCGTCGCGGTCGGCGGCGCCGGCGAGGTGAGCGCCTGGATCGGCGACGCCACCCGGGTGATCGACCTGGCCGGGCGAGTCGTCCTGCCCGGTTTCCACGACGCCCACATGCACCCGATCACCGGCGGCGAAATGCTGCTCGGCTGCTCGCTGTTCGGGCTCACGACGCGGGAGGCCATCCTCGCGAAGGTCGCCGAGTGCGCGGCGCAGAGCGACGACGAGTGGGTGATCGGCGAGAACTTCGACCTGGCCGCCTTCCCCGGCGGCAATCCCCACAAGTCGCTGCTCGACGGCATCGCCCCCGATCGTTACGTCTACCTGCGCGGCACCGACGGCCATAACGATCTGGCCAACTCGAAGGTGCTCGAGCTGGCGGGCATCACGGCGGAGACGCCGGACCCGCCCAAGGGCGTCATCGAGCGGGACCCGGAGACCGGCGAGCCGACCGGCATGCTGCGCGAGACGGCGCGGGCGCCGGTGGAGGCGCTGCTGCCCGAGACCACGTTCGAGGACCGGGTGGCGGCCCTGGAGGCGACGCTCGCGGAGACGGCGCGCTACGGCATCACCTCCCTCGTCGACGCCTGGACGGGCGTGCCCGACTGGGAGGTGTATCGGGCGGTCGCCGAATCAGGCGGGCTCGACGCCCGGGTGAAGGCTTCGCTCACCTACGGCGTCAACGCCAAACACCAGGGCGAGGAATGGGAGGCCGCTCTCGCCCGGCGCGGCGAATTCGCCGGCGAGCGCTTCTCGGTGAGCGGGGTGAAGTTCTTCGTCGACGGCGTGCTCGAGGGCGAGACCGCCGCCCTGGTCGAGCCGTACACGGGCATGGACCATCGCGGTGTGCTCAATTTCGAGAGCGAGGAACTGAAGCAGGCCGTCACCCGCTTCGACGCGATGGGCCTGCAGATCCACATGCACGCCATCGGCGACCTGGCCGTGCGCGAGGGACTGGATGCCATCGAGGCCGCCCGCAAGGCCAACGGCGACACCGGCAACCGCCATCACATTACGCACCTGCAACTGGTTCACGCCGACGACATACCCCGCTTCGCCGAACTCGGCGTCGCCGCCACTTTCCAGGCGCTGTGGGCTTATCCGGACGCGTGGATCATGGAGATCAACCTGCCGGTCGTGGGCCCGGAGCGCGTGGAGCGCATGTATCCCGTCGGCAGCATCCACCGCGCCGGCGGCACGCTCGTCGGCTCGAGCGATTGGGCCGTATCGTCGATGAACCCGCTCGAGGCCATCGAGACGGCGATCACCCGCCAGGATGCCTCCGGCCAGGTCGAGGGCACGCTGAACGCCGACGAGGCCGTGGACCTCGCCACGATGCTCGATGCCTATACCCGCAACGCGGCACGGCTGCTCGGCCACGACGACATCACCGGTTCCATCGAGACCGGCAAGCGGGCGGACATCGTGGTGCTCGACCGCGACATCTTCGCCATCCCGGCGGAGGAGCTGAGCGAGGTCCGGGTGGACATGACGCTGCTGGACGGCGGCATCGTCTACGAGCGCAGCGACGGGCCCGGCGCGGGCGCGCCGGCGGAGAGCGACAACTGAATACGAGGGCCGGTATCCATGGCTGAGGGCGGAAGCTCCGGTATCGCCGCGCCGCGGGCCACGTTCCACCAGGCCATCCGGCTGCTGAATGGCGGCGACGCCGAAGGCGCGATTGCCGTCTGCCGGGAAGCGCTGGCGGAAGACCCTGACGACATCAACTTCACCGCCCTCATGGGGGCGGTCCTCCTGAAGTCCCGTCGTCTCGACGAGGCCGAGGAGCAGCTGCGCCGCGCCATCGCTCTCGCCCCGTCGTTCGCCAAGCCCCACGAGGACCTGGGCCTGCTGCTGCTCCAGCAGCGGCGCAGCGAGGAGGCAGAAGCGGTGCTGCGCCGTGCCGTCACCCTGGACCCCGATCTGGAGCAGGCGCATTTCCAGCTCGGCCGGGCGCTGCTCGCCAACGGCAAGAGCGACGAGGCCGACGAGGCGTTCGAGCGCTGCTTCGCGCTGAACCCGGAGAAGGGGCGCCTCGCGGAGGCCGCGCGTCTGCACCGCTCGGGCAAGGTCGAGGATGCCGAGCGGCTGTATCGGCGCGTGCTGAAAGACAACCCGAAGAACGTCACCGCGCTGCGGCTGCTGGGCGTGATAGCCATGCAATCCGGCCATCCGGAGAACGCCGAGGAACTGCTGTCGAAGGCGGTACGGCTGGCGCCGGACTTCACCGGCGCGATCATCGACCTGGGGCGCCTGCACCAGGACCAGCACCGCCTCGCCGAGGCCATCGAGTGCTTCGGGAAGGCCGTCGAAACCGATCCGCGCAGCTCCCACGCCCACTTCCTGCTGGCCGCCGCGCTGGCACCCGCCGCGCGCACGGCCGCGGCCGCCGCGGCCTACCGGCGCGCGATCGAGCTCAAACCCGAACATGCAGGCGCCTGGCTCGGCCTGGGCCACACGCTGAAGACCCTCGGCCGCCAGCCCGAAGCCATCGAGGCCTATCGGGAGTGCATCCGCCTGAAGCCCGCCAACGGCGAGTCCTGGTGGAGCCTGGCCAACCTGAAGACCTATCCGCTGGGAGACGAGGACATACGGGCGATGGAAGCGGCGCTGGAGACGCCGGACCTGAACGAGCAATCCGAGGTCAACTTCCTGTTCGCCCTGGCAAAGGCCTGGGAAGACCGGGAAGACTATGGCCGTGCCTGGCATTACTACGACAAGGGCAACCGCCGCCAGCGCATGCGGGAGAACTACGACCCCGTGCAGACCGAGGTGAACAACGACGCCATCGTCGAGGTCTTCACGGAGGAGTTCCTGGCGGTCAACGAGGGCATCGGCTGCGACGATCCGGCGCCGATCTTCATCGTCGGCCTGCCGCGCTCCGGCTCCACGCTGATCGAACAGATTCTGGCGAGCCACAGCCAGGTGGAAGGCACGGCGGAGCTGCCCTATCTCGGCCGCGTCGCCACGAGCCTGAATCGCAACCGGGCCGACGGCGTGAATTACCCCCAGGCCGTGCGCGAGCTGAAAGGACCGAACTTCGAGGCTCTGGGGCGCCGTTATCTGGAGCACGCCTCGCTGCATCGCGTGGAGGGGCTGCACCGGTTCATCGACAAGATGCCGAACAACTTCCCGAACGTCGGCTTCGCCCACCTGATCCTGCCCGGCGCGAAGATCATCGATGCCCGGCGCCATCCCATGGACTCCTGTCTCAGCTGCTATCGTCAGCTGTTCGCCCGCGGTCAGACTTTCACCTACGATCTCACCGAGATCGGCGAATATTTCCTGCAGTATCAGCGCATGATGGACCATTGGCACGCCGTCCTGCCCGGGCGCGTGCTCACGGTCCAGTACGAGGAACTGGTGAGCGACTTCGACAACCAGGTACGCCGACTGCTCGACTATTGCGAGCTGCCCTGGGAAGAGGCCTGCCTGAACTTCCACGAGACGGACCGTCCGGTGCGGACCGCGAGCTCGGAACAGGTGCGCCAGCCGATCTACCAGGGCGCGGTCGGCTTCTGGCGCCGCTACGAGCAGCACCTGGACGAACTCGCCGAGGTACTGGAACCGGTCCTCGGGCGCTACGAGGGCTACGCTGGCTGAGACCGCCTGAGGGCCCCGCAGCCGGCGTCTCAATACGGCCAGACCTCCAGGCCGTGGACCGCGTTGCGGATGTCCTTCGTGAGCGTCACCACCATCCGCGTGCGGCCGGCGGCCAGATCGTGTATCGCGACCGTCGACGGCGAGGACCCGGCCGCGATGCGCTGTTCGTCGATGACCGCCAGCCCGCGACCGAAGGCCTGACGCGCGATGCGCGAATCGTCCAGCTCCGTATGGGTCAGTTCCGCCGGGTCGTAGACCGGTACGCGGAAGGCCTGCTCGTGCCCGGGGGCGGCATAGCGCACGACATCGGCCCGGGTATCGTTGAACAGCACGCCGTCCCGGAACGGCCGGGCATTGTGCACGCCCTGGGGCAGGCTCACGCGTGCGGCGATGCGCCGGCCGTCGTAGGCGAGCAGCGCTCCGGTGCGCAATCCGCTGAAATGCATGCCGCGCTCGTCGCAGTGGATCATGTTCAGGTGCAGGCGGTTGCCGGGCTCGGGTCCGGGACCCTCGACGGGATCGAAAGGTGTGGCGCGGAAATCGCCGTGACCGCGCACGACGTGCAGACCCCAGCAGAAGCGCTCTGCGTCCAGGTCGAAGCCGAGCAGCGCGTCGTAGCCGGTGGAGGTGAGGTAGAGCCGGCGCTGGTAGACCGCGATCTCGTGGCAGTGCCTGAGGTAGGGATTGCGCCAGGAGTCGATGAGCCGGAAGTCGGGGGTGTAGGCAAACAGCTCGTCGCTCGCCGCGACGTAGACCCTCTCGCCGTCGAAGGCGATGCCCCTGAGTCCTCGATCCCAGCCGCGACCCTGCCAGTCGATGTCGGCCGTGTTCCAGTCGACCGTCTGCACCACGCGCTCGCGCTCGAGGTCGATCAGATAGACGCCACCATGACTCTCGCCCTGGTGGCTGCCGCGCACCACCGAGGTGGCCACGAGCATGGTCACGCCGCGCGCACGGCGCCGGGCGGCAGGTAATCGAAGATGAACGTGATGCGGTCCTCGTCGCCCTTGTTCATGACGCTGTGCAACAACTGGTTGTTGAGCTCGTAGACCTTGCCCACCTTGAGCCGGTGCGGCCGGCCGTCGATCATGAAGCGCACCCGCGTATTGGTCGTGATCGGGATATGGATGCGGTGGCTGGCATGGAACGAGGGGTGGGAATCCCGATGCGGATCGATGCGCGCGCCCGCAGCCAGTCGCGCCGCCATGGCGCGGATGATGGTGCCGCCCGGCGCATAGTGGCGCGCGATGATGTCCTGCATCAGCGGCAGCGCGGCGTCGGCCAGACGGTCCCAGCCGGGCTCCTTGCGCACGGTGATCTCCGGCCAGTTCTTGCCGTCCGTGAATATCATCACGATGGAAGTGGTGCGCTTGTGGACCTCGTACTCCTGCTGGCGATACTCCTGCTCGTTCCACGCCGAATCGTTCTGGCCGAGGATCGCATCGCGCAGCGGTCCGACGTCGATGTCACCGAGCTCTTTCAGGGGCTGATCGATTTTCATGGGTATCGCCTGCTGGGCCTCACCGTGTGGCAAACAGCCAACATCGAGGACTTTTCGAGACAGCAATCAAGCTGTCACGACGGATGCAGCCGTAAACATCATTTGCGCTTTCGCCACGCATCAGTAGTATTAAGCAAAAGCGGGAGAGACAGCAATGGCCGAAAATCAGGAGTCCGGTGCTGCCGCATACAGCCGCAGCGCCATCGCCGCCGCAGTTTCTGCGGCACTCGCCGGGCCCAGCGCATTCGCCCAGACCCAGGGCGACGCCATCGAGGAAATCGTCGTCACGGCGACGAAGCGCGAGGAGAGTCTCGCCGATATCCCGATGTCCATCCGGGCCTTCACCACGGACGACATCGTCCGCCAGGGCCTCGAGGGCCTGGACGATTACGTCGGCAAGATCCCGAGTCTCGCACTGGCGCGACGGGAGCCGGCGGGCAACTCGGTGGTCTTCCGCGGCGTCGCCGCGTCCGGCATCCAGTTCGGCACCAACCCCTCCAGCGGCATCTATCTCGATGAGCAGCCGATCACGGCCGCCGGCCTGAACCCGGACCCGCGTCTCGTCGACATCCAGCGCGTCGAGGCGCTGAGCGGTCCGCAGGGCACGCTGTTCGGCGATGCCTCCCAGTCGGGCACGCTGCGCATCATCACCAACAAGCCGGACCCGACCGCCTTCGACGCCTGGGTGGAACTGGAAGCCAACCAGATTACCGACGGTGACACCGGCTACGACGTCAGCGGCATGCTCAACGTCCCGCTGGCCGACGACAAGCTGGCGCTCCGACTCGTCGGCTTCACCGCCGAGGAAGCGGGCTACATCGACAACGTACTCGGTACCAGCCCCGGCGGCACGTATACGAACGCGGAGTTCACGGAAGACGACATCAACTCGACCACCATCACCGGCGGCCGGGCGGCGCTGCGCTGGTTCCCGAACAACAACTGGACCGTGGATGCTTCCGCCATCTTCCAGTCGACCGAGGCGGACGGCTTCGGCGACAAGGACTTCGACCGCTCCGACCTCGAACAGGTGCGCTTCTTCGACGAGCGTCTGGACGAGGACTGGTACCAGGCGGCCGTGACCCTCGAAGGCTCCACCGGCATCGGCGACTTCCTGTTCAGCGTCTCCTACTTCGACCGCGACCTGCAGTACGACGCCGACGGCACGGAATACATGTTCGCCTTCCAGCAACTGAGCGACGAATTCGAGGCGTATTACAACACCGTCAACGGCACCGACTACGATTTCTACTTCTATGACTTCGGCGGCGAGGTGGTGCGCGGATACAACCTCGAGGATGCCCAGTCCGAGCGCTTCAGCATCGAGGCGCGCTGGTCGACTCCGGAGGCGGACGACAGCCGCTGGCGGGGCATCGTGGGTTTGTTCTATCAGAGCTTCGAGGATTCCACGGTCTTCAAGTCCGGCGCCGAGAACTTCGCCGGCTCTCCGGCCTTCTACTACCTGGCCTACAACGCCTACAACCCGTCACTGAACGGCCTGCCACCGGGGAGCTGGGACTTCAGCGACAACTTCTTCTTCGGCCTCTATGACACGGAGATCGACCAATTCGCGATGTTCGGCGAGGCCACGTTCTATCTCACCGACAATCTGACCGTCACCGCCGGCGGACGCTGGTACCAGGTCGACCGCAAGGAAGGCCTGGTGCTGGGCGCACTGGCCCAGAACCCGATGCCCAGCCCCGAGACCGACTTCGTCTTCACCGACGGCACCGGCGACGAGAGCGACGACGGCTTCGTGCCGAAGATCAACGTGAGCTACAACTTCGGCGAACAGGACCTCGCCTACTTCACCTACTCGGAGGGCTTCCGCAGCGGCGGCGCGAATGCGCTGCGGCCGAATTCGGTGCTGCCGCGGAAGTACGACTCCGACAAGGTCCAGAACTACGAGGTGGGCTACAAGACGACGACGGCAGGAGGACGGCTGTTCCTGAGCGTCGTCGGTTATCACATGATCTGGGACGACATCCAGGTACAGGTGAACGACCCGCAGCCGCTGGTCTTCCAGCTGGGCGTGGTGAACTTCCCGGAAGCCACCATCGACGGCGTGGAGGTGCAGGCTTCCTGGGTGCCGGCGCCCGGCTGGACGCTGGATGCCACGCTCGCCTGGAACGAGGCTGAGATCTCGGAGAGTGCGACCCTGTTCCCGGGCAGCGGCGCGGAAGTGGAGGCGGTCGACGGCACGCGTCTGCCGATCACGCCGGACTGGAAGGGTTCGCTGTCCGTCGAGCGCAGCTTCGACGACACCACGCTGTTCGGGGGCACGCCGTTCGTACGCGCGGATTACTCCTACACGGGCGAGTCCATCAACGCGCTCGCGGGACTCGAGGCCACGGTGGTCTCGCCGCCGCCGACCACCCAGGATTCCTACAACATCCTGAATCTCCGGGCAGGCATCGATGCCGACAAGTGGAGCGTTGGCGCCTACATCGCCAACGTCTTCGACGAAGACGGCGACCAGTTCATCAACAACCGTTATGCGAAGCGGCGCATCACCGTGACGCAACCGCTCACCTTCGGCGTGAGCTATCGCCGCAATTTCCGCTGACTACGGGGCGGTCCGACGGCAGGAAACCGGGCCCGCGAGGCCCGGTTTTTTTATGCGCGCGCGGCGTGCCCTAGAATCCGGCCCATGAGCAACCGCAAGGAATCCCGGCCGTGCGTATGAGACGGCGGCGCGCCATCGCCATCGGCGTGGGAGCCGGCCTCGCCGTCATCGTGGCCGCACTCGCAGTCTGGATCGCCGACATGCGCAGCGAGCAGCGGGACCGTTTGATCGCCCGGCACGGTGCTCTGGTGGCAACCACCGAGGACATCGCCGAGACGACCGCTACCGCGCCGGACGGCTACGTGGACGAGACCCTCTCCCTGACCGCCGATACCGGGCTCGGCGTCGAGCTGCGGGTGCGGCGGCCGGAGGCCGCGCCGGGCGAGCGAGTGCCCGTGCTGCTGCTGCTCGGCGGCCACCGCACGGGGAAGGACGCGGTGGAGCTGGCCGGGGCGCCGGACGGGATCGCCTACGCGGCCATCGACTATCCCTACGAGGGCAGTCACCGGCTCCGCGGGCTGTCGCAGATCCTGCGCGCCATCCCGGATATCCAGCAGGCCTTTCTGGACACGCCGCCGGCGCTGTCGCTGGCGCTCGACTGGCTGCTCGCGCAGCCGTGGGCGGATCCCGCGCGCACGGAGCTGGTGGGCGTCAGCCTCGGCGTCCCGTTCGCGGCGGCGGCCGGCGCGCTGGACGAGCGGTTCCGGCGAGTCTGGCTGATCCACGGCGCCGGCGACAACCGCGCCTGGCTGAAGCACAACCTGCGCGAGGATTTCCCCGTGGACTGGCGGCGGGCGGTGATGACCGAGTTCTTCTACACGCTGATCTACGCGGAGAGCTTCCGCACGGCGCGCTGGGTGGAAGCCATACCGCCGCGCCCGGCAGTCATCATCGCGGCGCGGGAGGACGAGCGCCTGCCCCCGGAAGCCCTCGAGCCGCTGCCCGCCATCGCCGCCCGCGAGCCCGCCGTCGACCTGCTGTGGACCGAGGGGCTGCACATCGAGCCCGACCGCCCGGAGGTCATCCGCCAGTTGCTCGACCTGGTGCTGGTGCGCGTGCGGCAGGACCCGCCGCCGCCGGTCACGTCAATCGGGCCCGACCCGCGCTAGTCGCGCACGTCCACCTCGCCGCCGATATCGTCGAACCGCAGGCTGCCGCTGCCGGCATCCAGCACCGTGAGATCGCCCGCCACGCCGGTGACGGTGATGCCGCCGGAACCGTCGTCCACGGTGACGCTGCCCGCCACGTCGCGCACGGACAGGCTTCCCGAGCCGTCCTCGATCACCACGTCGCCGCCGACGTTCTGGACCGCCAGGGAACCGGAACCGTCGTCGATCTCCACCGTGCCGCCCACCCGGGTCAGAACGAGCGAGCCCGAGCCGTCCTCCACGTCGACGTCGCCGCGAACGTCGCTGATGGCCAGCGAGCCGCTGCCGTCTTCCACTTCCACCGCGAAGCGCTCGGGCACGCGCACGTCCACGCTCAGGGTCGGACGCTCACCCCAGAACGTGTTCCAGCCGATCTGCCGCAGCTCGGCGACGAGCTCCGCTGCCAGGACGCCCCGCTCCAGGGTCAGCCGGAGCTGCTCGGCGAGGATCTCCGCGGCCTCGTCGGCCTCGGCATCCGGAAAGTGGATCTCCGCCCGCACCCGTATCCGGTCCGTCTCCGCCACGCCGGTGATCTCCATCGGCCCCGCACCGGTCTCGATTTCCAGCCGGTCGAGGCCCTCGGCCTCCAGCTCGAGCTCGATGATTTCCGTATGTTCCGCCGCAGCCGGCATCGCAGCCAGCAGTGCGGCGGCGGCCGCAACCGTCACTGTCCGCATGGTCGTCTCCTTTCTCGCGCACGATCATTCTGCATCACTCATGGATGCAATGCGCAGGGCATTCGGTTTAAATTCCGGATCAGGGGGATTCATGAAGACCAGCGACAACCAGACGCGGCGACCCGCCGGAGGCAAGCCGGAAGAACTGCCGTTCGTGGCGCCCTGCCGCGACCTGCCGCCGTTCGCCGCCTTCGGCTGGCTGCGCCGGGGCTGGCGCGACCTCCGGGCCGCGCCGCGGCAAAGCCTGTGCTACGGGGTCGTCGTCATGCTGGCAAGCTACGCTGCCGGCCTGATCGCCTGGAAACTGGGCGGCGTCTGGCTGCTGCTGGCGATGGCGTCGGGCTTCATGTTCGTCGGCCCGCTCATGGCCATCGGCGTCTACGAGATCTCGCGGCAGCTGGAACGGGGCACCCGGCCGACCCTGGCCGAGGGCATCAGGGAGACCTCCCAGCACGCGGGCAACGCCCTGGTCTACGCCGTCGTCGTGCTGGTGGTCTTCCTGGTCTGGGCCCGGGCCGCCTCGATGGTGCACATCTTCTTCCCGGTGGAGACCAACCACTCCTGGCGCGACCTGGTGCCCTTCCTCGGCATCGGCAGCGCGGTGGGGGCCATATTCGCCAGTATTGTCTTTGCCGCCAGTGCTTTCTCGCTGCCGATGATCGCCGATCGCCGGACGGATACGGTCACGGCGGTCGTCACCAGCGTGAACGCGGTGCTGCGGAACAAGGCGGCTATGGTCGTGTGGGCAGCCGTGGTGGTGGCTTGCATCCTCGTCGGCTTCGCCACCGCCTTCCTCGGCCTGGCGGTGGTGATGCCGCTGCTCGGCCACGCCACCTTCCACGCCTACCGGGAGACCATCGACGCGAGC
>Ga0102934_1003003_pt1 | contig 11588 bp, 10 predicted proteins | sample SalPonR2_A_D1_MG_FD_78175 | JGI IMG/M metagenome (GOLD analysis project Ga0102934, IMG submission 78175) | Salt pond soil microbial communities from South San Francisco under conditions of wetland restoration - Salt Pond MetaG R2_A_D1_MG | ecosystem: Environmental > Aquatic > Marine > Intertidal...
AAATTACCCTATGATAAATTAACTGCTAGTTATGATTTAGAATATGGAAGCAATGAACTAGAAATACACAGTGATGCTATAGAAGAAGGAGATAATATTCTATTGGTTGATGATCTCTTAGCTACTGGAGGTACAACCAAAGCGTCAGTTGATTTAATTGAAGAATTAGGTGGAAATATAGTTAGTATTGCTTTCTTGTTAGAATTAGTAGATCTAAATGGAAGAGAACAAATAGAAGGATATGATATCTTTACACTTTTACAGCACTAACTTAAGACTAAACTTATTATGAAATGAAGGGATATATATGGAAATAGAGATTTTATTAAAAAAGATTAGATCTGATATGGATGATCCAGACCTCGATATAGTAAAAAAAGCATATGAAATAGCCAATGAAGCTCATGAAGGTCAATATAGAGTTTCTGGAGAACCATATGTTGAACACCCCATCAATGTCGCTTATATTCTAGCTGATTTAGGGTTAGATATAATCTCTATTTCTGCTGCCTTATTACACGATGTGGTTGAAGATACCAAATTTACGAGAGAAGATATCGAAGAAATGTTCGGTGATGAGGTTGCTTTATTGGTTGATGGAGTGACTAAATTAACCAAACTTGATTTTAAATCAAAAGAAGAACATCAAGCAGAAAGTTTAAGAAAAATGTTTTTGGCAATGGCCAAAGATATTCGAGTTGTACTAATTAAACTGGCTGATAGACTTCACAACATGAGAACTCTAGAACATTTAGGTAGAGAAAAACAGATATTTAAATCTGAAGAAACTATCGAAATTTATGCTCCTTTAGCTCACCGTTTAGGGATGTCAAGGATGAAGTCTGAGTTAGAAGATTTAAGCTTTTACTTCTTACAGCCAGATGTTTATGAAGAATTGAAAAAGAAATTAAAAGAAAATAGATCTTCTCGTAATAGAAATATTCAAAATGCGATCACTACTTTAAGAGAAAATATAGAGGACCAAAAATTAGATGCAGAGATATACGGGCGTTCTAAGCATCTATATAGTATTTATCAAAAGATGCAACGTAAAGAAGTTGATTTCAGTGAGATATATGATCTTACTGCTGTAAGGGTACTTGTAGACAGTGTAAGAGAATGTTATCAGGTGTTAGGAGTTGTTCATGAAATTTGGAAGCCAATGCCTGGACGTTTCAAAGATTATATAGCAATGCCTAAATCTAACATGTATCAATCGTTACACACAACAGTTATTGGACCTAGTGGAGATCCTTTAGAGGTTCAGATTAGGACTCATGAAATGCATAAGACGGCTGAATACGGGATTGCTGCTCATTGGCGTTATAAAGAAGGTAAGACTGATAAAGATGATTATGAAGAAAAATTATCCTGGTTAAGACAACTGCTGGAATGGCAAAAAGACTTACAGGAACCCCAAGAGTTCATGAAAGCTTTAAAAATCGACCTCTTTCAGGATGAAGTATTTGTCTTTACTCCCAAAGGAGATGTCATGTCTTTACCACGGGGTGGTACTCCCATAGATTTTGCTTATCATATTCACACTGAAGTCGGACACAACTGTGTTGGTGCCAAAGTAAATGGTAAGATTGTACCTTTAGAATATGAATTAAACAATGGTGATATTGTTAATATTATAACATCTAAAAAGAGTACTGGTCCAAGCCGAGATTGGCTTAAATATGTGAAAACTTCTACTGCCCGAAGTAAAATTAAAAGATGGTTTAAAAAACAACAGAGAGATGAAATTATAAGAAGAGGTAAAGAACTCCTCAATCGAGAATTTGAACGTCAGCATATTGATTTATCTGGAAAAGATAAAGATGAGGAGTTACAGAGAATAGCAGAAGAACTAGGAGAAAATAATAGGGAGAATCTTTTAGAGTCGATTGGCTATAATAATATCTCTGTAAAACAGGTCATAAATAAATTAGATATTGAAGAGGAAGAAGAAGTCAGTCTAGAAGATCTCCAGACTGCTCCATCTACTAAGAGTTCCGATAAAGGAGTTAAAGTAAAAGGTGTAGATAACTTAAAAGTTCGAACTGCTAAATGCTGTAATCCAGTACCAGGAGATAAAATTGTTGGTTATATAACCCGGGGAAGAGGTATTTCTATACACCGCAAAGGATGTCCTAATCTTAAATCATTAATGGAAAATGAAGAAGAACGCATTATAGATGTAGAATGGGACCAAAAACGCTCAGAATCATATGTTGTCGATTTAAATATCGAAGCTGTTGACAAGAGTGCTTTATTAAATGATATAACTAGACTAATTAAAAATGAACAGATAAAACTTTTATCTGTCAATGCAAGAGCGGATAAGTATGGAAAAGCCTATATAAGACTTTCAGTTGAGCTAAGCAGCATTGAACACATGAAGGATATTATGAATAAGATAAAAGAAATTTCAGGTGTACTATCAGTACAAAGAGCCAAACCAACTTAATATTAGGGAGTGATCTATTTGCGAGCCGTAGTACAGAGAGTTAAAGAAAGCCAGGTAAAAGTAGATGATGAGGTAATTGGTTCGATAGATGAAGGACTGTTAATATTTTTAGGAATTGGAAATGAAGATAGTATGGATGATATCGATTATCTGATTGATAAAATTATTAACTTAAGAATATTCGAAGATGTAGAGGGTAAGATGAATCTTTCAGCTTTAGATTTAGAAAAAGACATTATGATTGTTTCCCAGTTCACCTTATATGGAGATTGCCGTAAAGGTAGACGACCCAGTTTTTTTGATGCTGCTCCACCTGATAAGGCAGAACGTTTATATGATGTTTTTGTAAGTAAGATGAATGATTATGATTTAAATATAGAAACCGGTGAGTTTCAAGCAATGATGGATGTAGATTTAATAAACGATGGACCGGTCACTTTATTAATAGACAGTAAGAAAGAATTTTAACAGGAGGACTTCATATGATTATTTCACAAACAGTTGGTGTGAACTTTACCAACTGTTATTTAATTGGAAAAAAAGATGGCAATGCGATTGTTATTGATCCTGGTGATGATTTAGAGAAGATAATGGCTCTTATTGATAAAAATAATTTAAATGTAGAAAAAATCATTAATACACACGGTCATTTTGACCATATATCAGCTAATAGTGAATTAAAAGAAAAAACAAATGCTGAAATTTATATTCATAAAAAAGATAAAGAAGCTTTAGTTAATCCCGATAAAAATCTTTCTACACATTTAGGACAAAAAAATTTAGTTAAGTCAAAAGAAGCTGACCATACTTTAGCCGAGGGAGATACTATTGAAATTGAAGATTATAAATTCAAAGTTTTGCATACACCTGGCCATAGTCCAGGTAGTATCTGCCTGCATGATAAAGACAAACAAGTCCTAATAAGTGGAGATACCATTTTTAGTATGGGAGTAGGCAGAACTGATTTTCCCGGCTGTTCCCAAGAAGAATTAATTAGTTCGATAGAAAACAAATTATTAAATTTACCTGATGAGACAAAAGTTTATCCAGGTCATGGTCAGGAAACTAACATTGGAAAGTTTAAATTAAAAGTTTGGGAAAGACTTTCTTAAATTTTTAAAAGGCCGATTGCTGTTGACTTTTTAAAATCAATAAGATAAAATTATGAAGGATATCACCTAGTAATTTAAATATTTTTATACATCTTAAGGAGTGACTTATTAATGTTTGATAATTTAAGGAATAATAGTAAGATTATAGTCTATATCGTTGTAGCTGCATTTGTAGTTACCGGTGGATTAATGGGATTTGGATCTTACATGAGTCGAAATAATCCCGGTGGTGCCAATCGATCATCTCAATATATTGCAAAAGTAAATGATAAAGGAATAACACCCCAACAATTTTTATCTGTATTAAGAAATTCAGCTTCTCAGGCTAATAATTTAAGCCAGACTGAAGTTATTCCCTTTAGATTAAATGTATTAAAATCTATGATAGAGCGTGAAATTCTTCTATCAGAGGCTGAAAATCAAAATATAAGTGTTGAAATATCAGACCAAGAAGTGGAAGATAGAATTGATGAAATACTTAACCAAAATGATCTAACTCAAGAAGAATTAGAAAGTAATCTAGAAAGTCAAGATTATACTTATGAGCAATTCAAAACTGATATTAGAGAAAGTATGAGAAATTCCGAAAAAATAAATAAAGTTAAACAAACCACATATAATAATATAAATGTAAGCGATGAAGAAATTCAACAAGCTTATCAAGAAAGATATGGAGATAGTGAAGACAAACCTGAACTTGAGGAAGTTAGATCTGATATAAAAGATTCTTTACTTTCTAGTAAACAGAGTAAGGCATATCAAAATTGGTTAGAAAACCAAAAAGCTGAAGCAAATGTAACAATTAATGATCCTGTATTATTTGCTTATAATGCACTTGATCAAGGTAATTATCAAGTAGCAATCGATAGTTTTGAAAACTTAGCAAATAGTGAAAACACATCTGCCAGTATATATACATATTTGGCCCAAGCTTATGCTGGTGCTGAAAATTATGAGCAGGCAGAAGAAACATTTAATACAGCTTTAGAAGAATATCCCGAAAACTGGGAGTTAAGATTGAACTTTGGTAATTATTATGCTGATAGAGAAATGCAGGATAAAGCTATTGAAAATTACAATCAAGCATCAGAATTAGCAGGAGAAAACTTCTATGCTCATTATAAGCTCTTTATGGCCTTTAACAATATAGGTGCTAGCAAAGAAGCAGAACAAGAAATGCAAAAAATCACCGAAATTCAGCAAAATATGGAAGGTCCACAGCAAGAAACCGAACAACCAAGTGATGCTTCTTCCATCGAAGAAGAACTTGAACAAACAAAACCAGATAATAATAACTAAAAAGTTAAATAAATAAGTCAACAAGGGTGAAATATTATGATAAACGCTCCACGAGGCACAAATGACATACTGCCGCCTGAGTCGGCCAAATGGAATTATATTGAAGAAAAAGCAAAATATATCTTTGATCTTTATAACTATGACGAAATAAGGACACCTATATTTGAATACACCGAACTTTTCCAAAGAGGAATCGGCGAAGTTACAGATATTGTTGAAAAAGAAATGTATACTTTTGAGGATAAATCTGGCCGTAGTATTACTTTAAGACCGGAAGGAACCGCTTCTGTAGTGAGGTCCTTTTTAGAGAACAAAATTTATGGTCAGGCTCAACCTACAAAATATTATTATATTGGTCCTATGTTCAGATATGAAAGACCTCAGGCTGGTCGTTATAGACAGTTTAATCAACTTGGTATTGAGGTTTTTGGAACCAAAGATCCTATGGTTGATGCAGAAGTAATTGCAGTAGGTATGCATTACATGGAGATTCTCGGATTAAAAGATTTAACTCTTTATATTAATTCTATAGGTTGTCCTGAATGCAGGCCACAGTATCTAGAGAAATTGAAAAAATATCTTAAAGAACATAAGGCTGAGCTCTGTGAGGATTGTAAACATAGAATTGATAAAAATCCTTTAAGGGTTTTAGATTGTAAAAATGATAGTTGTCAACAAGTTACCGAAGATGCGCCAAAACTGATAAATCACCTCTGTGAAGAATGTGAAGTTCATTTTGATAAATTACAAACCAATTTAAAGAATATTGATATTGAATTTGAAATTGACCCCCATCTGGTAAGAGGCTTAGATTATTATACGAAAACCGCTTTTGAGGTTAAATATGAAGGTTTAGGTGCTCAAGATACTATCTTTGGTGGAGGCAGATATGATAAACTGGCTGATGAAATCGGTAAAAAAGATGTTCCCGGTATTGGTTTTGCATTAGGGATTGAAAGATTGCTTTTAACTTTAGATAAACAAAACATTGAAATTCCTATAGATAAAAGTATTGATATTTATCTAACAACTATTGGTGAAAAGGCCAAACAAGCTTGTTTTGATCTGCTTAATAAATTTAGAAAAAATGGTATAAAAGCTGAAATAGATTATCAAGACAGAAGTGTAGGTGGGCAGATGAAATCTGCTGATAGAATGAATGCTACCTATACAGTAATTGTGGGAGAAAATGAACTAGATAGTGGTAAAGCAACCGTTCGTAACATGAAAAACGGGGAAGAACAGGAAATTAAATTGAGTGATTTAGTAGAGAGTATTGAGAAGATGATTTAAAGGAGGCATTATTAGTGTTAGGAAAATTAGATGGATATACAAGGACACATAATTGTGGTGAAATAAGATTAGAAGAAGAAAACAATGAGGTAACTATAATGGGCTGGGTTCAAAAAAGAAGAGACCATGGTGGAGTAATTTTCATTGATCTTCGTGATCGATCCGGATTTGTTCAAATAGTATTTAATCCTGATATAAGTAAAGAAGCTTTTCAAAATGCTGACCAACTTAGATCAGAATATGTAATTGCAGTTAAAGGTACGGTTCGCAAAAGACCAGAAGGTAATATAAACACAGAACTTCCCACCGGTCGAATTGAAGTGGAAGGACACCAGCTAAAGATACTCGATAAAGCAGAAACTACACCCTTTGAAATTGAAGATAATGTCAAACCAGGTGAAAACTTAAGATTAAAATATAGATATTTAGATCTCCGCAGGCCGATGATGAGAGAAATGATGGAATTGAGACACCGGGTTGTTAAAAGAACCAGGGATTTTCTAGATGAAAATGACTTTTTAGAAATAGAAACCCCCTTGTTAACTAAAAGCACACCCGAGGGAGCGCGAGATTACCTTGTCCCAAGTCGAATAAACCCAGGACAATTCTATGCATTGCCTCAATCTCCCCAGTTGTTCAAACAGCTTTTAATGGTTTCTGGTATGGAAAGATATTTCCAGATTGCGAAATGTTTTAGGGATGAGGATTTAAGAGCTAATCGTCAACCCGAGTTTACTCAAATTGATATAGAGATGTCTTTTGTTACCAGAGATGATATTTTTGAAATTACTGAGGATCTCTTAAGAGAAGTATTTGCTATTCAGGATATTGAACTACCTGAAGAAATACCAGTTATGACATATCAAGAAGCCATTGATCAATATGGGTTGGACAAACCAGATTTAAGATTTGAAATGAAATTAAAAGATATTTCTGATATAGTAGCAAATAGTGATTTTAACATATTTAGTGGTACAGTTAGTAGCGGAGGCCAGGTAAAAGGGTTAACCGTAAAAGAAGGAGCAAAATTTTCTAGAAGTCAAATTGATGAATTAGAGGATTTTGTTAAACTGTATGATGCTAAAGGATTAGCTTGGATAATGAAAAAAGATAATGAAATTAAATCCCCGATTGCCAAATTTTTATCTGAAGAAGAATTAAATAATATAGTTGAAAAAATGAATGCTGATAATGGAGATTTAATGTTATTTGTTGCTGATAAGCCTAATGTTGTGGCTAATGCTTTAGGCCATTTAAGAGTGCATCTTGGTGAAAAATTAGACTTAATAGATAAAGATAAATATGAGTTCACTTGGATTATTGATTTCCCCTTATTTGAATATAAGGAGGAAGAAGGTAGATATGCTGCAAAACACCACCCCTTCACCTCACCTTTACCAGAAGATATTGATAAGCTAGATGATGACTTAGGTAAAGTTAAGGCCAATTCATATGACATTGTGCTTAATGGTGAAGAATTAGGTGGAGGAAGTATTAGAATAAGTAATAAAAAATTACAGCATAAAATATTTGATAAAATGAACTTTACTGAAGAAGAAATACAAAACAAATTTGGATTCTTAATGGATGCATTTGAATATGGCACACCACCTCATGGTGGAATTGCTTTAGGATTGGATAGATTGATAATGATTTTAGGGAACACAGATTCAATTAGAAATGTAATTGCTTTCCCTAAAACTCAAAAAGCGACCTCACCTTTAACAGATGCACCTTCAAAAGTAGATCAAGAACAGCTTGATGAATTACATATTAAGCTTGTTGATTTAGATTGAAATTAAAATAGGATTATGTTAGTATATAGTTAATAAAAGAAATCTACTGTGTGCGCCAGGATTATAGAAAATTTTGACCAACACTCTTTGAAAGGGAGCCTGGACTCTATCTGCAGCGTATACGCCTCTTGCAGGACATACAAACCAGATAGGAGGGCACCCACTTGGCGGAAAGGGATCAAAATTAAATGATACCAGCGGCACAGTGGACTTTTTAATCCCCTTAATTGGGGATTTTTTTATTTGAATTAAGATTATTATATTATATAATAGCTTTAAAGAGGTGAGTAAAATGGGAATCAAAGAAGATTTAAGAGAAAAGTATTTTGATATAAGACAGAATTTGTCTGATGAGTATCTTGAAGAAAAAAGTAAGTTGATAACTGATAAATTGGATAAATATGTTAAAGAAAAGCAATTTAATAATATAATGATTTTTGTTTCCTTTAGAAATGAGATTAACACTCATCCATTAATAAAGAAGTGGTTAAAAGATAAAGACAAAAATATATTTGTTCCATATATAGATAATAATTTAGATAAAATGAAAATTAGTAAAATTAAAGATTTCCATCAGGATTTGAGCCCTGGGGTTTTTGATATTTTAGAACCTATCGAAGAATTACAAAAAGATGATTCTGCCAACTATCTAGATTTAATTGTAGTACCTGGACTTATATTTTCTAAACAGGGCTATAGGATTGGTTATGGTGGTGGTTACTATGATATGTTTTTAAATGAAACAGAGCCGGAAGTAAAAAAAGTAGGAATTGTATTTTCTAGATTTATAGTTAATGAATTACCAGTTGATGATCATGATCTACCAGTTGATTTAATAATTACTGAAGAAGATATTATCAAAGCTGAGAGGTGATAATTTGCCAAATCTTTTTGAAAACAACTCAAATGAAAATGAGCATACAGAACCACTGGCTTATAGGATGAGGCCTAAAAAATTATCTGATATATATGGTCAAGAAGATATTATGGGAGAAGATAAAATTCTGAGAAGAGCAATTGAAGCTGATCAAATTCAATCTTTTATTTTTTATGGTCCTCCCGGGACAGGTAAAACGAGTATTGCTTCTGTGATTGCTGAAAATACAGATTCAGATTTCAAAGTTTTAAATGCAGTAACTTCTGGTGTTGGTGATATAAGGGATATAATAAAAAAAGCAAAAGATAAAAAAGACTTATATAATACCAGAACTATTTTGTTTATAGATGAAATACATAGATTTAATAAAGCTCAACAAGATGCATTACTACCTGCTGTTGAAAAAGGCATTGTAATAATGATCGGTGCTACCACAGAAAACCCATATTTTGAAGTGAATTCCCCCCTGCTTTCTAGATCAAGAATATTTCAATTAAAACCGTTAAGCAAAGAAGATATTGTAAATATCATTAATGATGCTTTAAAATCAAATAGAGGACTAAAAGATTATAATATTCAGATTGAAAAAGAGACTATTGAGTTTATTGCCGAGTTAGCTGATGGTGATGCACGAATGGCATTAAATACATTGGAGGCAGCAGTATTAACTACTCCTCTAAATAAAGAAGGTAAAATAGTTTTAGATAAAGATATAATAAGAAATTCATTACAAAAAAAATCATTAAATTATGATAAAAAAGGCGATAACCATTATGATAATATATCAGCCTTGATTAAGAGTATGCGTGGTTCTGACCCGGATGCTGCATTATTTTGGCTTGCTAAAATGATTGAAGCAGGTGAAGATCCTAAATTTATAGCACGTAGAGTCATTATTCATGCAGCAGAAGATGTTGGGCTAGCTGACACACAAGCGCTTTTAGTAGCGAACGCTGCTTTTGATGCTGTTACTAAAGTAGGGTTACCTGAGGCCCGTATTCCATTGGCAGAAGCTGTGATATATATTGCGACTGCTCCAAAAAGTAATACTGCTGTAACTGCAATTGATAAGGCTTTGGATTTTGTCAAAAATAATCCAACTGGGACTGTTCCCCCTCATTTAAGGTCTTCTAACTATAGAGGGGCTAAAGATTTAGGAAGCGGTATATCATATAAATATCCCCATAATTATGAAAACAATTATGTTAAACAAAGATATTTTCCAGAAGAAATAGAGGAACAGAAGTTTTTTGAGTTTAGTGATTCAGGTCGAGAAGCAAAGTTAAAGGAGTATTTGAAGAAATTAAAAAATAATGATCCCGGGTGATAAGATGGATTTAACTATAAAAATACCAGACTCAACGGTAGAGATTAAGCATAAAGTAAAAGATAGTATTTTTTGGGGAAACATAAAGCATGTTGAAACGAGAGAAAAAGCAGAAGAATTTATAAAAAAGATAAAAGATGAGTACTATGATGCAAGCCACAATGTCAGTGCTTTTGTATTAATGCAAAAAGAAGATCAAATTGAATATTATGATGATGACGGTGAACCTTCAAAATCATCTGGACCGCCTGTTTTAAAAACCATTAAAGGACAAGAATTAGTAAATACAGTCATCGTAGTGACCCGATATTTTGGCGGCACTCAGTTAGGCATAGGTGGTTTAATAAGAGCTTATGGAGGTACTGCCAAAAAAGTAATTAAGGCAGCTGGTATCAAGGAATTAAATCTTTATTACTTTCTAAAAATAAGAGGTAACTATCAAGTTGTCGGAACTATTTTAGGTCAAGTGGAAGCTTTTAATGGTAATATTAAAGATACTAAATACAGTGCAGATGGGGTAGAAGTGTTTTTTTATCTTCATCCAAATAGGTATTCTGAATTAAAAGAAAAGCTTATAGAAGAATCCGGTAATAAGGTAGAATTTGAAATTTTAAAGAAAATATATTTGTGAATCTTATATCGAATTGATATAATGAATTTGAAATGATAAAATATAAAAAAATGATATGTTTACTCATCTATCTAATGGAGGTATAAAAAAATGAAAGTTTCCACTCGAGGAAGATATGGTTTAAGAGCAATGATCGAATTGGCAAAAAATGAAAACTCTGGTGCAATTCCCTTAAGAATTATTTCAGAAAAACAAAACATATCTGAACAGTATTTGGAACAATTGTTTGTAAATTTAAGAAATTCAGGACTAGTTAAAAGTGTAAGAGGTGCAAATGGTGGTTATCTCTTGAATAGACCTGCAGAAGATATTACTGTGCAGGAGATTATAGTAGCTTTAGAAGGTCCCTTAAATATTGTGGACTGTATTGCTGATGAATCACTATGTGATTTTTCAAAACAATGTGCAACACATGAGTTATGGATTGAATTGAGAGAAAGAATTGAAGACTTGCTAAAAAATATTACATTAGATGATCTAAAAAATCGAGCTATAGATTTAACTGAAGGAAATTAGAGGGATTTATTTATGAAAAAGGTAATCGTTGCAATGAGTGGTGGTGTGGATAGTTCGGTAGCTGCTGCTTACTTACAAGAACAAGGATATGATGTAATAGGTCTAACCTTTATAATGTTTTCCGAAGGCGAAAAGATGAGTGATAAAGATAAAGAGGCAGTAAAAGATGCAAAAAATGTTTCCGATCAACTAGGTATTGAACATTATACAAGCAATATCACAAAAGAGTTTAGGGAAAATATAATCAATGATTTTATAAATAAGTATAAGAAGGCAAAAACTCCT
>Ga0102934_1003004_pt1 | contig 11585 bp, 10 predicted proteins | sample SalPonR2_A_D1_MG_FD_78175 | JGI IMG/M metagenome (GOLD analysis project Ga0102934, IMG submission 78175) | Salt pond soil microbial communities from South San Francisco under conditions of wetland restoration - Salt Pond MetaG R2_A_D1_MG | ecosystem: Environmental > Aquatic > Marine > Intertidal...
CAGCGCGGCCACCAGCGAGACCGGAAGCCACGGCCAGGCGCGTCGCGCGTCGTTCAGGAGGAACAGCTGCCAGAGCGCCATGGTGGCCGTCGGCAGCAGCCACAGTCCCGCACCGGCCGGACGGAAGCCGGTGGTGGCGTCCAGCAGCGCCCCTGCGACCCACGCCAGCCCCGAGAACAGGGTCCAGACGGGCGGGATCCGCGTGGGGACGGCGATGCGCTGCGCGAGGCCCATGGCCAGCCCGGGCAGCAGCAGGGTCGCCGAGGAGCGGACGCCTGCCGCCTCCGCCAGGCTGACGACCACCCCGGCGAGGGCGGTGGCGACGATCCAGCGTACGGTCGGTCCGATACGGAGCATGCGACGGGGGCGGCCGGCCCGCTACCCCTGCGTTCCGGGCGGCTCGACCGGGCGGACGCCCCAGCCCGTCCCGCTGCCGGGTCGGACGCGCCCGCCCTCGCTCCACGCCAGACCGGTCCAGGGGTCCTGGGCCAGCAGCAGCGGACCGTCCAGGTCCAGCCAGTCCGCCAGGTCGGCGAGGTGGGCGGCCGCGGCGGTCGCCAGGCTGGACTCGATCATGCAGCCCAGCATCGTGCCGAACCCCATCGCCCTGGCCGCTTCGAGCGCCAGCATGGCGCGGCGCGGTCCGCCGATCTTGGCGAGCTTCACGTTCACGACGTCCACCCGCAGCCGCGCCAGGTCGCGCAGCGACACGAACGACTCGTCGGCGGCGACGGGGATCCGGCTGGCGTTCGTCACGGCCGCCAGGCCGTCCAGATCGGCGCCGGCGACCGGCTGCTCGACGAGCTCGACGCCGTGCGCCTCCAGCATCGGGAGGCGGCGGATCGCGTCGCGCGCCGTCCAGGCCGCGTTGGCGTCGACGCGTAGCCGCGCGTCCGGCGCGGCGTCGCGGATCGCGGCGAGGACGCCTTCGTCGTCATCGCCGCCCAGCTTGACCTTCAGGGCCGTGAACCCGTCCTGGACGTGGGCGGCGGCCTGCGCCCGGACCTCGTCCAGCGATCCGAGCCCCACGGTGACCGAGCTGACGCCGCCCCGACCGGACAGGCCCAGCAGGCGGTGCACCGGAAGGCCGACCTGCCTGGCGGCCAGATCCAGCAGGGCCGCCTCGACGGCCGCCTGGGCGCTGCGGTGGTGGCCGGGCAGGCGTGCCTCCATCGCATCCGCAGCGGCCCGCCACGCCCACGGATCGTCGGGCAGTGCGTCGCGCAGCGTCGGGAGCACGGCGGCGACGGTCTCGGCGGTCTCGCCGTAGAACGCGTTCGGGGTGGCCTCGCCCACGCCCTCGTGCTCTCCGTCGACGACGCGCACGACCACCCGGGGATAGGCCGAGTGCGTCCAACGCGCGATCCCGAAGGGGCGTGCGGTCGTGAGCTCGTAGCGGGTCCAGTCGACGTGCATGGGGCCTCCCGTGGGATGATGCTCGCGCGCGTCAGCGTACCCCGGGGCCGGCCCGGCCCCGCCGCTCGCGCCGGAAGGAGCCGCCATGACGGACGGTTTCATCGATCGGGCCTTCGCCGCGCCGGTCGTGCGCGTCGATCCCGCGCCGATCGTGCCCGAGTACGACGCGCGCCACGACCAGCTGGAGCTTCGCGCCGCCGGCCGCGTGCTGGCCGGCTCCGTCGACGCCGCGCATCTCGAGACGGTCCGCGCGTGGGCGCACGCCGAGGGTCTGGACGCGGACGCGGTGCGGGCGGTCGTGCCCGAGCTGGCCACGGTGACGAGGGCGCAACTGCTGCGGGCCGCTCCGGCGTCCAGCGCCGAGGCCGTGACCGAGGTCCGCCTGGGCGCTCCCGTCGAGGTCGTCGCGCGGGAGGGCGCGTGGCGCAAGATCCGAACGGGCTCCGACCGCTACCTGGGCTGGATCCCGGAGGGCGCGCTGACGCCGCAGGGCGCCGAGGCGACCCACCTCGTCACCCAGCTCCGCAGCCACGCGTACGCGGCGCCCCGGGTGCAGGGCGAGGTGCTGACGGAGCTCGCCTGGGGCGACCGGGTGCGTGTTCGGAGCGAGGAGGGCGCCTTCGCGGAGGTCGCGCTCCCGGACGGCCGGACGGCGTTCGTGCCCGCGCCGGCGCTGACCGCATGGCACGACGTCCGGCCGGTCGAGCCGCTGGAGGCGTGGACCGGCTTCCGGGGCGCGCCCTACCTGTGGGGCGGGGGAAGCGCCTGGGGGCTGGACTGCTCGGGGCTGGTGCAGCTGCTGTTCCGGATGGCGGGCGTCGAGGTGCCTCGTGACGGCGACGAGCAGTGGGAGGCCGGCCGCCCGGTCGAGCGTCCCGAGCCGGGCGACGTGGTGTGCATGCGCGGGCACGTCGGCATCTACCTCGGCGACGGCCGGATGGCGCACGCCAGCGGGCGTGCGATGCGCGTGGTGGATACGCCGGTGATCGACGGCCCCAAGGACGAGGAGCGCTTCCTGGGGTACGTCCGCTTCGGGTGAGCGTCACCGCGCCGGCGCCCCGCATGCGTGACGTCCCGGACGCCACGCCGTCGGTCGGGACGGTGTTGCTCGAAAGCGGCCGACCCGACCGGGACGGCGGCCGGTCGCTTCGGTTCGAGGACCCGATCGCGACCGAGACGCTGGAGTCGGGCGGCGACCCGCGCGAGCTGTTCGGGCGCCTGCAGGCGCACCTCGACGCCGGGAGCTGGGTCGCCGGCGCGCTGGCGTTCGAGGCCGGCTACCCGCTCGTGGAGCTGCCGGTCCCTTCACCACCGGAGGGGCCGCTGGCGTGGTTCGGCGTGTACGACGCGCCCAGTGACGGCCCCAGTGACGGCCCCAGCGACGTGGGCTCGTCGGGGCGGCACGCCTCGCCGGCGACCGGCGGCGCACCGCTCCGGTCCGGCACGCGCGCGTTCCGCTTCGGGACGTCGCGAAGGTGCTGGGGCGCTCAGGTCGACGAGGTGCACGAGCGGATCCGGGCGGGCGAGACCTACCAGGTGAACCTGAGCGGTCGGATGCGGTTCCGGGCGGACCGCGGTGGCTGGGCCGCCTACCGCGCCTGGTCGCGGGCGCATCCCGTTCCGTTCGCCGCCTACCTTCGGCCGGACGTGCAGCACGAGATCGTCAGCCTGTCGCCCGAGCTGTTCGTCCGCAGCGATGGCCGGGCGGTGTGGACCCGTCCGATGAAGGGCACGGCGTCCCGGGGAGCGGACGCGGCGGAGGACGAGGCCAGGGCCGCGGCGCTCCGCCGCGACCCGAAGACGCTGGCGGAGAACGTGATGATCGTCGATCTGCTCCGGAACGATCTGGGACGCGTCGCGGCGTACGGCTCGGTCGTCGCCGACCCGCTGTTCGAGGTGGAGCGCTACCCGAGCGTGCTCCAGCTGACGTCCACGGTTCGAGGCGAGCTTCGGCCGGAGCTGCGAGGCCGCGCCCTGCCGGGCGTGCTCGAGGCGATGTTCCCGTGCGGCTCGGTCACCGGAGCTCCCAAGCGCGCCACGATGGCGGCGATCGCCGAGATCGAGCGCGAGCCGCGCGGGATCTACACCGGCGCGATCGGCTACGCCGCGCCGGACGGCACGTTCGTGTTCAGCGTCGCCATCCGGACCGCCGAGATTCGAGCCGGAGAGGGCGTGCTGGGGCTGGGCAGCGGCGTCGTGATCGATTCCGACGCCGAGGCCGAGTACCGCGAGACGCTCCTCAAGGGCGCCTTCGCCCGCAGCGCATGAGCGACGACCCTGCACGGACGCTGTTCGAGACGCTCCGCAGCGAGGCGGGCCGCGCGGTCCGGGGCCCGGCGCACCTGGCGCGGCTCGCGCGCTCCGCCGGCGCCCTCGGCATCCCGCTGAACGAAGCCGAGGCCCGCGCGGCGCTGGCAGACCTGCCGGACGCCACGTTGCGCCTGCGGTTGACCGTGGGCCCCAGCGGCGACGTGCGCCTCGAGTCGTGGCCGTTCGCGCCGGAGCCGGCCGACACGGTCGTGCGGATCGGCTGGGCAGAGGAGACGGTCCGGTCCGGCGATCCCGCACGCCGGCACAAGAGCCGCGACCGGGCGGCGTACGACCGTGCCTCCCGCCGCGCCGCGGAGGCCGGCCTGGCCGACCTGCTGTTCGTGAACGAGCGCGGCGAGCTGGTCGAAGGCGCCATCAGCACGCTGTTCGCCGAGATCGACGGGCGCGTGTGGACGCCGCCGCTCGCGTCGGGAGCCCTGCCCGGGATCCTCCGGGCGACCTGGCTGGCCCGCGGCGTGGCGAGCGAGGCCACGCTCCGACCGGACGATCTACGTCGCGCCACCCGGCTCTGGATCGGAAGCTCGTTGCGGGGGGCGCGGCGCGCTACCCTGACGCCATGAACGAACTCCAACAGGCGCTCCGGATGCTCGTGGCGCTCGCCTTCCTCCTCGCAGGCGGCGTCAAGCTCGTGCTCCCACCACGCGCCCTGTCGCGGGTGGGGATGGAGGTCGCGGCCTCGCTCGGTCGCGCGGCGATCGTGGCCATCGGCGTGTTCGAGCTGCTCGGCGCCGCCGGTCTCGTGGCGCCCCTGGCGTTCGGCGCGCCCGACACCGTCGCTCGCGTCGCGGCGGCCGGCCTGTCCGTGCTGCTGACGGGCGCGGCCTGGATGCAGATCACGCGGCGTCGCTCGCTGGGCGCGGCGATCGCCCTCGCTCTGCTGGCCGTGACCGCCACGCTCGCGGTGAGCGGCTCGCCGACGACCGGCCTGCTGTGAGCGCGTCCGACGACACGCCGCGCGTGCCGGACGCCGGGAACGACGGTCCGAGCCGGATCGAGGCGCTTCTCGCTCAGCTGGTCCGGATCGACTCGGTCAACCCCGCGCTGGATCCCGCCCGCGCGGGGGAGGGGGCGGCGGCGCGGTTCGTGCGCGACTGGGCCCAGGCCCGCGGACTCGCGACGCAGTGGCTGGAGCCGGTGCCGGGCCGGCCCAGCGTGATCGTGCGCGCAGCGGGCAGCGGCGGCGGCCGCACGCTGCTGCTGAATGCGCACCTGGACACCGTCGGGGTGGCCGGCATGGACGCCCCCTTCGAGCCGCGGATCGCGGAAGGACGGATGCACGGCCGGGGCACGATGGACATGAAGGCGGGGCTGGCCGCCTGCCTGCTGGTGCTCGAGGACGCGGCGCGGCGCGGCGACCTGGTCGGCGACGTCGTTCTGGCCGCGGTATCGGACGAGGAGCACGACAGCATCGGCACCCGATCCGCGCTGGAGGCGGTTCGCGCCGACGTCGCGATCGTCCCCGAGCCGACCGACCTCGCGATGCACGTCGCCCACCGCGGCTTCGCGGTGCTCGAGGTCGCGTTCGAAGGCCGGGCCTCGCACACGTCCCAGCCCGAGTCGGGCGTGAACGCGCTGCGGCCGCTCGGCCGGCTGTTGACGACCGTGGAGGAGCGTGACGCCGTGTTGCGGAGCGCGGAGCCGCACCCCCTGCTGGGACACGGCTCGTGGCAGGCGGTGCTGGCGTCGGGAGGCCACGAGCTGTTCACGACCCCCGCCCACGCGGGCGCGACGATCGAGCGTCGCACCGTTCCTGGCGAGTCCGCCGCGAGCGGGGCGGAGGCCGAAGCGACCGGCATGCTGGACGCGCTCCGCCTGGCCGACCCGACCGTACGGGCGACGGTCCGCACGCTGGTCGCGCGGGAGGCGTTCGAGGCGGCGCCCGACTCGCAGGCGGCGGAGCTCGTCGCCGAGGCGGCCGCGGCCGTGACGGGACGCGCGCCCCGGCGCCTGGGCGCCCCCTACTGGACCGACGCCGCCCTGATCGAGGCGGCGGGCATCCCGACGGTGCTGTACGGGCCGGTCGGCGGCGGGATCCATCAGGCGGACGAGTGGGTGGACCTGGCCAGCGTCGAGACGGTGCGGCAGGTCCTGGGCCACGTCGCGAGGCGCTTGTGCGGCTGAGCCGTCGGCGGGCCGAGCCGGGCCCGCCGACGGTAGCCGACCGAGGTCGGCTGGGCGCCGTCAGGTCGGCGCGGTCAGGTGCGCCACCCACGCCGCGTCGGGCAGCTCGTCGTCGATCGCCTTCGTGGCGTCCTGCTGACGGAACGCCGTGAAGGCGCCGGCGATCTCCGTGCCGAGCTGCTCGACGGCGCTGCGGACCCGCTCGGCCGAGTAGCCACGCTCGCCGAGCTCGACGACCATCTCGAGCGAGGCGATCTGTCCGATCAGGCGACCGAAGTCCACCAGCCTACGCTGCGGCAGCTCGGTGTCGATGCGGACGTCCAGCGACGCCTCCAGCCGGTCGGCTGCGCGCGACGCCCAGTCCGTCGCCGCCAGGAACGCGGCCAGGCGCGGCTCCTTCGCCTTGCGCATCGCTTGGAGCGTGGCGGTGGCGATCTGCTCGTACAGGATGTCGTTGCTGCCCTCGAAGATCTGGAACGGCCGGGAGTCGACGAGTCCGCGCCCCGAGATGTGGTCCAGGCGGTAGCCCTTGGCACCCATCAGCTGCAGCACCGACTGCGCGCCCTCCTGCATCCGGTCGGTGACCGTCGCCTTCACGATGTTGGCCGGCAGCCCCTCCTTGGAGAGGTCCTGATCGACGCCGGCTCGCGACGAGGCGAACACGCACATCGCGCTCGCGACCGTCACCGACGCCTGGAGCCGTGCGATGCGCCTCTGGACCTGGTCGTACGCCAGCAGGCTGCGTCCTCCCACCTGCCGTTCGTGGACGTGCGCCATCGCCTCGTCGGCCATGCGCCGCAGGAAGCCGAGCGCCATGCCGGGGAACTGGATGCGGCTGCGGTGCAGCAGGTCCAGCATCATCTTCAGGCCGCTTCGCTTCGGCGTGAGCCGCTGCGCCGACGGAACGCTCACGTCGACGCGGTTGCGTCCGTACGGAATGGCGTACAGGCCGAGGTTCTCGAACCGTTCCTCCACGACCACCGCCTCGCTGGGCCGGTGGGCGTCCAGCACGAAGAAGTCCACGTCGCGCGAGAGCTTGCCGTCTTCGTCGCGGCCACGGGCCGTCATCAGCCAGTAGTCGGCCAGGCCGGTCAGTCCCGCCCAGTGCTTCGTTCCCCGGATCCGGTAGCGGTCGCCCTCTTCGGTCCACGACGTCTGCATGCTGAGCGCGTCGGAGCCGTAGTCGGGCTCGGTCATCATCAGCCCGCCCATGTTCTGGTGGTCCAGGAACCGCTCGAAGATCGGACCGTGGATGTCGTCCGAGCCGTACTTCGCGACGGGCTGCAGGAACAGTGCGCCGTTGATGCCCAAGGTGAGCGACATCGCGAGCGAGTCGTACGCGGTGCGCTCCAGCATCGCGAGACCTTCGTGAACGTGCTCGCCACGCCCGCCATGGCGGCTGGGGATGAACACCGACAGCGGCCGCTGGGCGAGGACCGCACGGAGCTCCGATGGCGGAATGCCGCGCACCAGGTGGCGGCGGACGTCCTCGGTCGGGTTCCGGAAGACGCGGCGAAGGACGCGGCCGTAGCGCTCGAGGAAAACGTCGAGCGGCTCCGGGCCGGAACGGTCGTCGGTCGGGGCGCGGATCGTGTCCATCGTCGTCCAGTGTAGCCCGGGCGTCTCGAAGCGGTCAGGACCGCTGGCCACGGTGTTCTCGCGACCGGACTGTGCTACATCACGCATTGCGTACGGGGAGGCGCTCGCGGTAGCCTTTCGCACCGAGCCGAGATACGGCCCAAGCCCGCGTCGGGCGTCTTGCGAGGTCGCACATGAAGGACGAGCATCTGACCACCGCGCTGCAGAAGGCGCTCACCCGCTACGGAACCAGCGAGCTCCCCGCCGATGCCCACGTCGAGGACGCCACCCGCGCGCCTCGGCGAACGCCGACGGGCGAGGGGCGGCGGCGCAAGCCGGGCTGGGTGACGGTGAGCGAGATCGAGGCGTCGCAGCCTCCGAACTCGTATCCGCGCTGGACCCGACGTGCGATCAAGACGCGCTGCAAGGAGCTGGCGCGCGAGGACGGGACGCCGGTCGAGGAGGTGCGCGCCGTCGGCCTGCGGAGTTGGGTGCGCGTCGCCGCCTCGAGCCCGTCAGCGGGGCAGGACGTGCACGGACCTGGGGGACGGCTCGACGCCGACGTCGTCATCGACGTCGGGGAGCCCGACCTCGGCCGCATTGGGGACGTCGACGAGCCAGCGGCCCTGCCCCTCGACGTCGACCTCCACCTCGCCGATCGTCCCTAGGAACGTCGCGCGGCGCACCGTGCCGCGGAACGCTCGCTCCGGGTCGAACGGTGCGAGCGACAGCGCCTCGGGCCGCACCAGGGCGGTCACGTGGGTGCCCTCGGGGTGCGGAACGCCGTTGGGCACCTCGATCCGCCGGCCCTCGACTTCCAGCGTCTCGGGGCCGGTGGCGACCGCTTCGACGAAGTTGGCCTTGCCGATGAAGTCCGCGACGAAGCGGTTGTCCGGTCGGGCGTAGACCTCGGTCGGCGTGCCGATCTGCTCGACGCGCCCGTCGTGCATGATCACGATCAGGTCGGAGAGCGCCATCGCCTCGATCTGGTCGTGCGTGACGTAGACGCTGGTGATCCCGAGCCGCTGCTGCAGATCGCGGATCTCGAGGCGCATCTGCTCCCTGAGCTTGGCGTCGAGGTTCGAGAGCGGCTCGTCGAACAGCAGCAGACGCGGCTCCATCACGATGCAGCGGGCCAGGGCGACGCGTTGCTGCTGGCCGCCCGAGAGCTGGCTGGGCGGTCGGTCCTGGAGGCCGGCGAGGCCGACGAGCCCCAGCACGTCGTCGACGCGCTCCCGGATCGCCGAGCGGGACAGCCGCTTCAGGCGGAGCCCGAACGCGACGTTGTCGAACACGGAGAGGTGCGGGAAGATCGCGTAGCTCTGGAACACCATCGCCGCGTCGCGGGCGTTGGGCGGCACCTCGTTCACGTTCTGCTCGCCGAACCACACCTCGCCCGCGGTGGGCTCCTCGAAACCGGCGATCATCCGCAGCAGGGTGGTCTTGCCGCACCCCGACGGGCCCAGCAGCGTGACCAGCTGGCCCTTCTCCAGACTCAGGTCGATGTCGTCGACGGCCACGACCGAGGCCGAAGGATCGTCCGGGCTCTCGAACACCTTGCGCAGGCCGACGAGGCGCAGGTCCGCGTCGGGCGTGGGGGCTTCGGAGCTTCGGGACGGGTGGTCGCGCATCGCGCCTCCTCAGAATCGGACCGTGGCGGTCGTGGTTCGGGTCCAGCGGGAGATCAGGGCCGAGATCACGCCGATCGCGACGATCACGATCGTGATCGTCAGGACGGAGAACGCAGCGGCCACGCCGAGCCGGCCGGAGCCGACCTGGTTCAGGATCTGTACCGTCATCAGGTTCCAGTCCGCGGACACCAGGAAGATCGCCGCCGAGATGGCGGTCATCGCCCGCACGAACGCGTACACGAGCCCGGAGAAGAACGCGGGGGCGATCAGCGGCAGGGTCACCTTGCGGAAGGTGGTGACGCCGTCCGCCCCCAGGTTCTGCGCGGCCTCCTCGATCGACGGGTCGATCTGCCGAAGGACGGCGATCCCGTTCTGGATCCCCACCGGAACGTAGCGGAACACGAACGCCAGCACGATGATCGCGAGCGTTCCTGTGAGCAGCAGCGGACGGCTGTTGAACGCCAAGATGTAGCCGATCCCGACGACCGTTCCCGGCACGGCGTAGTTCAGGATCGAGGTGAACTCGAGCGCCGCCTTGCCGGGGAACGTCCGGCGGACGATCAGGAAGGCGATCAGCATGCCCAGAACGCCCGAGATCGGGGTCGACAGGAGGGCGATCACGACCGTGTCCTGCACCGCGTTCAGGCCGACGGAGAAGACGTAGCGCATGTGCTGGAGGCTCGGGGTGTAGTCGAACCCCCACACCCGGGTGAACGCGCCCATCACGATCACCGCGTAGAACGCGGTCACCAACGCCGCGAACGCGACGACGACGCCGTACAGCGACCATTTCGCGGCGGGGCTCACGAGCTTCGTCGTCGACGAGGTCGGCTTGCCGGTGACGGTCACGTACTGGCGTCGCGACACCCAGTAGCGCTGGATGGCGAACGCCGTCATGCTCGGCAGGAGCAGGATCGTCGCCAACATCGCGCCACGGCCGAGGTTGAAGCTGCCGGTGATCTCGAGGTAGGCCTGCGGCGCCAGCATCGGGAAGGTCGCGCCCGCAAGCACCAGCGGGTTGCCGAAGTCGGAGATCGACTCGATGAACACGACCAGGAACGCGCTGAACACGCCGGGCAGGCTCAGGGGAACGGTGACCCGCCAGAACGCCTGCCACTTGCTGGCGCCGATGTTGAACGCGGCGTCCTCGAGGGTGGGGCTGATCGACTGCAGGACGCCGCGGAGCGAAAGATAGGCGAGCGGAGCGAAGGTGAAGATCTGCGAGAAGATCACGCCGCCTCGACCGTAGATGTTGAAATCCTGCAGGTCGAGGAGCTGGCGCGTGACGAGGCCGTTGAAGCCGAACAGGAACAGGATCGACACCGCCCCGACGAACGGGGGCGAGATGATGGGAAGCATCATCGCGAGGTGCAGCGGGCGCTTGAACGGTACGTTCGTCCGCGTCAGCACGAACGCCATCACGTAGCCCAACAAGGTGCCGACCACCCCGACGGTGGCCGCGACCTGCAGGCTGTTCACCAGCGCGTTGCGGTACAGGCGCCGCGTCGCGATCAGCTCGTAGTTCGCCGTCGACCACTCGCCGCCGATCCGGAGGCTGGCGAACAGCACCTCGAGCAACGGCCACAGCACGAAGATCGCGACAGAGGCCATGATCACGACGACCAGGCCCAACAGCACCGGGTCACGGGCCAGGATGCGGATCTGGCGGCGGGCGGCGCGCATGGCGGTCGCGTAGCGGGTGCGGGGAGGGGGCGGACCCCCTCCCCGACGTCGCTACTGCCCGAGCACCTCCTCGACCCAACGGTCCACGAGGCGCGTGCGGTTCTCCGCCGCGTACGCGCCGTCGTACCGAACCAGGTTGATCTCGCTCAGCGACGGGATCCCCTCGCCGGCGCTCACGTCGGAGCGGATCGGCAGGAAGTAGGTCTTCGATTCGGTCAGCTGCGTCTGGCCTGCCTGACTGGTCATCCAGTCGACCAGTGCCTGAGCCTCCTCGAGGTTGCTGGCGCCGTCCAGGATCGACATGGCGGCCACCTCGTAGCCGACGCCTTCCTCGGGGAAGACGACCTCGACGGGGAAGCCTTCGTCGACCAGACGCAGGAAGCCGGGCGAGAACTGGATCGCGATGACGGTCTCGCCGACGCCCAGGGAGCCCGAGGGCGCCGTGCCGCTCTGCGTGTAGGTCTGGACGTTGGGATGCACCTCGCGCATGTACGCGAACGCTTCGTCCTCGCCCATCAGCTCGCGCAGGGTGAGCACGATGGCGTACGCGGTGCCGGACGCCTGCGGCGAGGGCATCTGGATCAGGCCTTCGTACATCGGATCGGTCAGCGCGGCCCAGCTCCGAGGCACCGTGGCGCCCCGTTCCTCGAGCATGTCCGTGCGCACGCCGAACGCCAACGGATTGGTGTAGATGGCGTGCCAGTACCCCTCGGCGTCCTTGAACTCGTTCGTGAGGGCATCGGCGTGGGGCGACACGTACGGCTGGGTCAGTCCGCGGTCCTTGGCGAGAATGTGGTTCTCGCTGGGCGCGCCGAACCAGACGTC
>Ga0102934_1003005_pt1 | contig 11582 bp, 9 predicted proteins | sample SalPonR2_A_D1_MG_FD_78175 | JGI IMG/M metagenome (GOLD analysis project Ga0102934, IMG submission 78175) | Salt pond soil microbial communities from South San Francisco under conditions of wetland restoration - Salt Pond MetaG R2_A_D1_MG | ecosystem: Environmental > Aquatic > Marine > Intertidal...
ACGAAACAGTCCAATATTGGTCATACAGCTGCCGACAAACACCTCATCAATAGCATGGGGACGGTTCCCATCGGCCAGAACTTCGCTGAGGGTGGCCACATCGTCCGGATCATTGGGACAAGCCACGATCGGTTCGCTGATCTGCGACATGTCAATCTCGATCTCCTCGATGTACTCGGCATCCGAGTCGGCCTGCAGCAGCTCGGGCTTCGCGAGCCAGGCCTGCATCTGCTCCTTGCGCCGCTGCAGGGTGTTTTTATCCTCATAGCCCTCGGCAATCAGCTGCTCAATCAGGGCGATGTTAGATTTAAGATATTCTATGACCGGCTCCTTGTCGAGCTTCACCGTGCAGGCGGCGGCGGAGCGTTCGGCCGAGGCGTCGCTCAGTTCAAAGGCCTGTTCAACTTTCAGCTGTTCCAGCCCCTCGATTTCGATAATTCGGCCGGCGAAAATGTTCTTTTTGTTGCTCTTCTCCACGGTCAATAGACCCTTTTTAATCGCTACGTAGGGAATGGCATTGACCAGGTCGCGCAGGGTAATGCCCGGCTGCATTTCTCCTTTGAAGCTCACCTTCACCGATTCGGGCATATTCAGGGGCATACTGCCGGCCACAGCGGCAAAGGCCACCAGTCCGCTGCCCGCCGGAAAAGATACACCTAAGGGCAGCCGAGTATGTGAATCGCCGCCGGTGCCGACGGTGTCGGGCAGGCAGAATCGGTTGAGCCAGGAGTGAATGACCCCGTCCCGGGGTTTGATGCTTACGCCCCGGCGGCTGGTAAAAAATCCTGGCAGCGTGTGGTGCAGCTGAGCATCGGTGGGCTTGGGATAGGCGGCGGTGTGACAGAAGCTCTGCATCACCAGGTCGGCCCCGAAGTTGAGAGCGGCCAGCTCGCGGATTTCGTCCCGGGTCATCGGCCCGGTAGTGTCCTGGCTGCCTACAGTAGCGGTCTGCGGCTCTACATACATACCCGGCCGCACTCCTTTCCGACCGCAGGCCCGGCCGACGATCTTCTGGGCCTGGGTGAAGCCCTTTCCGCTATCGGGAGGCTGGATCGGCCGGGTAAAAAACTCCTCCGTCCCGAGGCCCAGAGTCGCCCGGGACTTGTTGGTGAGGTTCCGCCCGATGATAAACGGGATGCGGCCGCCGGCACGGATTTCATCGCTGAGGGTGTTGGGGGTGAGGGTAAACTCGCTGACCACCGTCCCCTCCTTCAGAATTATGCCTTCAAAGGGTTTGATGGTAATAATATCTCCGGTTTCGAGCTTGTCTACATTGGCCTGAATCGGCAGTGCTCCGCTGTCTTCGGCGGTATTGAAAAAGATGGGCGCGATGATACTGCCGATGACCACCCCGCCGGTCTTTTTATTAGGGACCCCGGGGATCGAGCGGCCGAGGTGCCACTGGACCGAGTTGATCCCCGATTTACGGCTGGAGCCGGTACCGACTACATCCCCCACATAGGCTATCGGATAGCCCTTTTGCTTCAGCTCGGCAATGGTCTCGAGGGGCGCCTCCATTTTATCGGCCAGCATCGAATTGGCGTGCAAAGGAATATCGCTGCGGGTAAAGGCTTCGGAGGCAGGGCTCAAATCGTCGGTATTGGTTTCACCGGGCACTTTGAACACCGTAACCGTGAGCTCCTTCGGTACCGGCGCTCGATTTTGGAACCACTCGGCTTTAGCCCAGGATTCAATGACAGATTTGGCATAGGCGTTGCCCTTGTCCATCAGCGTCTTTACATCATCATACGAGTCATACACCAAAAGGGTATTCTTGAGCTGCCCGGCCGCCGCGGTCGCTACAGCTGCATCCTCATTAGTCAGAGCCGCGATCAATGGGGCAACATTGTAGCCGCCGAGCATCGTACCCAATATTTGTACCGCCTTCAATTTCGTTATGGCAGGGGAAGAGGCGGAACCGCTGATGATATCTTTCAAAAAAGAAGCTTTCACATAGGCCGCATCATCAACCCCCGGGCTGATATGATGCTCAAACAGCTCCAGCACATACTCTGATTCGGGAATCGGATCCTGCTGCAGGAGGGACACTATCTCCTCGGTTTGGGCAGCGGTAAGCGGAAGCGGAGGAACTCCGAGTTTTTCTCTTTCGAGGGTATGTGCTTTATAGTCTTCGATCACTCCCATGCAAATGCTCCTTCATTAGTTTTGACGTATTTTAACACAAATAACGACTATTTGAAGTGCTGCCGGGAGATTTTTCCCTGCCCCCTGACGCCGGTCACCACCCGGAGAACCAAGGAGAACCACCGCGGGCTCTGGGGCCCTGGGGCCCTGGGGGCTATGGCAGGATATAGGGCCCCTGGAGGCCGCGCTTCTGCCGGATTGGAGGACCCGCCGGGCCCTCCACAACGCACCCAACACAGGGGGCCTCAGCCGGGGAAGAGGGCTACTCGCCGGAGGCCTCTTCCAGGGCCTTCTCCAACAGCTGTGCGCCGTATTCAATCGAAGCGGCATAGGAGAGGTCGGAGTTGATCGGCATGACCCCTTCCGGGAGTTGTCGTCCTTCCAGCTCTACCGGGTCGAATACCCCGCCGACCACGCCGATTACCTGGCCGTCGGTTACACTTATCAAGGGGCCGCCGATGTCACCGTACTGCACACGACGATCGAAAATAATGAGGTTGGTACCGGTGCGCGATTTCACCCGGCCTGAGAGCACCGACTGAGCAGCAATTACTCCGTGAAAGCGGTAGTAGCCGAAGGGCACCCCCAAAGACATGAGCACTGCTCCACGAGGGTCCTGTTCGGGATCTCCGAGGATTCCTTCCGGCATATTTATCTCTATCTCCGGGGTCATTTTCAGCAGAGCCACGTCGCGGGCATGGTCACGCGCGACCACCTCGACCGGCACCGGGGCCACCTCTTCCCGAGTGACCGGCATGAAGGCCTCGCCGGCCTGAGGAGGGACAACCACCAAGTCACCGTCTTCGGCGATAATGCGGGCTGTGGTAATCAAATATCCGTCGGGATGCACCAAAAAACTGCTTCCGAGAAAGTTTACCTCGCCCCCCAACTGGCGCATTACCATCATACAACTGCCTTGAAACCGCTGACTTACTGTCTCTAACATGCTACCTTCCTTCTCTATCGTGCTTATTCTATTACTTCAATCCAGCTGTCCACCATATCCTGATGGAGTTCTATCCAACGTACCGCCTGGGCGTAGGGATCGGCCTCCTCATCCTCATGGATCCAGCGCATCAGCCGCTCGAGATCCTCCGGCTGGTAGGAAATTTGTTGGAGAACCTTATATGCATCGGGGATCTCCTGTTTCAAATCGGGTCGCACCATAGTGTGAATGGACTCTTCGCCGCCGAAAATACCTTTCGGGTCCTCCAGAAAGCGCAGGTTGTACAGCTCAAAAACCCAGTGGGGTTTCCAGCCGGTAAACACAATCCACTCCCCCTGCTGTACCGCTTTTCGCAGCCGACTGAGCATACGCTCTTCATCGCCTGTAACCACATGGTAGTCAACCTGCAGGCCATAGGCGGACAACGCCTCCTGTGACCTGGTCACAACTCCGGCCCCTGATTCGATTCCTACTATGCGGCCGTCAAACTTATCCACATACCCGGCCAGCTCTTCAATAGAACGGATCGTTACCAGCTCGCGGCCGGTCTTGCCGCTGGCATCGGTCTGACGTCCGGGGCGCACGGTAGGCACTACCAAGCCGATTCGCGCTCCTAGAAGGTTCGGCCCCAAATCTTCTAGTCGGTCGCCGTACTCCTCGTAATACCCCTGGTGGGTGATCGGCAGCCAGGCGCCGGTCAGCACATCGGCCCGGTCTTCGGCCACTCGGCGCCACATCTCTTCTACCTCGACCGGGATCATACGGACACGGTATCCGAGGCGCTCCTCCAGCACCGCCTGTATTAGGTGGGCACTGGCAATTTCAGAAGACCATTCGGGATAGACCAGGCGAATTACGGTGTCGGCTCGCTGGGAGTCTTGCGGGGTATCTTGCTGCTCCCTTGAGGCATCCGCGCCGCTTTCACGGCCACAGCTGATCAAAAGTGCCGCCAGCAGCAGTGTAGTGACAACCGCGGTCCCTATCAGTAGTCCCGACTTAAGGAGATTCTTTACAATTGATTTTCTCACTGCCGGCCTCCTTCATCTTTATTTGCTCTCTTCTGCTTTTTACCGACGAAAAGACGCCTAACCCCCCGCTTACCGCCTTTCTCCCGCTCGGTCTCGCTCGGTACCCGCCGCGGATGCCGCTGTTTTCCCAGCCAGCTTACATGGCCGTGTACGAGTTCGGGTTCCGGATGGCTGGATACGGTTTTAAACACGTGGCCGTGCTCATAAGGGGGCATGGAGAAACCCGGCCCCTCGGTATAAGTCGACAAGCCCTTGCGGAGGCTGTAGATCATAAATATGAGCACCAAAGCAAAGGGCAAACCGGTGGTAATGGCCGCTGTCTGCAGCGCAACCAGTCCCCCTCCGAGGAGCAGCGCAGCAGCTACCGCACCTTCCAGCAGGGCCCAGAACAGGCGCTGCAGTTTGGGCGGGTCGGGGTTTCCTCCGGCGGTGATGATATCGATGACCATTGAGCCTGAGTCCGAAGAGGTCACAAAAAAGGTAATAATCACCAGCACCGTCAGGCCGGAAGTCACCGTATTAAAGGGAAAGTTCTGCAGCAGCTCGAACAGGGCTACCGGGATGTTCTCCTGTACCGCCCGCGCTATTCCGCCAGGGCCGAACATTTCCACATTCAGTGCACTGTTGCCGAAGATAGTCAGCCAGGCAAAGGTGATCAACGTCGGTACAAACAGTACTCCCATAATGAAATCACGGATAGTCCGCCCGTAGGAAACCCGGGCGATAAACATGCCGACAAAGGGCGACCAGGCAATCCACCATCCCCAGTAAAACACCGTCCAGCTATGCTGCCAGTTGGTTCCCTCATAGGTTTCATTCCAGGTCGCCAGTACCGGCAAGTACTGGATGTAGTGACCGAGGTTTTCGCCGAAGGATTTGAAGATGAATAGGGTCGGTCCTACGATCAGCACAAATAGACACAACAACCCGGCCAGTACCAGGTTGATCTCGGACAGCCGTCGGATACCGGCGCTCAAGCCGGCCAGCACCGACCAGGTTGCCAACATAGTTATACCGGTAATCAGAACCACCTGTATCATCGGGCTCTGCCCGATGCCAAACAGATGGTCCAGGCCGGCATTTACCTGCTGTACGCCCAAACCCAGGGAAGTAGCTACTCCAAAGAGCGTGGCCACGGTTGCTAGAATATCGATGACGTTGCCGGCGGCTCCATGAATCTTCTCACCAAGAACAGGATAAAAAACAGAGCGGATTGAAAGGGGAAGGCCCTTATTGAAGGAGAAAAAAGCGAGGGCCAATCCAACCATGGTGTACACCGCCCAGGGATGGAATCCCCAGTGCAGAAATGTCAGGTCCATCGCCGACTTCGCAGCCTCGGCGGTTCCCACCTCGGTCAGCGGATAACTTACAAAATGGAACATCGGTTCTGCCACACTGTAGAACAGAAGGCCGATTCCCATCCCGGCACTGAAGAGCATCGAAAACCAGCCCAGGGTCGAGAATTCGGGCTTGGCATCAGATCCGCCAAGACGTATATCTCCGTACCGGCTCACCATTAGCACCAGTACGAATACCAAAACGATATTCATGGTCATAATAAACAGCCATCCGGCGCCGGTCGCAATTCCTTCCTGAATAGTCGTAAATATATCTCCGACACTGGCCTGAAACAGAATAGCAATCACTACTGAACCGATTATTATCGCGGCTGAAGTAAAAAACACCCACGGATGAATATCTATTGCAAGCCAGCCTTCCTTCTCTCCACTGTTTCCCATACACACTCCTGACATACTCTCATGAACGAGTTTCAAATATAAAGCATAAAGACTTGTACTGCTGTCGTCAAATCGTGCTTAAAAACTCACTACACAATGCCGGCCGACTCTGCCCACAGAAAGTGATCCCGATTGAGTTCAGCTGGTCTCGGCATGGGATAAGTGAGCAGTGCTTCGATGTCTCCCACATAAATGGCATTAACAATATGTGAACGGTCGAGAGGTTTATTGCTTTTCTTTTTATTGGATTTTAGCTCATCAATACAGTCTTTAAGATTCCTGGGTACACCCACACCCTCTGGTCAGTCAAATCGCGGCATGGTATTCTCGTAGAAAGGAGCAAAGAATGGAGTCGGAATTGAAAAGTAAACTTAGATCAGGACACACAGTTATTGGCAGTTTTGTAACAGTTGGGTCCGCCGATACGACCGAAATACTGGCCCTTGCGGGGTTCGATTTTCTGGTTATCGATACCGAACACGGAGCAATGTCGATTGAAACAGTGACCCACCTAATCCGGGCGGCGGAGGTACACAACGTTCCCTCGATTGTCAGGGTGACAGAACCCTCGGATTCCACCATTTTGCGTTCCTTGGATATCGGAGCGGCGGGAGTACAGGTGCCTCAGGTGAACTCAGCCGAATTGGCAGGCTGTATCGCAAAAGCCGCCCATTACTACCCTAAGGGCCGGCGCGGCTTAGCCATGCCCCGGGCTGCCGAGTATGGGGCTATGCCGATAGACACATATTTTAAGAAAAGCCGGGAGGAGACCCTGGTAATAGCCCAATGCGAAAGCGCTGAAGGCCTCGAAAAACTCGATAAAATAGCCGCTGTTCCCGAGGTTGATGTGATTTTTCTTGGGCCCTTCGATCTGTCACACTCCCTTGGAATTCCCGGACAAGTTGAGGACCCGCGAATAAAGGATGCTGAACGCAGGATCATCCAGGTCTGCGAAAACCACGGCAAAGCAGCCGGTATTTTTGTGGTAAACGGAGAGGCTGCCGCCGCCCGGGCATCCCAGGGATTCCGTTATATAACCATAGCGATGGAGGCGATGTTTTTGTCCGCCGCGGCCAAGGAGGCCTTAGAAACCGCCCGAAGGGCAATTTAGCAAGAACCTTTTAGCACACGGCTGGAATACGCGACTGGAATATTATAAAGGATTACCTATGAGCAAAGAGAAATGGGACCGAAAATACACTGAGAGAGATGGGGAGAGTCCTGGAAATCCAAGCCCCATCCTTGTTGAAGCGGCCGCCGACTTAAAGCCCGGCAGCGCCCTCGATCTGGCTGCCGGCCAAGGACGGAATTCCTTTTACCTGGCCAGGCAGGGTTGGGATATCACCGCTGTAGATTTTTCCGAGGTAGCGGTGAAAAAAGGCACCAGGCTAAGCCGAGAACTCGATCTGCCGGTACGCTGGGAGATCCGTGACCTAACCGAATACACCCCGCCCCAGGCACAATTCGATCTGGTATGTATGTTTTATCTTCACCTTCCCTGGAGTGATTACCAGAAGGTCCTTCAACACGCCGCTGCAGCAGTAAAACCGGGGGGCATGCTGTTGGTGGTCGGCCATGACCGCAGCAATATTGAACACGGCAGCGGCGGGCCGCAAACCCAGGAAGTGCTCTACACACCCCGGGAAATTGTAAATGTCCTGGAGGGCATGCACCAACGCCCCGGTTTTGATGGACCTAATTTTTCTATTTTAAAGGCCGAAAACCGGAAGAACCCGGTTGATCATGGCCATTCAGGGCGTGGGGGCATGCAAATTGAATGCCTCGTACAGGCACAGCGGCGCTCTTAACTTCATCAAATTTTACATCAATTTCTTCTCTTATTACTTTCAGGGTGAGAGGAGTAAGATATGAATATGAAAAGATTTCAAAAATTTATTCTCACCCCGCTCATAGGGTTTTGCCTTTTACTGGCCCCGACGATTGGCGTAACGGCGCAAACAATCTACTCAACGGATGGTGTGCAGGGTGAAGTCAAAAACGTGTACCAGGAAACCCACCAATCAGTGGCAAATATTACCACTAAAGCCCTTGCCCGCGGCATGTTTAATATGCCCACCACCCAGAAGGGAGCCGGATCAGGCTTTCTTTATGATGAATCCGGCCATGTAGTAACCAATTATCATGTTGTTCAAAACGCGAAAACTATCACCGTATCATTGGGTGAAGATCAGGTGTATGAGGCGGAAATTGTCGGTACCGACCCGCTGACCGACCTGGCGGTGCTGGAACTTAAAAGTGATCATTTGCCGGATCCACTTCCTATGGATAACTCCGATGAGCTGGAGGTCGGAGAGTTTGTAGTAGCCCTCGGTAATCCCTTTAGTTTTGAGCGCACCCTTACCTTCGGTGTGATCTCCGCTCTGGGCAGAATGATCAAAAGCCCCAACGGCAGTTTTATCAGTGAAGCTATTCAAACCGATACTCCAATAAACCCTGGAAACTCCGGCGGACCGCTGCTCAACATGGACGGTGAGGTAATAGGTGTAAATTCGGCCATTATCAGCCCCAGCGGTGCCAGCGCCGGCATTGGCTTTGCCATCTCCGCCAATACAGTCGACAAGGTCGTTACATCTCTCATTGAAGAGGGCAGTTACCCCCATCCGTGGCTCGGTATCCAGCCGGTGAACTTGTCTCCAGGTTTAGCCCGACTGCTTGAGAAGGCCGATCAGGAAGTACCTGTAGAACATGGTCTTCTGGTGGTCCAGGTCCTCAACGGAGGTCCTGCCGATGAGGCCGATATCCGCGGCGGACGCCGCCAAATTCGGATCGGCAACCGACGACTGTTAGTAGGTGGTGATATTATTGTGGGCATCGACGGACAGAGTGTTGAAAATTATAAAGACCTCGTTGGATATATGGAAAAAGAGGTGTCCATCGGGGATACTGTCGAGCTTAGCTACTATCGAAATGGGAAGAAACAGAGCACCAGAGTAGAGGTTGAAGAGCGCCCCACAGGAAACTAAAAAAACAAAAGGGTTAATCATACAGGAAAGAGTGCTGTAGTATATCAGAATTGCTGATAGTATATTGATTCTCCCTGAAGAGTACGGTAGCATAGGGTGACACTGCGAGGCGGGCTGGTTTCCTTCCTCAAGGTGCAGCTACCGTATTTTCTGCTCCAGAGGATGTAACTGATGGAAAAGAGCATTGTCGAATGGTATCGATCCGCCGGGACCCGGGCTCTCACCTTGAGAGCAAGAGATCTATGCGCCGCTTATCACGGCCGGGATATTCTCCTGCGCGGGCTCATTGAATTCTCAAACTTTTGTACCCGCAACTGTCTCTACTGCGGCATCCGCCGTAATAATCAACATGTACATCGTTACCGTCTCTCTGATTATCAAATTAAGGCCGCTGTACGAAGAGGTTTTAAACGCGGTCTTAGGACTTTTGTACTCCAGTCGGGAGAGGACCCGGGTTTTGGCGATGAGAGGCTGAAGGCTTTGATCGGCTGGATTAAGAGCTACACTCGAGGCCGGGCGGCGGTTACACTGAGTGTGGGGACCCTTTCGAAACAGCGGTATGCGGAACTGTTTAAGGCCGGGGCCGACCGCTACCTGATCCGTTTTGAAACCAGCGACCCGCAGCTGCATCAGTACCTGCGCGACGGCAGCACCCTGGAACGGCGTCTGGCGGCGATTCGGGACCTTCAGGAGATAGGCTACATGACGGGAACCGGCTACATGGTCGGGCTGCCCGGTGAGACGGAAGAGACACGTATTGAGAATGCCCTCTTATGTTATCGGCTGCAGGCGGATATGCTTGGCATCGGGCCTTTTATTCCGCACCTCCACACCCCCCTTCGGGATGCCCCCTGCGAGCCCCTTGAACTTACTCTCAGGGCAACGGCCCTTGTCCGCCTGCTTTTGCCGAAATCACATATTCCTGCTACGACGGCCACCGGTTCGCTGGAGCCGGAGGGCCGCGAGCAGGCCATCATGGCCGGGGCGAATGTGCTTATGCCGAACATCACCCCATCAAACCGTAAAAAGGACTACCTTCTCTACCCGGGTAAAATCTGTCTTGAGGAGAGGGGGGTCCAGGGTATTGGCGAGCTTGCCTCACGGATTATGCCGCTGGAACGCACACTTTCATTCGATATTGGAGGGGCTTTATGATCTTTTTTACTCCCGCCTACTTTGTTTGTGAAAAACTTGATAGTGAGTTTTTTAGTGGGATTGATAGTAGGATTGATAGTGGGGGGCGCATATGAGCGGAACTCCGAATGCCGAGCGGCTGCGAATTGTACTGGTCGGGATACGTAATGCCGGCAAATCTTCTTTGATGAACCGTCTTTTCGATCGTGAGGTGTCGATTATTTCCGATACCCCGGGGACTACCACCGATCCGGTTACCCGCGCTATGGAACTGGGTCCCCTGGGACCGGTGATGCTGACCGATACCGCCGGTTTGGACGACGAAGGCGAGCTGGGGGTCCGCCGGATCGATCAGAGTCTCAAACGAACCGCCGCAGCTGATGCAATCCTGTTTGTAACCCCGGCGCATAAGGCCCCTGCATCAGAGGAACGGGAATTGATGAAAAAGCTGCGGGGTCGGGCGGCTGAAAAGGGGAATGATGGTGAATCCGAGGTTCCGGTACGGTTTGTTGTAACCTACGGAGATCGCAGGATGGACCGGGAGAAGATGGCCTGGCTTCAGGAGGTAAATTCCCCGGTACGAGCTTCGTCTGTCCGCGATTCAGCTGAAGCGGATGCAGCGGCTGGGGTTTCACCACTGGCGGTCTCGGCGGAAGAGGGCTCAACTGCCCGCAATTCAGCTAATGATGTTTCAGCAGGAAAGGTCTCGGCGCCTGAGGTCTCAGCGGCGGTTGTAGATAATATGACAGGAGAGGGTATATCGGAGCTGCTTGAAGGACTCCATTCTCTGCGAGATACGGTAAAAAGAGAGATAAGCCCCCTGGAGGGTATTGTCTCACCGGGAGATGTAGTCCTTTTGGTAACACCAATAGATTCTGCTGCACCGAAGGGAAGACTGATTTTACCTCAGGTAGAGACCCTCCGAGACGCGCTGGACCGCGACTGCGCCGCAATGGTAGCAAAGGAGCATGAGCTGCGTTCCTTTTATGACCGTCTGGCTGTCCGACCGAAGCTGGTGATCACCGACAGCCAGGCTTTTCATCAGGTGGCTGCATCTATCCCGACGGACCAGGCCCTTACTTCCTTTTCGATTTTATTCGCCCGTAAAAAGGGAGACCTCTCCCAGCTTATCCGCGGGATTCAACACCTGCAATCTGTTCCGCCCGGGGGTAGGGTGCTAGTAATGGAATCATGCTCCCACCACCGACAGGAGGATGATATCGGCACGGTGAAAATCCCCCGTTTGTTTCGCCGACATCTACAGGCGGATGTGGAATTCGGTTTTGCCCGGAGTCTGCCACCGGAGGAGGAGCTTATGGGGTATGACCTTATAATCCACTGCGCCGCCTGTATGAATACCCGCAGATTTATCATGAACAGACTCGCTTTTTTTGATCGACTCAACATTCCCGTAACGAACTATGGACTGTTCCTCGGATGGGTGAACGGATTGCTACCGCGAGCCCTCGAACCTTTTTCCTTGTTTACTGGTTAAAATCCTGTGGGATTTGAAGCACAGAGGCATGGTTACCCCTCTAGTAGAGTGTAAGCACTTTTAAAACACTTTTTACCCAGAGGAGGTTTCCATGCTAATTCCCCCATTTTG
>Ga0102934_1003006_pt1 | contig 11581 bp, 10 predicted proteins | sample SalPonR2_A_D1_MG_FD_78175 | JGI IMG/M metagenome (GOLD analysis project Ga0102934, IMG submission 78175) | Salt pond soil microbial communities from South San Francisco under conditions of wetland restoration - Salt Pond MetaG R2_A_D1_MG | ecosystem: Environmental > Aquatic > Marine > Intertidal...
ATGTTGCTTATTATAAATATATACAAAATAGAAAGGAATTTTTATGTCTAATAACAATATAATTAATTTAGCTGTAATTGCTCATGTAAATGCTGGCAAATCTACTTTAGTAGATGCTTTTTTAGAACAAAGTGGCATTTTTAGAGAAAATGAAGTTGTAGAAGAGTTTATTATGGATAGTAATGAACTTGAAAAAGAACGCGGAATAACAATCTATGCCAAAAACTGCTCAATAGAGCATAATGGATATAAGATAAATATAGTTGATACACCCGGTCATGCTGACTTTTCATCAGAAGTGGAAAGGATCATAAAAGCAGTTGATACCACGATTTTGTTAGTTGACTCCAGTGAAGGACCTATGCCACAAACCAGATTTGTTCTAAAAAAATCTTTAGAACAGGGAATCAAACCTATTCTTTTTATCAATAAAATGGATAAAAACAATGAAAGAGCCCAAGAAGTAGAAGATATGGTCTTAGATCTTTTTATAGAATTAAAAGCAGATGATGATCAACTTGAATTCCCTGTAATATATGGAATTGCCAAAGATGGAATTGCTAAATATGAAATAGATGGAGATAGTAATAACTTAGATCCATTATTTAATACCATAATAAAACATGTAGAACCATATCCAGATTTGGATGACAAGCCTCTACAAGTTCAAATCCATGACTTAGCCTATGATGATTATTTAGGCAGAATTGGTATTGGTAGAATATACAGTGGTAATATCAAAAATAAACAAAAGGTAGCTATTTCGAAAAGAAATGGTGATATAAAACAAGAAAAAGTCACAGAACTCTTAGGTTACCAGGGATTAAAACAAAATGTAATTAATGAAGCTAGTAGTGGTGATATAGTTGCAATAGCTGGTATACCTCATATCTCAATTGGAGAGACAATCTGTGATATTGGAGAAGTACATCCTATGGATATGATTGAAATCGAAGAACCAACTCTTTCTATGAACTTTTCAATCAATGATTCTCCATTTGCCGGTGAAAGTGGCAAATACTTAACTTCTAGAAATTTAAAAAATAGATTAGATAAAGAAATAGAAGTAAATGTAGGATTAAATGTTGAAAAACTACCCGGTAGTGATGGATTTAAAGTTTCCGGTCGGGGAGAATTACACTTATCAGTGCTCTTAGAGCACATGCGCAGAGAAGGTTATGAAGTATCTGTATCTAAACCTGAAGTACTTTACAAACACGAAAATGGTGAACAACTTGAACCAATTGAAAGAGTAATAATTGATGTACCTGAAGAGTATTCAGGAACAGTAATCTCTAAATTGAACAAAAGAAAAGGTCTAATGCAGTATATGAAAAAAGAAAGTGATTTTATAAAGTTAAACTACTTAGTGCCTACTCGAGGATTGATCGGATATAAAAGTGAATTTATAAATGATACGAGTGGAGAAGGTACTTTAATAAGATCCTTTGAAAAATATGAACCACATAAGGGTGAAATCCCAAAAAGATCAAATGGTGTATTAGTATCTCAAAACGAAGGTAAAGCAATGCCTTATGCATTAGATAATCTTAGCGAAAGAGGAACTATTTTCATTAAACCAGGTACAAGAGTATATGAAGGTATGATTATTGGTATGAATAACAAGGATAATGATTTAACTGTCAATCCCTGTAAGAATAAGAAGCTAACTAATGTAAGGGCTTCAGGATCTGATGATTCAATAAATTTAGCTCCTCCCAAAGAATTCAATCTAGAAGAAGCACTTGAATTTATAAGTGATGATGAACTAGTTGAAGTAACTCCGGATGCAATCAGACTCAGAAAGAAAATTCTTAGAGCTAAATTAAGAAAATAGCAGAAAATCAATAATAACAAGGATAAATTCCGGGATTCCCCCGGAATTTTTTTATTTTTAAATATCTTTTTATTTTATCTATATATCAATTTCAATTTTTATGTACTAACTTTCGATAAGAAGAAGGTGTATTTCCTGTTTTCCTTTTAAAAATAACACTGAAATGACTCCTGTTATTAAACCCACAATCATAACAAATCTCAGTTATAGGTTTAGAAGATTTATTCAATAGTTCTTTGGCTTTAGCAATTTTGATCTCTAAAAGATATTGAAAAGGAGTTTTGCCAGTTTCGGCTTTAAAAACTCGAATAAAGTGATAAGGACTATAATTAGCCTTTGCTGCAATTTCATCTAATGAAAATTCTTTATCAAAATTGTTTTTTATAAAATATATAGCCTTATCAATGGATTTTTTATCAGTAGTATTAAATTTAGATGTAATTTTATTTAAATTACTATCGAGTTCTCTTAATAAATATATTACCATTTGGCCCACCAACTTCTCTAACACTAGTTGATAACCAGTATCCTTTCCCTTAATCTCTTCTATAAATGAATTGATAGTGTTCTTTAAATCATGTGAAATAGGATAATTATTATTTATAAATTTGATATTACCATTTTCAAATAGTTGTTTGCTATAATATTGGAGAAATTCTTTTTTTATAAAAATTGCTAAAAATGGTTTTATATCAATAATTGGTTTCTCAAATGTTTCTGAGCAATGTAATTGTTTAGGGTTAAGTGGAAAAATATTATTTTTCTTTAATTGATAGTAATCTTTATCTACTATTTCAAGGGGATACTCACTGGTTAAAGGTAAGATGAATTTATAAAGATCAAATGAATTTGGAACACCAAAAGCATTCTTAACTTTAATTATTGATATGTTTTGACTTGAATATTCTTCAATATCAATTTGATCCAATACATCAGGAGGAAGAGATTGACTTATCTTATTAAATAAAGTAAACATAAAGCCCCCTTTCAAAGTGAATAAATAAACAATTATAGCAAAATTATACAGCAATTAAAGTAAAAAATCAAGCAATTAGAGAAACATACTCGCATGAAATAATTGGTAAAATATAGTTAGAACAGTTTAAAAAAAGGGGGAACAAAAATAATGAAACAATTAATTTTTATTTTAATTGCTATTTCTTTATTATTATCTTTTACAAATATTCAGGCCCAGGTTTATGATAACAGTTTTTCACCTGATTTAAAGTACTGGCCAGTACAAGAATATATTTTAGAAATAAAAAACGCAATGATGGCAGAAGGGGCTACTCATACTCAATATTATGGCAAACATAAAATGAGATTAGATATATCAATGGAAGAGATGACCAATACCGTTATATACCATTTTAATGAAAATGATTTAAAACAAATTATTTTACTACCAGATGAAGAAATGTATATGGAAAGCAAGTTAAGTTATTATGAATTTTTTGATACTACTGATGCAAGCAGCAGTCTTTTTTATAATAATTTACCGGGAGAAGAAATGGCAATGTATGGAGCAACAAAAGGTGGTGAAGAAAAGTTTTTAAATCGTGACATGGAATGGTGGTTATTTGTTGATACTTCAGAAGGTGAAGAAGTTAAAATCGAAATGCTTTTAGATAGAGAGCTTAGACAGATTATGAAAATGATTGTAGATGGTGAAATGATATTTGAAGTAGTGAATTTAACCATTGGGAGTATTCCAGATGAGACATTTAATCCACCTGCCGATTTTGAAGTTATGACTTATTAAAAATTTTTAAAAGAAAGAAGGGATTAAATGAGATGGAATATTAATGTGTTTTTGTTTGCTTTTTTACTTATCTTTATTATTTCAACTCCTATTACAACAGCTGAAGAAATCGATCCCTATAATTATAAACTAATATTAGGTCAAGTTGATAATCTAAAAGGAAAAGTATCACTCCTTAAAGAAGATGGTACTAATATTAAATTAAAAAACAAAGACTATATTACAACCCAACAAATTAAAAGATTTATGTTAGTATACAGTGATAACGCTCAAACTCTAATTGATGGACGCAAGGAACTTAAAGCAGATTTATCAATTAAAACAGGTCCCAATGGTGAACTTAAATTATTATTAAGTTCAACAAAAAAAGATAAGAATTATTTAATAGTTGGACCTAACGCTGAAATAGATTTTACTATTTCTGGTGGTTGTTGTTATATGACTGAACATGATGGTGAGGGATATGATAAATCAACCCTAAAATGGCGTCATATTAAAAAAGATATCACTTGGAGATTAATCTCAGGCAATGTTAAGGTCTTAGTTCAAAAAAATGATGAATTTAGATTAGGTTCACCTACTACTGAGAATGCTCACATCCATATTGATACCGGTAATGAAATATCTGAATATGAAGTAAATGTTTTAAAAGGTGATAAAGCTGCCCAAGAAGATGTTAAAGTTGCCAGTTTAACACCTAAAATGGAAGCTCAAATAGAAGCAATTAAAAATAACTATCTGTTAGTTTATAAAGTAGATAGTATTGAAAAACTGCCACCTGAAATTAAAACTCAGTTAACTGAACAAATTGCGGCTTTTCAAGAATCTTATCAACAGGCAGAAAATGCTATGAATGAAATGATGACTCACAAAGATATTGTAACTATATTAAAAGTATACCAAGGAAAAGCTAAACTAGAAGATACAGATCTTAAAAGTGGTGAAATGGCAAAAGTCAAAGGAGATATTCAAAGAGCTAGTACTCCTACAAAAATTTAATAACAATATTATATATATGCTTAATTCCGGGGAAACCCGGAATTTTTTATTTAATCCAATAAATGATATAATAAAATTACTAAATAATAAAAATATAGAAAAAATGTAATCTATTTAATAAAAATATTGTTATTTTGTAGATATAATTATTTTAAGATTTCTGTATATTTCGTTGGATAACAAATAGGGGGTAAAATGATGGCAATCAAAGGTAGTGAAATTATTGAAGAATTAAAAACTGTGCTTTCCAGTAAAACTATTGATGCTATATTACCTCCCTTATTTTTCGTAATAATCAATAGAATTGTTAGCTTAGATGCAGCAGCAATTGCTGCTATAAGTGTTGCTATTATAATTGGTATTATTAGATTAGCCAAAAAGCAACCCTGGAAATATGCTTTAGGAGGATTATTTCTAGTTAGTTTAGCTTCTGGTTTATCATATATAACTAAAAGTGCTGCTAGTTATTTTATCCCTGCCATTATAAGCAGTTCTGTTTTAATTATACTAGCTTTAGGAAGTTTAATCATTAAAAAGCCATTAGCCGCCTGGGCCAGCCATTTAACAAGAGGATGGCCGCTTGAATGGTTCTGGCGGAAAGATGTCAAACCAGCTTATACAGAAGTCACTTGGTTTTGGACTGCCTTTTTATTTATGAGGCTTTTTATTCAAATTACTCTGTATAGACTAGGAGAGAGTTCAAACTTAACCTGGGCTAATATACTATTAGGTTGGCCTTTTACTATTTCCATTTTGATTTTCAGTTATATATATGGCCTGTGGCGCCTTAAAAATTTAGGCGGACCAGGTGTACATGAATATAAAGAGGATAAAGATCCACCCTGGGAAGGTCAAACAAGAGGTTTTTAAAACTCATATTTACTGTTTAAAAAAATAAAATCAAGGAGGCTATAAAATGAAAAAAATCTTAGTTTTAACTGTCCTGATGTTGTTGGTCTTTGGAACAGCTGCTATGGCACATCCACCTCAAAATATCACAGCTAGTTTTAATATGGAAAATCAAATGTTAACTGTTGAATTTACCCATACTGTTGGAGGAGAAAATTCTAATCATTATATTGATCAGCTTAACATTATGCTAAATGAAACAGAAGTAATCACACAAATTCCCGGCAAACAACTTAAAAACAGTGAGTCTTTTACTTATTACATGCCAGGTGTAACCAGTGGAGATACAATTGAAGTTATTGCAAAATGTAGTATTCAAGGAGATAGAAGTGCAAGTATAACTGTAGGTGAATAAATAAATATTTAGTCTAAAAATATAAATATACTAATTACTAAGATGCCGGTCATAAGCCGGCATCTTTACTTTTTTTATCCTTAATTTATTCAAAAATTTATATAAATTTCTTATATATATTAGGAAGGACCGTAAAATAATTTCTTGAATTTAATTAACAAGTGTTATTAATTCCTTTTTTATTAATAATATTTTGAATATTTTGTATATTAGTATTGTTTTCCCTTCCCGGCTTCTGTTTAAATTACTAATTGGGGGTGGCTTGAAATATGATAATCACAAAACATATATCTCATATCTTAATTACCAGAATATATCTTGTAAATCGTATTTGTTAAAACGACTAAAACTTCTATTTTTAATTAGAGAAAGGTGATTAAAAAATGTTAAACATTCATGAGATTAAAACTTTTGAAATGCCAACCAAATTGGTAAGTGGAGCAGGTAGTATAGCAAAACTAGGAGATCTTTTAGAAGAACTTGAAATAAGTAAACCTTTAATTGTAACTGACCCCGGTATTAAAGAAGCTGGTATTTTAGCTAAAGTTAAAAATATCTTAAAAAATAATGACTATGATTACCAACTCTATGATCAGGTAACACCAAATCCTGATGTAGAAACGGTTGATGATGGATATCAATTCTTTGAAGAAAACCAATGTGATGGTCTAATTGGATTAGGTGGAGGTAGCTCAATTGATACCGCTAAAGGTATTGGTCTTTTAGATCAGCATGGTGGTTCTATATTAGAATATGAATGTGGTAAAAAAGAACTAACCAATAGAATTGCTCCACTAATAGCAATACCAACAACAGCTGGTACTGGTAGTGAAGGAACAATGTGGGCGGTAATTACAGATCATAAAAGAGAAGTTAAATACAATGTAGGTGGCCCCTTACTTGCTCCCCAAATTGCTCTAGTTGATCCCAAGCTACATATCTCCTTACCACCTGAAATTACAGCTGGTACTGGGATGGATGCTCTTTGTCATGCCATTGAATGCTATACATCTCATTTCGCTCAACCATTAACTGATTCAGTAGCTTTATTAGCTATTGAATACTGTGCTGATTATCTAAGACGTGCCTTTTCAAATGGAAAAGATTTAGAAGCTCGATACTATATGGCAGAAGCTGCTACATTAGCCGGCTTTTCCTATGGAAGTGAAAGTGCGGGAGCTGTTCATGCCATGACTCAAAGTTGGGGTGGAATAGACCCTTCTGTACCACACGGACAAGCCGTAGGAGCCCTTTTAGGGCCAGTCATGTTATATAACTGGATGGGTGAACCAGAGAAGTTTAGAAGAATTGCAATCGCTCTCGGCAAAAATGTGAGAGGATTAAGCTCACGTGATGCTGCTTTAGAAGCCTGTGATGCAGTTTTCCAACTGGCAGAAGATTTAAAAATACCATCAATTCAAGATTTAGGAGTAGAAAAAGAAGATATCCCTAAGTTAGCTAAAGCAGCGGAAGAAGATCCCCAAACAGTTGGAAACCCAAGAGATATTGACCGAGAAGGTTATGAAGAAATATATAGATATGCTTATCAATTAACTGAATAAAGGTGGTAGTTATGAAAAAAATTGTATTTAAGCCAGACCTTTGTACAGGCTGTGAAGTATGTGCCTTAATCTGTTCTTATGTACATCTCGGGGGTTTTAATACCCAAAGAGCCTGTTTAGATATTAATCACTTTACAAAAGGCATGTTTAATTCTGCTCAGTTCTGTGAACAGTGTGAAGATGCGGTCTGTAGTGAAGTTTGTCCTGTAGATGCTTTGACAGTTGATAAAGATAAAGGCTATGTTACCTTTGATGCAGGTACATGTATCGGTTGTGGAAAATGTGAAGAACACTGTCCTTTTAATATGATCGAAGTTCAACCTGAAACAAATAAAGCTTTTAAATGTGATATGTGTGGTTACTGTGTAGATTACTGTCCAAATGACGCTTTAGGGGTGTTTACAAAATGAGATATTCTCCATATATGGGTAAAATGTTAAAAATTAATTTATCAGAAAAAAGTTATGAAATAATACCAACCCCAAAAGAGTTGATCAAAGAATATGTAGGTGGAAAAGGTTTTGGTGTAAAATTATATAATCAATACATTGAATCCGATACTAAACCTCTTAGTCCTCAAAATGTCCTGTTCTTTTTAACCGGACCCTTAACAGGTACTATTGCACCTGCTTTTAGGAGTTGTCTTGTAACCCGTTCACCTTTAACAAATACCTGGCTTGATTCATACTTTGGCGGCCATTTCGGCCAACATATCAAATATGCTGGCTATGATGCAATAATTGTTCAAGGTAAAGCTGATAAACTGACTTATCTAACAATTGATGATGATAATATTGAATTCCACACAGCCTATGAGTTAGAAAAGAAAAAGATAAGTGAAACCACAGAATTTATTAAAAATAATCATAGCTTAGATTACAAAGTAGCCTGTATTGGACCAGCTGGTGAAAACCTGGTTAGATATGCTATGGTTACCTGTGAACCAATGCGGCAGGCCGGTCGTGGTGGAGCAGGAGCTGTGATGGGTTCTAAAAACCTCAAAGCTCTTGCAGTTAAAGGAACTCATCTTGTAGAAGTTGCAAATAATGATGAGTTTTTAGCTGCAGTCAACAGTGCCTATCAAGAATTAAATAACTCAGATGCAATTAAGTCCCTGACAAAAGAAGGCACACCATCTTCCATACCATTTGCTCAAAATATTGGTATGCTGCCTACTGAAAATTATAAATATGGACAATTTGAACAATCTGAGAAATTAGAAAGCAAAGAACAGAATGAAATTTTATGGCAGAGAAACTTTGCCTGTAGTGGTTGCCCGATTGCCTGTGGAAAGGTCGGAGAAGTATCAAAAGGTAAATTTAAAGGTCTTAAAATAGATACAATAGAATATGAAACATTAGGATTAATAGGTGCTAATTTAGGAATTGGCGATCTTAACTATGTTATAAAAATTTCCAAACTGTGTGATGAATTAGGATTAGATACTATTTCAACCGGAGGAAGTTTAGGCTTTGCTATTGAGGCTGCTCAAAATTTAGATCTTTCTTTTTTAGATAATGAAAAGCTTAAATTTGGTAATGCCTCTTATCTAATAGAAATGGTTAAAAATATTGCCTATAGAAGTAATGAATTAGGCGATATATTAGCTGAAGGGGTCAAAAGAGCGGCCGATTCAATTCCGGGGAGTGAAGACTATTCTGTCCATATTAAAGGCTTAGAGACCCCAGCCTGGCCTCCAAGGGGTGCGCCAGGGATGGGATTAGCATTAATGACTGCCGACAGAGGAGGTTGTCACCAAAGAGGTTTTCCTGTATCTTATGAAGCTGGTAGTGAAAAATGGCAGGGTGAAAAACTGTCTAGACTTTCCTTAGACAACAAAGCAGAATTAGTCATATCACTCCAAAATAAGATGGCTGCCCTTGATACCTTAATCAAATGTGATTTTGCTACTTCTGGAATCAGTGAAAAGTCCTATCTCAAGATGTTAGAAACAGCAGTTGATGAAAAGTTCCCGGATAACTTCTGGCAAACTTTAGGAGCCAAAATATGGGATGAGACCAGAAAAATTAATAATAAGCATGGATTTACTAAAGAAGATGACTATCTTCCAAAACGTTTTGTTAAAGAACCTCTACCAGATGGACCAGCCAGTGGACATCGGATCACTCAATCTGATATGGATCAAATGCTAGACCGTTATTATAAACTAAGAGGTTGGGATAAAGCAGGCAATATTAAATAAGAAATAACTTCTTATCTATTAACTCGATTATTCTTAAAGTCGGACATTTTTTTAAGAATAATCGGGTTTTTTCTTTGTTATAATATTTTTCTTTAATTTTCAAATATTGATATTTAATTTAAACAATAATATAATAATTGATAACAAATGTTATAAACAAATAAAGGAGCTGATATCTTTGTTATTTGAAAAAATTAAATCACCAGGTTTAGCCCATTATTCATATATTATCGGAGATCAAAATGAAGCAGTCGTTATTGACCCTAAACGCGATATTGAAGATTATTTAAATATAGCTACCCAAAATGGGTATCAAATCAAACATATTTTAGAAACTCACCGCAATGAAGATTATATAATTGGCTCAAAAGCATTAGCAGAAAAAACAGGTGCAAATATTTGGCATGCTGATGAACAGTTAGATTACCAATATGGTAGACCTGTTCAGGATAGCCAAATGTTTGAAATTGGCAGATTAAAAATTGAAGAAATCCATACCCCCGGACATACTCCAGGATCTTTTAGTTATCTACTCAGAGATTTTTCTTTAGAACCATTAATGATTTTTACCGGTGATGCTCTTTTTGCTGGTGATACCGGTAGAGTAGATCTAATGGGTAAAGATAAAATGGATGAATTAGCTCATAAACTTTATGATTCAATTTTTAATAAAATTCTCCCTTTGGGTGATGGTGTTATCTTATGTCCAGCCCATGGAGCGGGCTCAGTCTGTGGAGATACCATTGCTGAAAGAGACTTAACTACCATTGGTTTAGAAAAGAAAGTTAATCCTAACCTACAATTTGAAAATGAAACTGAATTTGTTGAAAATATTAAAGAAGTATTAGAAAGACCACCTTATTTTCGTAAGATGGAAAAACTCAATCTAACAAGTACAGAACCCATTTCTAATCAACCGGCTCCAGCTGCTTTAACACCCCAGCAATTTAAAGACAAAATGCAAGAAGAGGAGACCATTATTTTAGATACCAGAAATGAACTTAATTATGGAGCTGCTCATATTCCCGGTTCACTTTCTATCTGGCAGGACGGTTTAGCCAGTTTTGCCGGTTGGTTTGTTAACTATGATAAAGACATTCTTTTAGTAACTCCTAATCAGTATCCGCAATCCGAATTGAAAATACTTCACCGGATAGGTTTTGATAACATAAAAGGTTATCTCAAAGGTGGACTCCTGCAATGGCATATGTCCGGTTTTGAAAGTAGTTCATTAGGAATGATCAAGGTACAAAAGCTCTGTAAATTACTTGATAAAACTTCAGATTATTGGCTTTTAGATGTTAGAAGTGAGGACGAACTTGCAGAATCAGGTGAAATTCAAGGAGCTAAAAACATCCATATTACTCAACTGCCTAATAATCTTAATCAAATCCCCACTGATAAACCAATTTATATATTCTGTGGAAGTGGACTCAGATCTACCACTGCTGCAAGTATCTTAAAACGGCACGACTTTTCTAATGTAAATGTTGTATTGGGAGGTCTGGAAGGCTGGTCTTCCACAACCTGTCCCATAATTTAATCCATTTTTAATTAGTAAGAGGGGTGTAAAAACCCTTCTTTTCTTAATTTAAACTATAAGTAACAAAGAGAAAGGAGCATAAATAGTGAATATATTTACCTTAAGTAGATGGTCACCCTATTTAATAGGTTTTTTAATTGGAGTTTTAAGCTGGATTTCATTTATAATATCCAAAAGACCAATTGGAGTTTCAACTGCATTTGCCCGCTTTAGTGGTATGCTTGAGAAAAAGATAATTGGACCAGATATTGTAAATAAAAAATATTATAAAAAGTATGAACCAAAAGTAGATTGGGGAGTAATGCTTGTTATTGGTTTATTAATCGGTTCTTTTATCTCAGCTTTATTATCTGGCCAATTCCAGTTAGAAATCATTCCAACTATATGGGGTAACTCTTTTGGTATTACACC
>Ga0102934_1003007_pt1 | contig 11577 bp, 8 predicted proteins | sample SalPonR2_A_D1_MG_FD_78175 | JGI IMG/M metagenome (GOLD analysis project Ga0102934, IMG submission 78175) | Salt pond soil microbial communities from South San Francisco under conditions of wetland restoration - Salt Pond MetaG R2_A_D1_MG | ecosystem: Environmental > Aquatic > Marine > Intertidal...
GGGGAATAAAATGAAAAAATTATTAATACTGCTATTTTTATTTGTTGCAGTGCTGCCAGCGAAGGATTTTACAGGAGGAGAACTACTGGATAATGCCATCGACGTCATGAATCCTGAGGCTTCCCGGGCAACTCTCATCCAAACAATCAGGACGACTTCCGGTGAGACCAGAACATTAAAATATAAATCCTTTACAGCCGGTGAAGGCGAAATGACGCTCATGCGCTATCTCGAACCAGCCCGGGTACGCGGCAATGCGATGATGATGAAAAATTTTGCCGATGATATCTGGATGTATAATCGCCGCACCAGGCGAGTTCGGAAATTGGCTTCCCATGCTAAACGGCAAAATTTTGAAGGCTCAGATTTCACTTATGAGGATATGGGTACCGGCGAAAGCTGGAAAGAGGATTATATACCAAATAATAAAGGCACAGCAAACATCAATGATGTAGAATGTTATCAACTGGAATGTCTGCCCGCTGATAATGCTGATGTTGCCTACTCCAAAATGGTGGTTTGGCTAAGATCTTCCGACTTTTATCCTGTTCAAGTTGATTATTATGAAGATGGGGAACTGCTTAAAAAATTGATTATGGAAGATATTGAAAACATTGAGGGACATCCAACAGCAACAAAGATGGTCATGAAAAATGTCCAGCAGAATACTCAAACTATCATGGAATATGAAAAAATTACCTACGATGTGGATTATGACCCGATTTTTTTCAGTGAGAGACGTTTAAGAAGATAAAGTTAGGAGTAATTATGCTCAAAAAATTTCTCGTATTCTTCCTATTTATTACAACAGCCTTTTCAAAAGTTTACTGGTTTGGATATTATGAGACGGAACTGGACTATATTTCCTTGCCTGAGCAACAACTTTATACCAATTATCATAAATTGCGGCTTGATATGGACGTTTCTCCAACCAATAATATTCGCATAGCTGGAAATGCGATCTACAAACATTTCGAAGGACAGACTAAATATGATTTCATGAATTTTCTTCCGGAATATTATCATACACTGCGATATAGTGAAGGTGAACCTATTTTCAAAATTCCATCCTATGAATATAATTTACAGGATACTCTTTTCATTGATAATATTTTTCTGGAATTGCATCACCAATATTTTGATTTGATTGTAGGTAAACAGCAGCTGCCTACAGGCTCGGGTTATGCCTGGAATCCCACAGATATTTTCAATACAAAAGATGTTTTTGATCCCACTTATGAAAATCGGGGAGTCAACGCTTTTCAACTAAAAATTCCTTTTGGCGTTCGGTATAATTTGACCGGAATTATTCAGCCTGCTGAACAAGTTGATGAGTTTAAACAGTATTATGAAATCAAAGCCTGGCTGGGAAATTTTGATATAGCTCTGTCCTATTCCCGAAGCCAATATGATCCTAGATCAGTGAATGATTTGATCGCTCAATTTAATGATGTTCCAATGAATAGAGCTTCTCTGGTTTTGAATCCTCCTGTAACCAGGGAAATAGCCGGTTTTGATGCCGAAGGTGAGTTGCTCGGATTAGGAGTTCGCACTGAAATTACGACCAATCGTCTCGATTTTAACAATGATGTTCTTCAATATGAATACATTTTCGGTGCTGATTATACCTTTCGCAATTCTCTCTATATAATGACCGAATACTACCATAATGATTTTGGTGTTCCTGCCCAAAAAACAGAATTGATCAATTATCTAAATTATTTTAATTATGAGATAAAAAGTCTCAATCAAAACTATATTTTTGGAATGCTTCGATATCCTATTACCGATTTGATTGACATTTCCCTATCTTCGATCGCCAATTTGGATGACGAAAGTATGGCCATTAATCCAAAAATTGTCTATCGCATTTACCAGGATGTTGAGTTAACTCTATTTGGCAACTATTTTTATGGAAATGATCAAAGAGACGAGTTTGGTTATCAGGAAGCAATGGTGAGATTACGGCTGCGGGCCTATTTTTAATCTGCTATAATAACACAAAGGAATAAATATAATGCGTGAAAAATTTCTAGATACTCTTGGCAAATGGGCCGGGCAACGAACCTATCGCATGCTGGCCTTTATTCTGGTAATAACAATTGTGACAGCTTTTCTAGCCTCCCAATTGTCTATTAATATGGATCTTTCTATGCTCCTCCCTGCAGAACATCCTATGACCAAAGAGATGAACAAAATATTCGAAGAGTTTAATGGTGCAAATACAATTTTTGTAGTTGTAGAAGGCCAGCAGGAAAAAATGATTCAATATGCTGATCATATTGCGCCCAAAATACCTCATATAGAAAAATGGATTCAAGAAAACGGTTCACCTAAAGTACAGCAGCAGCACCAAACCCTATTGGCAAAATATAATGCTGGTGAAGCCAGCTATGCCGGACAATATTATGATCTTGTTGACTACAAGTCTCCAGTGGATTTTTTACGGGACCATGCTCTTATGCTGACAAAGGAATCCGATCTAAAAAATATCAAGGATATTTACAAAAATCCTAATTTAGTCACTCTAATAGAGAACATTAATAATAGCATGGAGAAAGAGTATATTTATTCGGAAGAGAAGATATCAACAATTGAGCGGGAGAGATCGGCAACACAATATCTGGATGGTATCGAGACCTGGGTAAATAATCTGGAATTGGGCCTAGAACAAGACGAGTACGATCGAGAAGCAGCTCTTCAAGCAGCAGAAGCAATTGCAATTGGAAACCCCTATTTAACATCGCCAGATCGCAAAATGCTACTTATTATGGTCGAACCTACTTTTTCTATAATGAATATGAATTGTGTGATGCCAGCTGTAAATGGTCTTGAGGAGATGGTCAAGTCGGAAGCTCAAAAATTTAACGTGGAAGCAGGATTAGCCGGAGCGCCTGTTCTCAGTAGAGATGAAATGGTAGCAGCTACTGAAGATTCTTATTTTCTGACCATGCTGGCTTTGATTGCAGTTTTTATTCTTTTTATTATCACCTTTCGCATGGTCAGTTCTCCCTTTCTGGCTATTATCAATCTGATCATTGGGATAATCTGGTCCCTGGGAATTTCCTACCTAATAGTTAATGTACTTAATATGCTGACAGCAATGTGCTCTGTCATCCTGGTTGGCCTGGGAATTGATTTCTCGATTCACATAATATCACTATTTTCAGAAAATATTAAATTAGGCGCCAAACCAGAACAGGCAATACGCACTACTATGCAAAAGGCAGGAACTGGCATAATTACGGGGGGAATTACAACTGCTGCAGCTTTTTTGACCCTGATGGTTGGAAGAAGTGAAGGCATGCAGGAATTTGGACTGATCAGCGGAGTTGGTTTATTGACAATTTTGCTGGCAACTTTAATAATTCTGCCAACTTTATTAATTCTAAAAGAAAAAATTTACAGAAAATTCAAAAGAAAATCGCCTCAGCCTCATGATGTAACTTTCAATTCAGTTGGAACTCTGGCCCAATTTTCTTTTAACAATTGGAAATTTTCACTGGTAGCTCTTGTCCTGACCACCCTTTTCATGGGATTTATGATCACTCAGGTTCAATTTGATTACAATTATCTTAACATGGAGCCCGAGGGTTTGGAGTCCATTGCACTCAATAATAAGTTGATCGATAAATTCAATATGTCATCCGATGCCACTCGCATGACCGCCAGTTCATTAAGCCAAAACTACGAATATACAAAAGAGGCTAAAGAAAAGTCCAGTATCAGCTATATTGAATCCATAAGCGATTATCTTCCTCCCAGGCAAGAACAAAATCAGAGAAAGCCCGATATAGCTCAAATCCATAATATTATGGAAAATAGTTCAGTTCAGCCCAGGATATCTTCCGATAATTATTCCAAAATGATCAATGAACTCTACCGTCTGGAGGCCAATATAATTGAAATGCAGGATATGGCTTTTATTGGCGGACAGGACATGGTCGATGAGAAAGCCACTCGTCTGGTCGGAGACCCCAATTTAGCCCGGGCAAAAATCGATCTTGAAGACCTTCTTTATAATCCTGAAGATGAAAATTATGATGAACGTCTCAAAAATATAATCTCTATGCTTAATAAAGCAGGCCAGGATTTTGCAAGCCAAAGTATTAAGCCAAAGATTAAGAATTTACAGAATGATCTGGCAGAGCTGCTTTCCGATTATAAAAAATTAGCAACAGATCAGAAAAATAGCCGTCTGGAAGATATCGATCAAAATTTATCAAAAATTTTGGAAGACAAGAGTGCTCAGGGACAATTGTCCTATTTTATTAACGAACTCAACCAGGAAAAAGTGCCAGAAGAACGTCTTTCCAAATTTGCAAGTGATTTTGGTATCCATTATAAAGATCTCGTTCTCGACCTGGCTGATACTACTACCATCACTTTGAGTATGTTACCTGAAAATGTGAAGAGCAAATATATAAGTAATGATGGTGATCTCTTTCTAATGACTCTATATCCTAAAGGCAATATCTGGGATGTCAGGAATCTGGAAACTTTTTATAAGCAGTCTCGTGATATAACCCACCGACTGGCTGGAACTCCGCCCATGTTCTACTATCTGATTCAGATCATTGGTCAAGATGGCAGGCGCGCAGCTTTTTTGACTGTCTTTCTAGTTTTTATCTTTTTGCTTATTGATTTCAAATCGCCCTGGATTTCTTTGATGGCAATGATTCCGCTGATCACCGGCTTTTTATGGATGCTAGGTCTAATGGGACTCTTCGGTGTAAAGCTCACTATCGTCAATATCATGGGGTTGCCACTAATTTTAGGAATCGGTATTGATGATGGAGTTCATATTTTGCACCGCTATCAAATCGAAGGTAAGCTGGCCATCCATAAAGTTTATAAATCCACTGGTAAAGCCGTAATCATAACCTCTTTGACCACAATGTTATCCTTTGGTTCTCTAGTTTTCGCTACTTATCGAGGATATGGTAGTCTTGGCATTGCTCTATTTATCGGTGTGGGAGCCTGTCTATTGACAACTATCCTGATTCTGCCCCCTATTCTAGGATTAAAAAATCGGAATAAAAAATAACAAAATCTATAATGCCTACAAAAAAATACAGACGATCCGATAATTTTATTCTCCAGTTAAAATAGTAAACTATAAAAGGTGACTCGATAATATAACCGCATTTTGGGGTAAATCTATTCTTGCTAATTTATACCAGTCTGAGGATAAATTTTGTGTTTTTGTTATTATTTTACGGATCTGGATAAACTTTTTTCATCGGGAATAACTCAGAAAAAAGCTTTGTTAATCTCCACCTGACTTAATAATTTGGTTTGCTATGGAGACAAGAAGAGATACAAAAAAAATATTTGTTGATAATGTTCCAATTGGTGGCCAAAGTCCAATCCCAATTCAATCAATGACTACTGCAAAAACTGATGATGTAGATTCTGTTGTCAGTGAAATCAGGAGACTTGAAGAAGCTGGCTGTGATCTGATTCGTGCTTCTTTACCTGATATGGATTCTGTAAAAGCTATTCCATTAATTAAAGAGCGAATCAATATACCCCTTATTGGCGATATCCATTTCGATCACAAACTTGCTCTGGAAGCAATTGAGCAAGGTATTGACAAAATTAGAATAAATCCCGGCAATATAGGTTCGCGAAAAAATGTGGAGAAAGTTTTAGAGAAAGCCCGGGAAAATAATATTCCCCTAAGAATTGGAGTCAATTCCGGTTCCCTTGAAAAAGACCTTCTTGAGAAACATGGCTATCCCACACCGCAAGCAATGCTGGAAAGTGCCGAACGCCATTTGAAGATTTGCGAAGAATTTGGCTTTGAGGATCTGATTTTTTCCTTAAAATCGAGTCACGCGCCCTTAATGATAGAGGCCAATCGCAAATTCTCTGAAAAATACGTTTATCCCCTTCATCTTGGAGTAACAGAAGCAGGAACAGGCTGGAAAGCGGTTGTCAAATCCAGTATTGGAATTGGAACCCTGCTAGCCGAAGGCATTGGTGATACGATTAGAGTTTCGCTCACTGACGATCCTGTCGAAGAAATAAAAGCAGGAAGACAAATTTTACGCAGTTTAGGAATAATATCGAGCGGGCTGGATATTATTTCCTGTCCAACCTGCGCCCGTACCCAAACCGATATTGTTCCTATCGTAAAAGAACTGGAAAGACGGACCGAACATGTCAAAAAAAATCTGACTGTTGCTGTAATGGGATGTGTCGTCAATGGGCCTGGTGAAGCCCGGGAAGCAGATATTGGCATTGCCTGCGGAAAAAAAGAAGGATTATTATTTAAAAAAGGCGAAATCATTGAAAAAATTCCTGAAGACCAGATGATTGATCGGCTGTTAGAAGAGATTGAAAAATTCCCGGAAAATTGATATGCTCAAAAAAATTCAGCACTATTTGGAATACATATTGATTTTGTTTCTTGAAAAAGCTACTCTTACAATGAGCCGTTATTCCCGTAAGAAACTGGCTGCTTTTTTATCCACTTTTTTTTATCGTTTTTTACCTATTCGGAAAAAAGTTATTCAGAATAATTTGCAAACTGCATTTCCTGATAAAGATCAAAATTGGATCGAAACTTATACCCGCAAAACCTATTATCATTTTTTACGGACCTATCTTGATATATTTCCTGTCCACAAGGATTCCAGGAACAAATTTAAAAAATATGTAGAGATAAAAGACCTGGATAAGATCAATCAGTTACTATCCCGGGGACGTGGTGGTGTAGTAGTTCTTTTTCATCTTGGTAATTGGGAAGTACCAGGATCATTATTTTCACGAAAAGATTATAAAGCTGCGGCTTTGTATCAGAAGCAATCCAATAAGTTAGTTGACCAAAAAATTCTAGAAGCTCGTTCCTGGAATGGAGGCCTTTTAATCAGCAAAAATGATTCACCAATCAAAATGATGCGTCTGATTCGAGATGGTGGCCTTCTTTTTATGATCTCTGATCAGGATGCCAGAGGAAGCGGACTTTTCGTAGATTTTTTAAATCGTCCCTCATCCAGCTATCGCGGGCCTGCTCTCTTTGCTATTAAATTCAAAGCACCTCTGATTGCTATGACCTGCCTCTATAAAAATGGAAAATACGTGATCTCATCCAAAATTTTTGAAACCAGCCATCGAAAGGCCGATGAAAAGGGAATAAAACAACTACTCCAAGAATATACTAGATATTTTGAAGAAAAAATTCGGCAGTATCCAGAGCAATATTACTGGCTGCATCGTCGCTGGAAAACTGTTCCAGAAAATTCCAATTAAAATAAACATTTAATCAAAGGAGAACATTATCACTACTATTCTGGATATATCAAAAGTTAATGATAAAGATATCAATCTAATTCATAATGCTCTAAACTCAGGTAATATTATCGCTTATCCAACCGATACGATTTTTGGTCTTGGTGTAGATGTCTTCAATCGCAAGGCCAGTGAAAAATTATTCCAGATCAAAAACAGAAATCCTGAAAACCCGGTCAGCGTTCTATATTCCACTAAAGAACAGGTTTATAGCCATTTTCCCAACCTGAATAAATTTCAGAAAAAATTCATTGAAAGACTTTTGCCTGGACAAGTTACTCTTTTGCTGCCTTTGCCGAAAAATCTCGGACTCCCCTCCTATTATCACAAGGCTGGATACACGGGAGTCCGCCTGATCGATCATAAGGCTATCAATGATATTCTCGCCAATTATAAAAATCCAATTTCAACAACAAGTATAAATCCTAGCGGGGAGAAACCAGCCAATAGTATTAAAAAAATATTAAATTATTTTAGTAACCAAATTGAAATAATAATTGATAATGAGATAAATACTGAAGCGAAGCCATCAACCATATTAAAAATAGGTGAAGATAACTACACAGTTATACGAGATGGCGCAGTATCACAAGCGGAAATCAAGTCTCGCTTAGAATTGTAATTAAACCAATATATTGAATAATTTCTATTCAAGGGCAGCTTTGTACATTTCTTTTGCTTTGTAGGAGCTTCTTACCAGGGGCCCTGACATAACATTTTTGAAACCAATTTTACGGCCTTCTTTTTCAAAGTATTTGAATTCATCAGGAGTGACATAACGATCAACAGGTAGATGTTGCTGGGTGGGCTGCAAATATTGACCAATAGTAAAAAGTTCACAACCAGCATCAAAGGCATCCTGCATCAAATCAACAACCTGTTGATTGGTTTCACCCAATCCAACCATTATACCGGATTTTGTTATTTGCCCCTGGTTGTGGGCATACTGGATAACTTCCAGAGATTGTTGATAATTAGCCTGGGGACGAGCTTTGGGATACAATTGAGGAACAGTTTCCAGATTGTGACCTACAACATGGGGTTGAGCTGCAAAAACTCGATCAAGGTCCTCTTTTTTGCCCTGAAAATCAGGAATCAAAACTTCAACTTTGCAGTCAGGATTATATTCTCGAATTTTTGTAATGGTCTCAGCCCAAATTTTGCAGCCACCGTCAGGCAGATCATCTCTGGTGACCGAGGTGATCACGCAATAATCCAGACCAATCCTTTTAATAGCATTAGCCACATGTTCGGGTTCATCTAAATCTATTTCGCGATCTGGACCGGTCTCAACTGCACAAAAACGGCAATTACGGCTACATTTATCACCCAGAATCATAACCGTGGCTTCACTATTGCGCCAGCATTCCCCGCGATTGGGACATTTGGCTTCTTCACAAACTGTATGAAGATCATTATCTTTCAAAATTTTGCGCATCTTTTTTACATATTGATTGGAGGATATATCGATTTTGAGCCAGTCTGGTTTTGTTCTTTTTTTAATTTTCATCAGCCTTCCCATTAGTTCAATTTTGGCAGACTGAAGTTATTTATTTTTCGGGATAATTAAAAGTGGACAGAGATTTTATAAATATATGGGTAAATTCAGCCCTTATATTTTTTGCTTAAATGAAAATTTATGTTAACAAAATAACGTTCCCAGAGTTAATTGTATAAATATCTAAAGCCTTTAATTACAGGCAAAAATTCCTTTTATAAAAAGCTTGAATATCAATAAATTCCCACTCAGTTATAGTTGATATTTTAGTCAATCAATCAGGAGAAAGAACAATGAAGATCAAGGTTGGAATTTTGGGAGCAACAGGAAGTGTTGGGCAGCGATTCATTCAATTGCTAGAAGGTCACCCCTGGTTTGAAGTCAATTATGTAGCAGCATCACCTCGTTCAGCAGGCAAAACTTACCAGGAAGCAGTATCAGGACGCTGGCTGATGTCAACTCCCATTCCTGAAGAAGTGAAAAATCTGACAGTTCAAAATGCCGGTAAAATTGAAGCAGCCATAGATAAATGTTCTTTAATTTTTTCTGCAGTAAATATGCCTAAAGATGAAATTCGAAAGCTGGAAAAAGCCTATGCTAAAGAGGGCTTTGCAGTTCTATCCAATAATTCCGCTCATAGACATACTGATAATGTTCCAGTCCTGATTCCTGAAGTTAATCCTTCTCATGCAGATATTATCCAGCAGCAGAGAAAAGATTATGGCTGGGATAAAGGGCTTCTGGCTGTTAAGCCAAATTGCAGTGTTCAGAGCTATGTTACACCAGTTTATGCATTGATGGAGCAGGGCTATAAAATCAGCGAAATGATTGTCACAACATTACAGGCTCTATCAGGAGCCGGTTATCCCGGGCCTTCATCACTGGATATGATTGACAATATTGTTCCTTATATTGGTGGAGAGGAGAAAAAATCCGAAATTGAGCCGCAAAAAATCCTGGGAAAAATTGAAGATGGTAAATTCGTTTATAACCAGAATATTAAAATTTCAGCACATTGTAACCGTGTGCCTGTAATTGATGGTCACACTGCCTGTGTAAGCATGAAATTTGATGGCGATAAACCTGAACAAGATGAAATTCTGGAAATATGGAAAAATTTCAAAGGCGAGCCACAAAAAATGGAACTCCCTATGGCACCTCTTCAGCCAATTATCTATGAAGAAGAAAATGATCGGCCGCAACCTCGCAAAGACCGTAATAATGATAAAGGAATGGCTGTGACTGTTGGTAGATTACGGCCCGGTAATGTTTTTGATTATCGCTTTGTGGGTCTTTCTCATAACACAATAAGAGGCGCAGCAGGTGGCGGCATTCTCAATGCAGAATATCTGGTCAAAAGCGGTTTTATTAAAAAATAGCAAACAGGATATAAATAATGTCTAAAATAGTAGTAAAAATAGGTGGTTCCAATCTCAAGGATACTGCCAGCCTTCACAAAGTCATTAATACCATAAAAAAATATAATCAACCCCTGGTAGTTGTGGTTTCAGCCTTCTATGGAATTACTGATAGATTGGTTGAAATCCTGACTCTTGTCAAACATGATCGGGATGAAATTCAGGAATTGACCAACTTCCTGCTCGAAATGAAACAGGAGGTTCTTGAGAAGCAGATTGATGATAAAGAAATTCTGGAGACAACTTATCAAAAGTTGGAACAGCGGGTTGAGGAATTGGAGCGCTATCTTCTCGGTATTCACTATATTGGAGAAGCACCTGGATTTGTAGAAGACGTGGTTCTCAGCTATGGCGAAAGATTAAGCGCGCTTGTCATGACCGCTATATTACGAGCCCACAATATTGACGCCGAAGAAGCCCTTCCGGAGCAAATCGGATTAGAAACTAACGGTCAATTTGGTCGGGCTACTGTCAATTTTGAGAAGTCACGACAGGATTTGATGAAAAATTTAGGTGGCGATAAGATCTATATTGTACCTGGGTTTTACGGAATTTCAAGTGACAAAAAAGTGACACTCTTGGGACGAGGTGGTAGTGATTATTCAGCAGCTTCAATTGCCCGCTGTATTAATGCCAAGTCCTTAGATGTCTGGAAAGATGTTGATGGATTTTTGACTGCTGATCCTGGTCTGGTAAAACAGGCTCGCCGGGTCAAAAGATTATCCTACACAGAAGCAGCAGAATTGGCCTATTTTGGCGCTAAAATTCTTCATCCCCTCACAATTTCACCATTAATGAATACCAATATTCCGGTTCGCATTTTTAATATTAACAATGATATTGATCTAGAGAATCCTTTTTCAGTCATTGATTCCAGTACAAAAGTTTCTTCACAAATAATAAAAAGTGTGACATATAATGATGATTTTGCAATATTAAAATTGATTGGCCCTGGTGTTGGTATTCGTCCTGGTCTTCTTGCTGATGTTACGACCAAACTGGGTAGTTATAATATAAATATTAAGTCTGTGATCACATCACAGACATCTATCAATCTGCTCCTGGCCAGAAAAGATCTGCTCAAAGCTTATAATATTGTCCAGGAACTGGATCTACAACTGGTAAATGAGTTGCAAACTGTTGATGACATCTCAGTAATTGCTCTAATTGGTGAGGGAATGATGGAAAAATGTGGCCTGGCTGCCCGAATGTTCGGGGCTATGTCCCAGGAGAACATAAATATATTAATAATCTCGGAAGGTGCTTCGCCGGTTACAGCCTATTTTATCATTCATCAGGATGAACGTGACAAAGCTGTAAGGGCAATTCACCGTGAATTTTTTGAAAATGATAGTGAAAATTAAA
>Ga0102934_1003010_pt1 | contig 11573 bp, 8 predicted proteins | sample SalPonR2_A_D1_MG_FD_78175 | JGI IMG/M metagenome (GOLD analysis project Ga0102934, IMG submission 78175) | Salt pond soil microbial communities from South San Francisco under conditions of wetland restoration - Salt Pond MetaG R2_A_D1_MG | ecosystem: Environmental > Aquatic > Marine > Intertidal...
AGTGGCTGGTAATGGGCTATGAAGACAACGCCACGGCACGCTGGCTGCTGGACCATCGTGAGATCCATATCATCGCCGTGCAGAATCCGGACGGTCGTCGAGAAGTCGAAGACACCGAACCGTTCTGGCGGAAGAACGCCAACGTCAATTTCTGTCCCGGCAGCCTTCCGGGCATCGATCTGAATCGCAACAGCCCGGTGTTCTTCGGTAACGCATCCAGCGGCAACGCCTGCAGCGAGATCTTTCGCGGGCCTCTGGCCTCGTCGGAGCCCGAAACCGCGGCGATTCAGGATTATCTCGTCAGCGTGTTCACCGACTACCGCGACGATATGGCCGACGTGATACCCGACACGGCCGAGGGCATCTTTCATTCCATCCACTCTTTCGGCGAACAGATTCTCTTCCCCTGGGAGGGCTCGGGGTTCGGCCTCAGCAACAACGCCCCGAACCACGACCAGCTGACCTGGCTGGGTCGCAAACTCGGATTCTTTACCGATTATGAAGTCGGACGACAGATCCTCGGCCCGGCCGGCGGCACCACGGTGGATTTCGCCCACGGCGAGCTCGGGATTGCGGCCTTTACCTATGAAATCGGGACCAGCTTCCAGCAAAACTGCAGCAGCTTCGAGGACACGATCTGGCCGCAGGTGCGAGAGTCGTTGATCTACAGCGCCAAAGCCGCTGCTCGCCCTTATGCCGCCCCGGCCGGCCCCGAGGTCACGGTTCTGAACGCCTTCTTTGATGGTTCGACGGGGCAGCTGCTGATCGAAGGGCTGGCCGACGACACCCGCTTCGACCGCAATGGCGCCAGCGAGGCGCCCTTCAACGATCCGATCAGCCCGATCACCAGCGTCACGGCCAGCCTGGACGTGCCGCCCGAGCTGGCGCAGGAGACATTTACCCTGACCCTTGATGGGAACGGAACAGTGACGGGGTTTGCCGGAATAGCTGCAGTGGGTGCGCTGAATCTCGACACGCCGCGGCTGCTGTTTGCCCAGGCTACCGATAGCGACGGTCAGACCGGCGTGTCGTCCGCCACCTGGATTCAGGCAGCGGAAATATTCCAGGATCGTTTCGAAGATCAGCCCTGAATGCCGGGCAGACTGACCTGCCCGTCGCCTGGAATGAGCTCCCGGCCCGAGCCCTCAGGCCGACCGCAGGGGATCAATCGGCCTCGGCCGCATCCTCTTCATCATCGTCGGAGGCGGCAATGCGCGCCATGCCGATGACCTGTTCACCGTCGGCGAGACGGATCAGCGTCACGCCCTGGGTATTGCGACCCAGGCGCGAAATCTCGTTGACCGAAGTCCGGACCAGGGTGCCGCTGTTGGAGGTCAGCATCACATCGTCCTCCTCGCTGACGGCCATCGCGGCAACCAGCGCGCCGTTGCGCTCCGAGACCTGAATGCCGATCACGCCCTGCCCGCTGCGCTTGTAGACCGGAAACTCCTCGATCGCCGTGCGCTTGCCGTAACCATTGGCGGTGGCCAGCAGGATATCCATCGGTTCATCGCCGGTCACCAGCATCGAGACCACTTCCTGATCTTTCTTCAGGCGAATTCCGACCACGCCGCGGGTCTGCCGGCCCATGGGGCGTGCATCGGATTCAGCGAAGCGAATCACCTTGCCCGCAGAGGAGAACAGAAGGATGTCGCGGCTGCCGTCGGTAAACGACACATCGACCAGCTCATCGCCTTCTTCGAGCAGAACCGCCCAGATGCCATTGGCGCGGATATTGGCAAAATCGGACAGGGGCGTTTTCTTCACTCGGCCCTTGCGGGTGGCAAAGAAAACGAACCAGTCATCCGGAAACTCACGCGTCGGCAGAACGGCGTTGATTCTCTCGCCCTCATCGAGCGGCAGCAGATTGACCATCGGCCGTCCGCGGCTGTTGTGGCCGGCCTGCGGAAGTTCATAGACCTTGGTCTTGTAGACCTTTCCGGCGCTGGTAAAGACCAGCAGCGTGTCGTGCGTATTGGTCACCCAGAAACGCTCGACGAAATCCTCGGCCTTGGTCTTGGTGGCCGAACGGCCTCGCCCACCGCGCTTCTGTGAGCGGTAACGATCGAGGGGCTGGTACTTGGCGTAGCCGCCGTGGGACAGGGTCACGACCACGTCCTCGGGCGTGATCAGATCCTCCATGGTCAGGTGCAGATGATCGCGTACGATTTCGGAGCGCCGCTCGTCGCCGAACTTGTCCTTCAGTGCCTGGAGTTCCTCCCGAATCACCTGCATGAGCGCATCGGGTTCGGACAGGATCCGCATCAGCTCCTTGATCTGGCCGAGGATTTCTTCGTATTCCTCCGACAGTTTTTCCTGCTCCAGCCCGGTGAGCTTCTGCAGGCGCAGGTCGAGGATGGCCTGGGCCTGGGTCGGGGAGAGCTGATACTCGCCGTTGTCATTCAGACCGTACTCGGGCAGCAGTGCCTCCGGCCGGGATAGTTCAGCACCGGCCTGACCCAGCAGCGCCTTGATCAGGCCGGCCTCCCAGCGCCGCGCCTGCAACGCCTCGCGCGCATCGCTCGGCGTGGATGAGGTCTTGATCAGCTCAATGACCTCATCGAGGTTGGCCAGAGCGACCGTCAGGCCCTCGAGGATGTGGGCGCGATCCCGCGCCTTGCGCAATTCGAACAGGGTTCTGCGCGTGACGACCTCGCGTCGATGGGCCAGAAAGGCCCGCAGCACGTCACGGATGTTGAGGACTTTCGGCTGATTGTCGACCAGAGCGACCATATTGATGCCGAACACGGTCTGCAGCTGGGTCTGCTGATAAAGATTGTTCAGCAGCACTTCCGGGACTTCGCCACGCTTGATCTCGATGACCATGCGCATGCCGTCCTTGTCGGATTCGTCGCGCAGCTCCGAGATACCTTCGAGCTTCTTGTGCTTGACCAGCTCGGCGATCTTTTCCAGCAGTCGCGCCTTGTTGACCTGATACGGCAGCTCGGTGACGACGATCTTGGACCGACCGTTGTCGTCGGTCTCCACATGCGATCGCGCCCGGAGATAGATCCTGCCGCGACCGGTCCGATAGGCCTGTTCGATCCCGTCGGCACCGTTGATGATCGCTGCGGTCGGAAAATCAGGGCCCGGAAGATGCGCCATGATGCCATCGACATCGATCTCGGGATCCTCGACCATCGCCAGCAGCGCGCTGATCACCTCGTTGAGGTTGTGCGGCGGGATATTGGTCGCCATCCCGACCGCGATGCCTGAAGAACCATTGATCAGGAGATTCGGAACTTTGGTCGGCATGACGGTCGGTTCGTGCTCCGACTCGTCGTAATTGGGGACGAAATTGACCGTCTGCTTGTCGATATCGGCCAGGATCTCGTGCGCCAGGCGCGCCATACGCACCTCGGTGTAGCGCATGGCCGCCGGTGAATCGCCGTCGACCGAGCCGAAGTTGCCCTGGCCGTCGACCAGCATGTAGCGCAGGGAAAATGGCTGCGCCATGCGCACAATCGTGTCGTAGACGGCCGTGTCGCCGTGGGGATGGTACTTACCGATCACGTCACCGACCACGCGGGCCGATTTCTTGTAGGGCTTGTTGTAGTCATTGCCCAGCTCGTGCATCGCAAAGAGCACCCGGCGGTGCACCGGTTTGAGTCCGTCGCGCACATCCGGAAGCGCTCGACCGACGATCACGCTCATGGCGTAATCGAGATAGGACTGGCGCATTTCGTCTTCGAGATTGACCTGCAGAACTTCGCGTGCCATTTCGGCCATGATCGATCTTCCTAAAGCTTGTCAGGATTGTCTTTCAAACGCCTGTTTCTGATGGAATTATTCTTCGGATTTTCGGGCCCGAGAAGCAGCTCGACAGAACGGCGAATCAAGCCTCAAATTGTAGCACAAACAGGCCCTTAGATACCGCTCCGGACCCCGCGGGAAATCCTGCCCTCTTCAGCTCAGAACAGTCGTGCGACAAGCACATCAATCAGACGGGACCGAAGCCGCGGCCAGCTTGCACTCTCGATCAGGGCCTGACTGATCTCCAGCTCCGCGCTCAGCAGCTTGTCGGCACCGAAACGAGCCCGGTGGTACTGCCCCAGTCCGCTGCTCGTACCCCGGTAGGGTTGATTCGAATGGATCCTGAAAAACGGAAACTCCAGCCTGAGCCCATCCAGAAGCCGGCGACACCAGCCCGCCTCCGGTTCGCGGCCCGGATCGAACAGCAGTCCGATATCGACCAGGCGCTGCCGCCCTTCCAGGACGGGGACGAAGCTGTGGCAGGCCAGATGCACGCAGCGGCCCGGTTCGGAAACACGCGCTTCGTAATCCTGCCAGTAAGGCTGATGGATCGTTTCCAGCAGTTCTGCCCTATCGTCACGATCCAGCGTTTTCGAGAACTCACTGAAGCAGCGCGGATGGCCCGCCGGGCGATTGAGATCGACCAGCAGCCGGGTGGCTCCGCCCAGCATGGGCCTTGTGTCCAGCCTCTCTGCCAGCGTCCGCGCCAGGCGATCGCTGCCGGGATCCCAGGCTCGATGGGAGTCGAGAACATCCCGATGTCGATCGAAACACCGACGCCACCTTGCCGGCACGTGACGGCTGGCATGTTCGGCCGTGATCAGGACCCGAACAGGCGCTGCTGTGTCAGGCATTCGGCAAGCTCGCGGTAACATTCGATGATCGAGTTCGAATCCGGCGCCGGCCCTGTCCGGTCCAGAATGGCCCGTCCCAGCGGGCCTCGTTCCAGCATACGGACAAGCAGACCCCTGGACGATGCGCTGAGACCTGGCAGCAGCGTCGCCTGATCCTGCCAGTACTCGCCAAGCGACTGGGCGCGCCGCAACCCGAACAGCCCCTCGAGCTCCCTGCCCTCGATCATCGCCCGCTCGCCTTCCCCGGCGGCTGCCCAGAGCAAATCGGCCAGTGCATCGGTGCTCGTTGCCTGCTGCTGCTGGAAAGAGGCAGTATCCTGTTCGTAGAACGCGCGCACCTGGGCCACGATCAACTCGGCGATGGCCAGATCGGCCGCCGGACACTCCTGCAGGTCGATGATCCGGATTTCGATGGTCTGGCGCTCGAAGCGGGCAATTGCTGCGCGTGAGTTCAGCCAGTCATCCTGGAGCTCGCCATCGGCATCCCAGGGCGCGATCTCGCGATACATGGGCTCGAGAATGCGCTGATGGTAGTCAGCCATTCCATCGACGGGTTCAGGAATCACCGGGCCGGAGATACTGGGAATGCGCTTCTGGTTGTCACGATAGTAGCGGAGCCGGCCATCGAGCCAGGGCGCTGGCCGCCCCTGTTCCAGCGGCGAGGAAGCCGACAGGGCCGGAATCAATGGGAGGACGACGCGGATCGCCGCGTGCAGACGTCTGAATTCATCCTCATTGGCGAACGGCAGGTTGATGTGCATCGACTGCAGATTCGACCAGCCATGCCCGCGGCAGCCGAAGATCCGGTCATAGGCCCTGTAGACCGTATTCTGACCGTGCGACCACAAGCGAGTCTCCGTGGCCGGGTCGAACAATGGATGCATGGCGGTCGGCAGAAGTCTTGCGTCCTCGCCGGCCAGGGCTTCGTTGATCGCGATCACGTTCTGGTGGAAACGCTCGGCCAGCCCGTGCAACGAACTGGCCGGCCCGTTGGTCTTGAGCTCGATCACGTGGCTGACCAGTTCGTTCGACCAGGCAATGTCGCCATGCCCGACTTCATTTCTGACTTCGCCGCTGGCATCCAGGAGCAATCGCTCGGCCAGGGGACGGACGGCCAGAGTTCCACGGTCGACGATCATGTATTCCAGCTCGATGCCGAAACCGGTGAAGGCCGACAGCGGACTGATCGATTCAGCCATCTTCAGGCTCCTTGACACTCAGTGTCTTGCGCTGCACCACCCGCTGCATGAGCACACGCATGATCGCCTGATACAGCTCAGGACCAAGTACCGCATCCTCGACACCGGCATCGATCGAGGGGTTGTCATTGACCTCGATGACCAGCACCCGCCCATCGATCTCCTTGAGATCGACGCCATAGAGGCCACGCCCGATCAGGGCCGTGGCCCTGAGGGCGGACTGGATCACCCGTTCCGGCGCCTCATCGATCGGCAGGGTTTCAGAAGCACCCTCTCGCTGCGACTCAGCCGCATGATTGATGATCTGCCAGTGACCTGCAGCCATGTGATACCGGCAGGCATACAGCGCTTTGCCGTCAAGCACCCCGACCCGCCAATCAAAAGCGGTCGGCAGGTACTCCTGGGCGACGATCAGGTCCGAACCCTTGAGCATGGTCCGGACTGTCGACACCAGATCCGCCGGATCCAGAACCTTCACCACGCCCAGCGAGAACGCACTGTCGGGCTGCTTGAGCACGACCGGCAGGCCGAGTCGGCCCTCGATCTCCCCGACATTGTCGCGGTGAACCAGCAGGGTCCTGGGCGCGGCGATCCGATGATGCTGGAGCAGCTCGGCAAGATAGACCTTGTTGGTGCACTTCAGTATCGAGTCCGGGTCATCGATGACCTCGAGGCCCTCGGCCGCTGCACGTCGGGCGAAGCGGAAGGTGTGGTGATTGACCGCAGTCGTTTCGCGGATGAACAGGGCATCGAATTCCGGTATCCGGCCGATCTCATCCGGCTTGAGTCGCTCCACATTGAAACCGACCGTCTCGGCGGCACGCTCGAACTTCTGCAGTGCCGCTTCATCGGAAGGGGGCTTGCTCTCAGCGGGGTTGGCCAGAATGGCCAGATCGAATCGGCCGACCCGGCGAGCCCGCTGCCTGGGGCCATGCCCGGCGAAGAAGCGTCGGGCCGAGTCGAGCATGAACTCATGATGCGCTGGCGGCACATCGGCATAGGCCAGCGGCAACAGCCGACGGATCACCCACTCATCGTCGACGCGGACGAACTCGGCTCTCAGCATCGGCGCCGGAAACAGATTGAACAACGCCTTGGAGAGCGCGTCATAGCGCTTGGCCAGATTACGACCGAAGTAGATGCTGAGGAGGAAATGATCGGACTGAAGGACCTTCAGACTGGTTCGAATCAGTCGATTCAGATCGGCGTTGCTCGATCTGAGCAGCTCGGTCAGCTTGAAATCCTGCAGGGTGCCCACCGCCGGCAAGGGGCGATGCCCGCGAGCGGCGGCGAGCAGGGAGACATAGTAGCCGTTGGTCTGATAACCATAGCTGCGGCAGAGATTGCAGACTCGTGCCCGGCGCAGGGTGGACCAGTGCGCTTCGGTCAGGTACTGCCGCGCCGAGATGACTTCGCAACCAGGCAGCTCGATCGGCCAGTCGGCCGGCCGGCTGACAACGATCAGCTGGCGCATTGGTTTGCGCCTTCTGTTGATCTGGTCTGATCGGACGGCTCGATCTGGAGCAGATTGGCATCGTAAGTCAGGGCCCCAAGGAGGATCGCACCAACCAGACGGTCGACATGGACTCGGTAATTCTGCTTGCCGCGGGGATTGTCCTGCATCGGATCACTGATCAGCACCGAATCACTGGCCTCCTCGAAGGCAGTCAGAAGAACAAAATGCCCAACCGGCTCGCCGCGGATATCATCGTCGTCGTCATCGGGCCCGTATTCCCTGGCCGAGCGATAGAGATAGGTGGCACTCAAACCGGTCAGAATCGGATGACCGGCGCGCAGCAGATCCCTCAACAGTGCCCGACTCAGATCCACGAATTCGATCGATCCGCCCCGATCCAGAAACTCCAGATAGCCATTGCTTGCGGTGGTCAGAGCCTCCCGATTCTTGGCGTCGCGCTGGCGTCTGATGACATCGCTGAGATCAACCGGCCGGGCGCCGAACCAGGTCGGGTCGAACACTGTCAGGTTGTAGGTGTGGATGGTGACTCTGAAGCCCAGCGACAGCGCATGGTTGGCAAGGAAAACGTCCAGCGTGCCGCCATGATCGAGGCGTTGAGTCTCATCGATGATCTGCTCCAGAGGCAGATCGAGACCGTGATGCCGATAGACGGCGTGGAGACAGGTCGGACCACAGGTCGTGGTATCGGGTTGAGCTTCGATGGGGAGGGTAGAGAAACGCGGTTCAGCGCACACTTCGAACGAAACGGAACGGACCCACAATCAGGGCCCGGATAGTATGCGCCTGTTTTCTTTCCGGTGCGCATCAGCGCGACGATTTTTTGAGTCGTTCAGCGCCTATCCTTGCTAAACTGCCGCGTTACGTTCCGACCGTGACTCCCCATGAAGCCTGATCACAGCCCACTGTTCGGTGACGAGCCGGTCGAGCATGTTCATCGCAACGGCACCGACTATGATCTGCTCGGCACGGCGCATGTCTCCAGAACCAGCGCCGAGGCTGTAGAGCGACTGCTCGACAGTGGGCACTACGACGCGGTGGCGATCGAACTCTGCGAATCGCGGTACCGCGCTCTTCAGAACGAGGATCAGTGGCGAGATCTGAATCTGTTTACCCTGCTGCGCGAAGGCAAGGCCGGCATGATGATGGCCTCGCTGGCCCTGTCGGCCTACCAGCGCCGCATTGCCGAACAGTTCGGCATCGAGCCCGGCGCCGAAATGAAGGCCGCCATGGCAGCAGCCGAGCGCCATGGCCTTCCCATTCAGCTGATCGATCGCGAGATCGGAATCACCCTTCGCCGGGCCAGCCAGCGGCTCGGCTGGTGGAAGCGCTGGGTGATGATCAACGGCCTGATCTTCTCGTTGTTCTCACGCGAGGAGATCAGCGAGGACGATGTTGAAAAGCTCAAGGAAGGCGACCTGCTCACCCAGACCTTCAGCGAGTTCTCGGAAGCCTCGCCGGAACTCTTCGATGCCCTGATCGCCGAGCGCGATCAGTTCATGGCGGCGCGATTGATCGAGGAAAACCCGGCATCGCAGAGCGCCGAGCCACGACGCGTGCTTGCTGTCCTCGGAGCCGGCCACCTGTCCGGAACGGCCCAGGCGTTGACCGAAGAGCAGATTCCGGCCGAGACCGTGGCCAGGCTCAATGAAATGCCCCCGGCCTCGAAGGTCCTGAAGTTCATTCCATGGATCATCCTGGTCGCCGTGCTGACCGGCTTCGCGATCGGTTTCAGCCGCTCGCCGGAGCTGGGCTGGTCGCTGGTCTTGACCTGGGTGCTGATCAACGGTGGGCTATCGGCGCTGGGCGCCCTGTGCGCTCGCGCCCATCCCCTGACCATCCTGACGGCCCTGGTGGCCGCCCCGCTGACCTCATTGAATCCCACCATCGGTGCAGGCATGGTCACCGGCGCGGTCGAGGCCTGGCTTCGCAAACCGCGGGTTCGCGATTTTGAAAGCCTCCGTGACGATGTCACCCAGATCTCCGGCTGGTTCCGCAATCGGGTCAGTCATGTCTTCGTGGTGTTCTTTCTTTCCAACGTCGGATCGGCCCTGGGGACCTGGATCGCCGGATTTCGCATGATGCAGCAGCTGGTCTGAGAAGGCTCGGATCGGATCAGGCCATCTCGAACTTGCACGCGGGCAGACCCTGAATGCTCGCCTCGACCCGGTCCCCGCGCTCGATCGGACCGACTCCTGCAGGCGTTCCGGTCAGAACCACATCGCCGGCATTCAGGGTCAGGCTCCTGGATAGCTCCTCGAGCAGCTCGGGCACCGGCCAGATCATGTCGCCGAGCCTTCCCTGCTGACGGATCTGGTCATTGACGCTGAGCTCGATGGTGGTCTCGGGTCGCGGCCGCCACTCCGATGCCGGCACGACCGTCCCTATCGGCGCCGATTGATCGAAACCCTTGCTCAGTTCCCAGGGCTGACCGGCGGCCTTGAAGCGCGCCTGGGCATCACGCCGGGTCAGGTCGACGGCAACGGCAAAGCCCCAGATGCGATCCAGCCAGTCAGCGGCCGGAATGTCGCGACCGCCCTCGCCGATCAGAACCGCCAGCTCGACCTCGTGATGCAGATCATCGGTCTCGGGCGGATACTCGACGCTGCCGGTCTGTACGGCTGCCTGAGCCGGCTTGGCAAAAAAGATCGGCGAGCTTCGTGACGGGTCGACACCCATTTCGCGCGCATGCTCGGGGTAATTCCGGCCGACGCACCAGATATGCCTGACGGCAAAGGTCTCGCCCGCAGCGCTCCGAAGGCAGGGTGCAGACCAACTCAGACTCGACAAGGTCGCCATCTTCGCGTTGCTCAGGCCAGGCGACGGATACCGACGGCCTCGCGCAGCCGCTCGATGAAGGGCTGGCTGATGGATCGGGCCTTTTCGGCCCCGAGGCGCAGTTCACGTTCGACCTGAACGGGGTCGTTGATCAGGGCCTGGTAGCGTTCTCGGGGTGTTTCGAGCTCGGCATTGATCAATTCGAACAGCTGCTGCTTGACCTCCCCCCAGGCGATCCCTTGGGCGAAAGCCTGGCGCATGACCGCTCGCTGTTCGTTATCGGCGAACGCGGCGTAGACCGAATAGACCGAGGCAGAATCCGGGTCCTTCGGCTCGCCCGGTTCCTGCGAATTGGTCTTGATCTTCATGATCGCCTTGCGCAGGGTCTTTTCCGGCAGCCAGAGCGGGATGGTGTTGTCGTAGCTCTTCGACATCTTGCGCCCGTCGGTGCCCGGGAGCGTGGCCACATGGGCATCGATTTCGGCCTCTGGCGGCACGAAGTGCTCGCCGTAGCGATGGTTGAAGCGCTGGGCAATATCGCGGGCCATCTCCAGATGCTGGATCTGATCCTTGCCCACGGGCACCCGATGGGCATTAAACATGAGGATATCGGCCGCCATCAGGATCGGATAGCTGAACAGGCCCATATTGATACCGAAATCCGGATCCTCGCCGGCCTCGACATTGGCCTCCACAGCAGCCTTGTAGGCGTGCGAACGGTTCATCAGGCCCTTGGCCGTCGAGCAGGTCAGCAGCCAGGTGAGCTCGGGTATCTGGGCGATATCCGACTGGCGATAGAACACGGAACGCTTTGTGTCCAGACCCAGCGCCAGCCAGGTGGCGGCAATCTCCAGCGTCGAGCGCTGAACCCGTTCGGGGTCCTCGCACTTGACCAGGGCATGGTAATCGGCCAGGAAATAAAAGGAATCGATATCCCCGGAACGGCTGGCCGCGATGGCCGGCTTGATCGCTCCAACGTAGTTCCCGAGGTGGGGAGTTCCCGTAGTGGTGATCCCGGTCAGGATCCGCTGCTTGCTCATTCAGACTCTCGCGTCCAAGGCTATTTTGTCATTGTAGCGAGAATCGACGAATCCAGTGGTCGAACAGATCCGATCACGGACGCTAGTGGCAGCCCCGGGCGGTATCCGTCCGGGGCTGCCGCAAGATTGCAAGCTGCCGGCTATTCAGAACTCCTGGGCATTCAGGCCCTGCGGCTGAGCGTTGATGTATTCCATCACGAAACGGGCGTTGAACTGCTTCTGATCAAGCTCGGCTCGCGTCATGCAGGTTCGGCGCGGACCGACCCGAGTGCCGGTGGTCCGATTCTTGAAACAGACGATATCGTCGGCATTTCCACCGATCGCCGTGGCCACCAGCTGAGTCCGAAGCTGGAACAGGGTGTATCGAGTCTCCATGTCGATTTCTTCGATGCTGTTGGCCTCACCCACCAGTTCGACGATATTGTCTCGGATGCGGATGAGACGATCCCACTCGCGCTCGTCGAGCTGGCGCGGC
>Ga0102934_1003011_pt1 | contig 11573 bp, 12 predicted proteins | sample SalPonR2_A_D1_MG_FD_78175 | JGI IMG/M metagenome (GOLD analysis project Ga0102934, IMG submission 78175) | Salt pond soil microbial communities from South San Francisco under conditions of wetland restoration - Salt Pond MetaG R2_A_D1_MG | ecosystem: Environmental > Aquatic > Marine > Intertidal...
GCCCAGGATAACCAGGCTGTAGATATCCGCCTCGCCATCCTTTTGGCTTTGGCCGGGTTTTTCTTTTAAAAGCAACTCAAGTATATCGTCTGTGGCCAAATTTTGCAACATGTTCGCGGCCAGCGCCTGAATGGCCTGATCCTTGGATAAATTTCCGGACTCCAGGATATGATAGGCCTCCAGGATATGCGCCGCGTCTTCTGCCCGGTCCTTCTGTATCAGGGTTTCAGACATTTCCTGGAGCTGGCGGCTCACGGTTTCAAATGCCACAGAAACCTCGGCCTCCTGCTTGATCCATTCAGAAAGCTTTTTCGACCATTCGATCCGCTCGGTCAACCGATCATTTGCCGCCAACTGCTGATCCATGTTGGCGACCATCTCCGCCGCCCCGTCTTTGACCGCCGGCTGGCTGCTTTCAAGCCCTTCCATCAGCCGGTCACAAAGCGCATTGATTGTCTCCGCCCGGCCGCCTGCCGCAAGCTTTTCCACCGCCTGGTTAATCCCGGCCATCATGGAAAGCCGGGACAATACTTCGGTATCGCCTTTTAAAAGCTGATTCAACGCGGTTTTTACGTCTTCTCTGGGGGGCTTGGCGTCAGCCGCGTCGGCTGGTGCGGCGTCTTTGAGGCCAGGGCTTTCTTCTTTGTTAAGCGCTTCTGTTTTTTGGCGGTTCTGGGTGGAATCAGTGGCGTTTAACTCCTGCAGCACCTGTTTAAGACTTTTTTCCGCCCCTGCCGGTGCAGTATCTATCATCTCCTCAACTCTTTCCAGAAGCCGGTTAAATGTCTCCCGATCCAGGCTCCGGGCGATCTCCTCAAAAAACCGGGCGCCGAATATGGTATTCAAATTCTGGGTCAAGAGGGTCTGCAGCACGCTGTCGTCCATCTCACTCATGGCATCGATAATGGCCTCGGAAACGGCCTGCCGATCCACCGGAGAGAAATCCGTCAGGTCATCGATCATTTGGGAAAACCGCTCTGACAGGTCTGATCGCATCTGCTCATCGGACGCCGCCGCCTGTTTGACACCGGTCTGAAATACCCGGGACAGCCATTCCGGCTGCTTGGCCAATTCACGCAGCGTATCCATCGCCTCCCCGGAAATTTCCTGCTCACCGAAAACCGCCCGGGCGATATCTTCATCCGAAATATCCATTTCAGACAGAATGCTTTGCCCGGCCCCCCGCTCCACATAAATCTTCTCATCGATTAAGATGTGAGAGATGCTTCTCTGGGTCAGCAGGTCTTTTAATTCACCTGCGCTTTCCTCCTCTTCCGGAGGATTGCCGAGCAGCTGCACAAAATCGTTAAGTTCCGTTCCGCTCACCCCCTGCTCAAAGCTTAAGCTTCTGATTCCCATGGTTAACAGCATGGTCAAAAAGGATTGAATCTGTGGCTTTTTCTGCTCTTTTTCAGGCAGCGGCTCGCCCTGGATCAATAGATTTTTCTCCGACTCGGCATAGATCATCGTGGATTCCATCGCCAGAAGGGATTCCAGGGAACTGCTCAGGCGTTCGATGGAACGGGAAATCAGGGCGCTTGTCGGCGGATAAAGCCGCACATTGGTGATCGCTGCGTTTAAATGATTGATCAGCTCGATCGCTTTATTTTGTATCTGCGCATCCGGCATAATGAATCAAAATTCGGAATAAATCCTAATCAATGACTTATAATTCGTCGGTTACTCCCCTACAAAAAGCAATGCCAAAAGGATAAGGAGATTACAAGAGAAAGGTTTTAAAAATGAAGTTGGGACTTAGGGCGTGTCCAATAGATAAAAACGTCCGCCGGTCCATCGGCTCATGTAAGGGGAGCTTTTTTCAAAAATCGCTGCACATTGAGATTCATGCTGTCATAGGATTTGAATATAATTTTCTCCCGTTCGCGCCGGTCTTCGGGAATGGGGGCGGGCGCATAGGTTTTGATAAATTCCTGGGCCGCCTCATAGGACAGGAGCTGATCGAGGCCTTCGGCCATCTTTTTCCGGCTGAGCGCATCATATATCACCGCGGTTTTTCCGTCCGAGACCACCGCATAGGGCACGGGCAGGGAACCCATTATGCGGGCGGCGGCGATAACCTCCTTTTCCCTGGACTCAAGGGAGCCGGCCGCACATTTGATTACCATAAGCGGCTGATCTGAAACCGTTATCACCAAATCGAGCTGGGCATCATATGGCTCGCCTGCCACACTAAGCGCCAATTCAATGTCGACCCCGATACTTGACAAGGGATAATTCAATTGTTCATGGAGGTATTTCTCCACCGCCTGCCGATGCGTTTCCGTCCCGATATCCGGGATTTCCCGGCCGGTGGCGTAATCGGTAATCATTTCATAGGGTTTTTGTACATCTGACGCCATAGCGCACCTCAACGGCTTTTTCTCAGCTTTCAATCAGACTCCTGCCGGTCATTTTCTCCGGCTTTTCAATGCCCAGGATCTCCAAAATGGTCGGCGCGATATCGCCCAGCATGCCGGGCCGAAGACGGGCGTGTCGGAACTGGCTGTCATCATTTGAAACCAGAATGCAGGGGACCGGATTCAGGGTATGGGCGGTATGGATCTGGCCGTTTTCATCCGTCATTTTCTCTGAATTGCCGTGATCTGCAGTGACCAACATCGTCGCGCCCTTCTCGAGGGCGGCGGTCACCACCTTATCCACACATCGGTCCACTGCTTCACAGGCCTTGACGGCCGCCTCCATGACCCCGGAGTGGCCCACCATATCCATATTGGCAAAATTAAGAACGATGAGATCATATTTTTCCATTTTCAGGTAGGAAACCACCTGGTCGGCCACCTCATGGGCGCTCATTTCCGGCTTTTCATCATAGGTACCCACCTCCCGCGGCGAGGGCACCAGGTGGCGGTCCTCCTCCGCAAACGGGGTTTCTTCGCCGCCATTGAAAAAATAGGTCACATGGGCGTATTTTTCCGTCTCCGCAATACGGAGCTGGGAAAGCCCCTGGTAGCTGACCACTTCGCCCAGGATCTGATCGAGGTGAACCGGGGGGAAGGCTACGGGCAGGGTAAAGTTTTCATCATACTGGGCCATACAGACATATTCGCAAAGCTCCGGCGCCACTTTGCGGTCAAACTCCCTAAATTCCGCTTCGGTGAATGTGCGCGTGATCTGCCGCGCCCGATCGGGCCGGAAATTGAAAAAAATAATTCCGTCCCCGTCGCCTACCGTGGCCACAGGCGTCCCGGCGGCATCCGTGATGGCAATGGGTTCGACGAATTCATCCGTTTCCCCGCGCTCGTAGGCATTTTTCACCGCTTTTACCGGGTCGGTTTCTAAAGTGCCGGCCGCCTCGGTATAGAGCTGATAGGCTTTTTCCGTTCGCTCCCACCGGGTGTCCCGGTCCGTGGCATAGAACCGGCCGCAGATCGTGGCGATTTTGGGGCTGGATTTGTCTTTTATATACTGCTTAAGCTGGTCCATGTAGGTCACCCCGCCATCAGGCGGGGTGTCCCGGCCATCTAAGATCGGGTGGATGTAAATCCGCGATAGTCCCTTTTGGACCGCCATGTCGATTAAGGCGAACAGATGGCTCAACTGACTGTGCACGCCCGCGTCTGAGACCAGGCCCATGAGATGAAGCGCCGACTGATTGGCGTGCACTTTGTCCATGGCCCCGTTTAACGCCTCATTATTAAAAAACGAGCCGTCTCTGATGGCCAGGTCGATGCGCAACAGCACCTGATAGACCACCCGGCCGGCGCCCAGGTTTAAGTGTCCTACCTCGGAATTTCCCATAATACCCTCCGGCAATCCCACGGCCTCGCCTGAGCAGGCGAGCCGGGTTTGGGGATATTGATCCGAAAGGCGATCCAAAAACGGAGTTTTTGCTATGTACACGGCATTGGCCTCGCCGGGCTCATCTATGCCCCATCCGTCCAGTATCATCAGCATGCAGGTCATCTAAGTTGTCGCTCCATCGGTTTGATCATCATCCGGCAGCTCCTCGACAAAATCGTCAATCGGCAGCGGCCGGGCATCCGCCCAGAGGCTTTCAAGATCATAAAACTGCCGGACCGGCTCATAAAATACATGAATGACCACCTGGCCGTAATCCAGAAGCACCCAGTGGCCCTCCTTCATCCCTTCCACGTAAAGCGGCCGGATGCCATGGTCTTTCAAAAAGCGCCGGATATGGTCGGCGATCGCTGAAACCTGCCGGTTGGACCGGCCGGTGCAGAGCATAAACACATCCGCCAGGGTGGTCAGCTCCCGAACATCGAGCAGCAGCAAATCACTGGCTTTTCTTCCCAGGGCGGCCTGAACATAGAGTTTTAGCTGGTCGCCCAGGTCCTCATGAACCCTATCCATAGAGATCCTTTGCTAAGATATACGCCTCCACCGTATCTGTTACCAGATATTTGATTGACTCCCGATTTTTCAACAATTTCCTAATGTTACTGGATGAAATGGCCAGGGGGGTGACTTCGAAGAACCAAATCGGCTGCTTGGTCTCATGAACCAGGCACATCTCATCCACCCGGGGCTGATAGCCGCTGTCCACATGCCGCCTCGCGTGTTCGGCCATAGCGTCAAACCGCTTCAGCGGGTCGGTCCCGGATGCCGGCGGCCGGGTCATGACGATGAAGGGAATTTCATCAAACAAGGCTTCAAAGGTCTTCCAGGTATCGATTTCAAAGAATTGATCCATGCCGATGATCAGGTAATACACCGTATCCCCGGCGGAATCGGCTTGAAAGGCCCTTACCGTATCAATGGTATAGGATCTGCCCTGGCGCCGGATTTCCACGCTGGAAAGCGAAAAGCCCGGATTGTCGGCAATCGCCTGATCGATCATCGCCTGCCGGTCCCGGGCATTGAGAAGGCCCGCCGTATCCTTGTGCGGGGGCAGAGCCGCCGGGATAAAATAAACGCAGTCCAATCCAAATCCGTTTTTAACTTCCTCCGCCGCCCGCAGGTGGCCCGTATGGATGGGATTAAATGTCCCGCCGAACAGGCCGGCCCGTTTCACCGCATGCGCCATCAGGATCGCAGCTGCCCGTTGCCTAAGGCCACAAACTTGGTGGTGGTCAACTCATCCACGCCCATAGGCCCATAGGCGTGGAGCTTGGAGGTGCTGATCCCCATTTCCGCGCCCAGGCCCAGCTGGCCGCCGTCATTAAACCGGGTCGAGGCATTGACCAAAACCAGGGAGGCATCCACCTCCCGGATAAACTGCCTGGACCGGTTATAATCCGAGGTGACGATCGCCTCCGTGTGGTTGGACCCATAGGTGGTGATATGAGCCATGGCTGCCGCCATATCGTCTACCACCCGGACCGCCAGGATCAGATCCAGAAACTCTGCATACCAGTCCGCCGCTTCTGCCGGTTTGGCCTTGGCGACCAGCTCGCAGGTCTTCGGGCAGCCCCGGAGCTCGACGCCGGCACCGGTCAATCGCTCGGCCATTTTTGGCAGAAATGCCGGTGCCGCATCCTGGTGGACCAAAAGGGTTTCCATGGCGTTGCAGACCCCGGGCCGCTGCACTTTGGCATTGAAACAGATGTCTTCGGCCATTGAAAGATCCGCGGATTTATCCACATAGACGTGGCAGACCCCCTTATAATGTTTTAGTACCGGGATTTTGGAGTTTTCCACCACAAACCGGATCAACCCCTCGCCGCCCCGGGGGATAATAAGATCGACGTGCGCCTCCTGCTGGAGCAGCACATTGACCGCCTCCCGGTCCCGGACCGGCACGATCTGTGCGCACGCTTCCGGCAGCCCGACATCGGATAGGGCTGTGGCGATAGTTCGGGCCAAAGCCTGGTTGGAATGCAGGGCCTCGGAGCCGCCCCGCAGAATCACCGCATTGCCGGCTTTCAGACAGAGTCCGGCGGCATCAACGGTCACATTGGGCCGGGACTCATAGATGATGCCGATCACTCCCAGCGGAATCCGCATGCGGCAAACCTCCAGGCCGTTGGGCCGTATCCAGGTGGCGCTGGTGGTACCCACGGGATCAGTTAATTTCACCACATCCCGCAGGCCCATGGCCATATCTGAGATGGTTGCATCGGTTAAGGTCAGGCGATCGATCATGGCCGCGGATAGCCCGTTTTCTCTGGCGGCAGCCACATCCTTGGCATTTTCCGCCTTGATCCGTTCTGTATCCGCCTCCAATTGATCAGCGATTTTTAACAGCGCGGCATTTTTTTTATCCGTGGGACACCGGGCGAGTTCCCCGGCGGCCGCCTTTGCCGATGCGGCGATTTTCAATATCGTCTCTTCTACTGACATTAGCCTCTCCCTTGGCCCTTAGGTATTGCAGTGGTCCAGCACGGTCAGGTTATCCCTGTGGATGACCTCATCATAGGGCTTATGGCCGAGCCTCTCCTTGATCTGCGCGGTGTTGCATCCCATGATTTTTTTTAGATCCCCCGCGCTGTAATTGACCAGCCCCACGGCCAGCCGCCGGTCCTCCCTGTCGGTTAATTCCACGGGCGCGCCCACGCCGAACTCTCCGGAAACATCAATAATTCCGCCGGCAAGCAGACTTTTACCCTTTTCGCGGATGGCCAGGATCGCCCCATTATCAATTTTTATGCCACCTTTGGGCTTAACAGTAAAGCCTATCCAGCATTTGCGGTTCGAAAGCTTGTCCTTGGCCGGCACGAAAAAAGTGCCCCGGGCCTTATCATGGAAAAGATTTTCCAGAATGTCCGGCGCCCTGCCATTGGCAATCACCATCGGGACACCGGCCGTTGTGACCTTTCGGGCCGCCTGAATTTTGGTCATCATGCCGCCGGTCCCCAGCGCCCCGGGGATATCACCGGCGATTTTTTCAATGGACCGGTTGATATTACTGACCTCGGCGATTAATTCCGCATCCGACCGCGTTCGCGGGTCGGCGGTAAACAGGCCGTCGATATCGGTTAAATTAATCAGCAGATCCGCATTCATCATAAGGGTAATCAGCGCGGACAGGTTGTCATTGTCACCGAACTTAATCTCTTCGACCACCACCGTATCGTTTTCATTGACAATCGGCAGCACCCGCCAGGAAAGCAGCGTGTACAGAGTATTTCGGGCATTTAGATACCGCCGCCGGCTGCCGCTTAAATCATCGCTGGTCAAAAGCACCTGGGCCACTTTTCGCCCATATTTGGAAAACGCATTTTCATAGGCCAGCATCAGCCCGGCCTGGCCAACCGCGGCCATGGCCTGGCGCTTGGGGATCTCATCCGGCCGGCGGGATAGTCCGATCTTTTTCTGCCCCGAGGCCATAGCACCGGAAGAGACCAGCAGCACTTCAATGCCTTTTTGGAACAGCCGGTTGATCTGATCGGACAGGGATTCGATCACCAAGAGATCCAGGCCGTCCGGACCGGTCAGCACATTGCTGCCTACTTTGACCACAATCCGCCGGGCCGATCGGAAATAGTCGGATCGGTTATTTCCTGTCTGCTGATTCATTGATGAATTCATTTAAATGATCAATTAACGCGGAAATATTCTCACCGGTATAAGCCGAAATACGCATTACCTGAAACTCGCCGAACGCCTCTTGGAAGCGCTCGGCATGGCCATGGGCCTCCGGCAGATCCATTTTATTTAAAACCACGAGCCGGGGCTTATCCAAAAGGCTTGGCTGATAGCCGGCCAACTCGCGATTAATGGCGTTGTATGCATACATGGGATCAGCCGGCTCAATGGCCGCGGCATCGATTAAATGGAGCAGCACCCGGGTGCGTTCCACGTGTTTTAAAAATTTATCCCCAAGCCCCGCGCCCTTGTGGGCCCCTTCAATCAATCCAGGGATATCAGCCACAACAAAGGGTTCCCCGCTTTTGGGGGTCACCACGCCCAAGGCGGGGCTAAGGGTGGTGAACGGGTAATCCGCGACTTTGGGTTGTGCCGAGGAAATTCGGCTGATTAATGTCGATTTGCCCGCGTTGGGATAACCGATAATGCCGACATCGGCCAGGAGTTTGAGTTCTAATTGCAGAGAATGGGTTTGCCCGGGCAGACCGGGTTGGGCATGGCGGGGAGCCCGGTTGGTGGAACTGACAAAGCGCCGGTTCCCCCGGCCGCCGGCCCCGCCCCTGGCGATCACAATGGATTCGCCCGCTTGGGTGAAATCCTTGACCAGGTTACCGGTTTCCGATTCCCGGACAATGGTGCCCGGCGGAACTTCGATGATAACATTTTCCCCGTTTTTGCCGGTCTTCTGTTTGCCCTGGCCGGGGCCGCCGTTGGCTGCTTTGAAATGTTTTTTATAACGAAACTGATAAAGGGTGCGCCGCCGCTCAGCGGTCTGGATGATCACATCCCCGCCTTTTCCGCCATCCCCGCCGTCCGGACCGCCTTTGGGCACGTATTTTTCCCGCCTGAAGCTGACACACCCCGGCCCGCCGTTTCCGGCGCTGACATGAATTACGGCTTCATCAATGAATTTCACACGGCGTAAACGCTGACCCGCTTCTTGGACCGGCCCTGCCGCTCATATGCCACCCGGCCGTCAATTTTTGAAAACAGGGTATAATCTTTTCCTATACCCACATTCTGGCCCGCGTGAATCTTGGTGCCCACCTGACGGACCAGGATGTTGCCGGCTTTAACGACTTGGCCGCCGTATCGCTTAACCCCCCGATGCTGGGCATTACTATCCCGGCCGTTTTTCGAACTGCCGCCTGCTTTTTTATGTGACATGTTTAACTCCTTATTGACTGATACTATCGATTTGAACCGCCGTAAACGGTTGTCGATGGCCCTGTTTGCTGCGGGATCGTTTCCGCCGTTTATACTTGAACACCAGAACCTTTTTTCCTTTTCCCTGCTCCACAATCCGGGCATTGACTGAGGCGTTGGGGACTGTGGGTTCCCCGATGGTCAGCTCATTGCCGTCTGATAAAAGCAGCACTTTATCAAACGCCAGCGATTCACCCACATTTCCCGGCATTTTCTCAATGCGGAGAACCTCGCCTTCTTTTACCCGATACTGTTTGCCGCCTGTGGCAATCACCGCATACATGATATATATCCTCCACCTATTTATATTTTATATTATAAACTGAAAAAGTATAAAGTAAACTTTCATTTTGTCAACAAAAAAAGGGTTCACCCCAAAGAATGAACCCTTTAGATATGTTTGAAACGGGTGCCTTATTCCCCGATTTCCTGCTTGACGCCCACGACGACTTTGTAAAGAATCGTCAGGATAAGAAATCCGGTGGCATAGACCGCAATGGTGATCATGATTTCCGGCACCGTGGGCACATATTCCCGGACATGGTGCAGCGGGTTGGGAATAAATCCGCCGGAAATCATGCCCAGGCCCTTATCAATCCAGATGCCGACGAAAATCGCCACACAGGCAACCCCCAGGACCGCCTCATTTCTTCGGGCCGCAGGAATTATCAGCAGTATGATGGCCGCCATCATTAGAAAGATCGAGGTCCACATCCAGGGCACCAGTACGCCATGGCCGTGCAGGCCGAAGAACAGGTACTGGAGATGGGCGGTATGCTCCGGAATCTGGCTGTAGAGCGCGACGAACACCTCGCAGAGAAAGAAAAATATGTTGGCGATCGCACCGTAGGTGACGATCTTGGCCAGGGTCTGAATCTGCTCACGGCCCGCATCATATTTGGCAAATTTGCGGACGATAAATGCCAGAAGAATGAGAAATGCCGGGCCCGCGGCAAAGGCCGATGCCAAAAAGCGGGGGGCCAGAATGGCGGTCAGCCAGAACCCCCGGCCGGGCAGACCACAGTACAGAAAAGCGGTGACCGTATGGATACTGATGGCCCAGGGAATAGACAAATAGATCAAGGGCTTGACCCACTGCGGGGGCGGGACATCATTTCTTTCCGCTTCCAGCACATTCCAGCCGATCACGATATTTAACAGCAGATAGCCGTTCAACACGATCATATCCCAGAAGAGCATGGAATGGGGGGTCGGATGGATCAACACATTGAACAGCCGCATGGGCTGACCAAGGTCAGCAATGATAAACAGCAGACACATGATCACCGAGGAAACTGCCAGGAATTCGCCCAGAACCGTAATTTTTCCGAATTTTTTATAATCGTGCAGGTAATAGGGAATCACCAGCATCACCGCCGAGGCCGCCACACCAACCAAAAAGGTGAACTGTGCAATGTAGAATCCCCAGGACACGTCCCGGCTCATACCGGTAACACCCAAGCCGAAGGAGAGCTGGCGCAGATAAAACCCGAATCCAACGCCGATGACCGCAAGCAGTGCGATCAGCCAAACCCAGTAGCTTTTACTTCCTTTAAACGCCTTTTCAAGCATAATTTACCTCATATGATGTAATAAACCGAAGGATTCGTGCCCAGGCTCTGTTTGCGAAGAATCGCGTAGTTCTCCCGCAGCACCTGCCGGATCTCGGAATTCTCGTCCTCGAGATCCCCAAAAACAAGAGCCCCCTCTGATACCTCAACACATGCCGGCATCTTGCCCTCCGCCAGCCGTTCCGCACAAAAATTGCATTTTTCAACCACGCCCTTCATACGGGTGGGAAAATCCGGATTTTCCTTTTTGATAAACGGCCTGGGGTCCCGGAAATTAAAGCTTCTGGAGCCATACGGGCAGGCAGCCATGCAGAACCGACAGCCGATGCAGCGGTGAAAATCCATCATGACAATGCCGTCTTCCCGCTGAAAGGTGGCTTTTGTCGGGCAGGCCTGTACACAGGGGGGATTGTTGCACTGGTTGCACAAAGCAAGAATGGGCAGGTCATGCAGCCGATCGGCCAGATACTCATCATCCTTCATGGGAAATACATGCTCAAAGGAATCGGTCCAGATCCATTTGATGATATGCCGTTTATTTTCCAACTCCGGTACGTTGTGCGCCTTATTGCAGGCCGCGATCATCTTCTCGCACAAGCGGGGTGTCAATTTCCGCGTATCCACGACCATCCCCCAGCGGCCGGCGGTCAGCGCCTCTTTGCTCTGCTTGAGATACGGCTCGGATGTTCCCTGCGCCCCACCGGCCGGTGCGGGCAGGAGACCGGCCAGGGTCGAAACGCCGCCCAGCCCCAGAGCTGAGATCCCCGCAAATTTCAAAAAGCTTCGTCTCGTATCATCCATTACTTCTTCTCCTCCGGATAGGTATGGCAGTCCCAGCAGTAAGGGTTAACAGATGCGTAGTTATGGCACTTGTCGCAGAACTCCTCCTTGTTGGAGTGGCAGTCAATGCATGTGTTGGAAAGACTCGCATCATATTCCTTGCCGCTTGCGTTTACATACATCCGTTCGCCGTCCCGGGTCACCGTATCGCGCCACTGATCCAGCACCTGCATATGTTCCTTGCGCATGTACGCCGTCTCTTCCACGCAGTTCTCCGCCTTTTTGGCCTTTTTTGTCAGCTCCGGCTCCGGCGGCTGCGTGGCCGACCCGTGGTTGTACCAGATGGGAAAGGTAAACACGATAACGAAGATCACTAAACCCGTAATGATTTTTCCCCTATCATTCATCCGCCTCGTCCTCCTCGTTTTTCAGGGGTTCGAACCGGAGATCGGTGGTCCGCTCGATCTCACCGTCCAGTACCAGGGCATTGGCCACCATCTCATGAACACC
>Ga0102934_1003012_pt1 | contig 11564 bp, 8 predicted proteins | sample SalPonR2_A_D1_MG_FD_78175 | JGI IMG/M metagenome (GOLD analysis project Ga0102934, IMG submission 78175) | Salt pond soil microbial communities from South San Francisco under conditions of wetland restoration - Salt Pond MetaG R2_A_D1_MG | ecosystem: Environmental > Aquatic > Marine > Intertidal...
CCGGGTGCAGCACATGGCATCACGCGCCCTGCGCAGTGGTGAGGTGGTGCTACCGATGCACGGAGCCCGTAACGGTATTGCGGCCACGGTCAAAGGTGCCGGCGGTAATGACTATGTCGTTGTTATCACCCTGCCGGAGCGACCGGCACCGCGCGATTTTTTCAAGGTGATGACCCATGGTTTTCTCGGTGTCCAGCTATTGTTGCTGTTTGCCATTACCGCCCTGGTATGCTTTGTTCTGGCGCGCTCGCTGGCGGCACCGATCAGTCGTCTGCGCCAGGCTACTTATCGCTTTGCTTCCGGTGATCTGGCTACGCGCATTGGTGATCAGGTCAGAGGCAACAACGAACTGGCGGGATTGGCGCGGGATTTTGACCATATGGCCACAAAGATTGAAGCCCTGATCTCTGATCAGCAGCAACTGTTGCGCGATCTCTCCCATGAGTTACGTTCACCGCTGGCACGCTTGACGGTGGCCCTGGAGATGGCCCGCCAACCATCATCTGCCCAAGCGCATGACAAGTCGCTGGACCGGATTGCCCTGGAGGCAGAGCGGATGAACGAAATGATTGGTCAACTGCTGGGTTTGACCCGCATGACCAGCGGTATCACTGAACAACGTTTTGCTTCTCTTGATCTACAGGAAGTACTGGGGAAGGTGGTTCAGGACGCTGACTATGAAGCAGCGGCACGTCAATGCCGGGTCGTTTTTGAATCATCAGGATCGGCAGCGATAACCGGCTCAGAAGAGTTGCTGGCACAGGCATTGGAGAATGTTATCCGTAATGCGGTTAAATATACCCCCGAAGCTGGAGAGGTTCGGGTTTCCCTGAGACCGCAGGGGCATTTCTGGGAGGTCAGAGTTGCGGACCAGGGTCATGGCGTCCCTGCTGCGGCGTTGGAAAAGATCTTTGATCCCTTTTACCGGATTGCTGATGCCCGCGATCGCCAGAGCGGCGGCACCGGTATCGGTCTGGCGATCGCCAAAAGTGCCATTGCTCTGCACGGTGGCAGCATCCGGGCTGAGAATCAGCAGCAAGGCGGGTTACTGGTCACAATCCGTATCCCGAGAAATATATAGATATATGCATATTTGACTTTATTCAGGATTTCATCTACAATATGGCTTAAATGCAAACAAAGGAGTAAAGAGATGGAATGGACGCTTATTCTCGGTATTGTCGCCGTCTGGTTTATTTTGAACCGCTGGGTTCTGCCGCGTCTGGGGATTCAGACTTGAATGTCCGACAGTTGTCAGCTTCCGCGTGACGGAAGTAAAAAGACCGATTCAGCAGAAGGTAAGTCCACTGACGGCCAATAACAGGTGGTCACAGTGATCTTGAAACAAACAATTTAAATGGTTCTTATCCAGCCCACATGATGTTTATTCTGTGGGCTGTTTTTTTTTGCAGCGCCGATCGCAGCTGATTGGGGGCAAGTTTCCCCTCTGTTAACGCACGACCCCTTTTTCACGCAACGTTGATCGCAGAGCTTCAATGCGCTTGCGATTGACGCCGAAGTCGAAATAGCCCAGACGTGCAGCAGAACGGACGGCGATGATGCCCTGCTCCGGGCGCAGGTGCAATTCCACATCATCGACAAAGCCGAAAACGGCACTGCGGCATTCGGCATGGAGATAATTGTCGCTGACAGAAATAATTTGGGTGCGTGGTAGCGCGGCTATCTGTGCACGGGTAACTTGCCAGGCCTGGTCCGTTGCTATGGCGAGCCTAAGAGGGGGAATCTGGTGACTGGCTGAGTCACAATCGCTGCAGACACAGTTGGGCGAAGCGGGACAAGGAGAGAGTCTGTCTGCCGTAACACCAAGGTCGGCAGGGCGATTGCCACCGGCACAGGAAAACAGGCACAGGCTCAAGGACAGCAGCAACGGGAAGGCTTTAAGGGGAAGTCGTTTGTCAGCAGAGCGGGCCATGAGTGCCTCCGGGCATCAGCGATCAACAATCAGAGTGCCGCCGACAGCAACCTGATCCGGGGCGTTTTCGCGCAGCATGATGATGATCGTCGCTTCAGGCAGGTCATATGCCTTGGCAGCCAGGCTGGTCAACTCATTTGCCAGGTTGCGCTTTTTTTCCAGGCTCAACGGCGGGCCATCAAGGGTAATAATCGGCATTGTTGTCTCCTTTATAGATAAGGGGAGAAAAGTTTAAAGAAGGAATCACGCAAACGTGCTGCCAGGGGACGACTGTCAACCTCCTGCAGGGTCACCTGACGTGAAACCTCACGGGAATGATCGAAATGGCTGCAGAGTTCAGCAACGGTCTGCTGGTCAAAGATCTCGACATTAAATTCAAAGTTCAGCCGCAAGCTGCGTGGGTCGATGTTGGCCGAGCCGATCAGGGCGTATTGATCATCGATCAGCAGCAGCTTGCTGTGGACAAAGGGTGGGGGATGAAAATAGACGCTGGCATTATGTTCCAGCACTTCAAACAGATAGGCGTTGGCGGCCCAGCCGACAAAAGGGAGGTTGTTCTGTGCCGGCAGGATGATTTCCACCCGCACGCCGCGCAGGGCAGCAACATTGATGGCTGCGAGCTGGGCGCGGGACGGTATAAAATAGGGGGTCATAATGCGGATATGGGATTTAGCGCAGGACAGGGCGCCGATAATAATCCAGTTGAGTTTTTCGTGGGGTTCGTTGGGCCCGGCACTGATGCCGCGACAGCAGGCGTTGCCCACTGATTGAGGCCGGGGCCATTCGCGTGGCGTGCGTTTTTCCTTGGTCGCATAATGCCAGTCTTCCATGAACGCATCACGTAGTTGATCGCAAACCGGCCCCTGCAGGCGGAAATGGATGTCGATAACCCGGATGGAATCCTGCGCCGCTTCGACCAGATGGCGCTCACGGATATTAATGCCGCCGCTAAAGCCGATGCAGTTGTCGATAACCAGCAGCTTGCGGTGATTGCGCAAGTTAAAATAGAAGCTATGCAACAGGCGTGGAGGTAGAAAAGAGATAACTTTGACCCTGGTGCCACGCAAATGGCGTCGCACCCTGCCACGCGAGTAGAGTTCACCAAAGGCATCAATGAGAATGCGCACATCGACACCGCGGTTGGCAGCGGCGATCAGTTCACGGACAAATTGCATTCCCAGACTGTCAGGAGCGAAGATATAGCTGGAGAGGAAGACCGATTCGCGAGCATTGCGGATAGCGTCGAGCATCGCCGGGTACGCCTGTTCACCGTTGTGGAGCATGTCGACTTGATTGCCGCTGACCAGGGGTCGGCGGGTAACCGCATCGGAGAGGGTGATCAGGGCGCAGCTGGTGTCGTCGCTGGGGTAGCAGGCGATATCTTCTGGCGTGGGGGGAACATTGACATGGAGCCAGTGCATCCCTTCTCCCTGCTCCTGGAGCTCGCGTGCCCGCGCACGGATGCGGTTGACGCCGAAGAGCCAGTAAAACAGAGCTCCTGCTCCGGGCACAGCCAGGCAGGCGACAATCCAGCCAAGAGCGGCGCGCGGGTCACGCTTGGTGAGCAACGCATGGCCGGCAGAAAAGACCGAGAAAGCCCAACTGATAGCCACCAGTAAGGTCAGCATTGACGCTCCGGCAGTGAAGAGGAGTAATAGTTACGGCACGTTAGCAGTTATTATTAAAGAAGTCCAGAACGCTGTTTGACATGGATCCGGCAACCGTCGCTGGCGGATCCATGTATCAACGTAAAGAGGTGCCGCATCGTGGACACGTCAGGACCGTGTTGGTGGAGATCTTGTCACCACAGGTGGGACAATTGAACCAGTGGCGGCAGAAGCGGCATTGATGTTCGGAAAGCCCCTGCTTCTTTTTGCACTTGGGACAGCGTCGGTACATTTTGCGTTGAGATAAATAATCTTCAAAAAACAGGCCACAGCGCCCACACTCCTGCGCTCCGGGTTTAACGGTTGCTTCACAGCCGGGAATCGGGCATTTGAATACGGCTTTACACTCCTTGCACCAGTACCCGCCAGTTAACAGGGCACCACATTGACTGCATTTTTTGTTAGTGATTTTGCTGTTCATACTTCACTCCACAGGGGCCATCAAGAGCCGCCAATATTGCGACCCTGCTGTCATCATAGTTGAGATCAGCAGGAATGCCAAGGGAAAGAACTTTCCCCCTCAGCCGGTCGTTTTCAGGCAGTCGCGCAGATAGCGCCCGGTAAAAGAGGTGTCACAGGTGGCAACCTCTTCCGGGGTTCCGGCGGCGATGATCCGCCCGCCCCGGCTTCCCCCTTCGGGGCCGAGATCAATAACATAGTCGGCGGTTTTGATGACATCAAGATTATGCTCTATCACCACTACGGTGTTGCCGGTTTCAATCAGACGGCCCAGCACCTCAAGGAGTTTATGGATGTCTGCAAAGTGCAGCCCGGTCGTTGGCTCATCAAGGATGTAGATAGTTTTCCCTGTCGCCCGTTTGCCGAGCTCGCGTGCCAGTTTGACCCGTTGAGCCTCGCCACCGGAGAGAGTGGTAGCACTCTGGCCCAGCTTGATGTACCCGAGACCGACATCCCTGATGGTCTGCAACTTGTTGTGAATCCGGGGGATATTTTCAAGAAACTGACTGGCCTGATTGACGGTCATGGCGAGGACATCAGCAATACTTTTGCCTTTGTATTTAACCTCCAGGGTTTCGCGGTTGTAGCGCGCCCCCTTGCAGACGTCGCACTGCACGTAGACATCGGGAAGAAAATGCATTTCGATCTTGATGATGCCGTCACCGCTACAGGCTTCGCAGCGTCCCCCTTTGACATTGAAGGAAAAACGTCCCGGCTTGTAGCCGCGAATTTTGGCCTCAGGCAGTTGGGCAAACAGATCACGGATATCGGTAAAGACCCCGGTATAGGTGGCGGGGTTGGAACGTGGCGTGCGACCGATAGGGGACTGGTCGATATCGATGACCTTGTCGAGATGCTCCAGTCCGTTGATTTCCTTGACCGGCCCGGCTTTTCCCCGTGCCCGGTGGAGATGCTGGGCCAGAGCCTTGTAGAGGGTTTCGATGACCAGTGAGGATTTTCCGGAGCCGGAGACACCGGTGAAGCAGGTCAATACCCCCAAGGGAATGCGTACATCGACAGCTTGCAGATTGTTGGCGCGGGCGCCCTTGATTTCGAGCCAGCGGTCGCTGGTACGGCGTTCGCTCGGAATCATGATCTGTCTGCGACCGGAAAGGTAGTCTGCGGTCAGGGAGTCCTGGCAGGCGATAACCTGTTGGGGCGTGCCCTGGGCAACAACGTGCCCGCCATTGATTCCGGCAGCCGGTCCCATATCGATGACATGGTCAGCGGCACAAATAGTCTCTTCATCATGTTCGACCACCAGCACCGTGTTGCCGAGATCGCGCAGGCGTTTAAGGGTCGTTAGCAGGCGCTGGTTATCACGTTGATGCAGGCCGATGGATGGTTCATCGAGGATGTACAGTACCCCGGTCAGGGAGGAACCGATCTGGGTGGCAAGGCGGATACGCTGCCCTTCGCCGCCGGATAAGGTGCCGGCACTGCGATTCAGGGTCAGATAATCAAGACCGACATGGGAGAGAAAGGAGAGCCGTTCGCGGATCTCTTTGAGGATGCGGCGGGCAATCTCCATCTCCTTGGGGGGTAATGTGAGCTGCAGAAAAAACGCCTCAGCTTCAGCAATGGACAAGGCCGTAGTCTGCTGGATGTTGTTGCCGCCGACGGTAATATGCAGGGCTTCAGGGCGCAGACGGGCACCGTTGCAGGTTTGGCAGGGGATGACATTCATGAAGCGTTCGAGGTTTTCCCTGACGCTGTCGGAATCAGTTTCGTGATAGCGCCGTTCCAGGTTGGGAATCACCCCTTCAAAGGGTTTTTCGTAAAAATGGCGGATCTCCCCCTGATCATAGAAAAAACGGATGCTGTCGCCGCCGGAACCGTAGAGGATGACATCCTGAATGGCCTTGGTCAGTTGATTAAAGGGGGTGCGCATATCAAACTGGAAATGCAGAGCCAACGCCTCAAGCAAGGCCTGATAATAGAAGCCGGTGCGGCTGTCCCACGGCACCACAGCGCCGTCACGCAAGGACAATTGCGAATTGGGAACCACCTGCTCGCGGTCAAAGAGCATCCGTGTGCCGAGCCCGCTGCAGTCAGGGCAGGCACCGTGAGGGTTGTTGAAGGAAAACATGCGCGGGGTGATTTCCGGGTAGGACAGCCCACACTCGATACAGGCATGGCGTGCTGAAAAGAGCATACTATCACCTTCGGGGATTTCCACGCGTACCAGACCATCGGCGAGCTGCACCGCGGTTTCGATCGATTCGGCCAGGCGGGAGGTGATGTCCGGCTTAATCACCAGGCGATCGACAACCACCTCCAGGGTGTGTTTCTTGTTCTTATCGAGGTTGATAGGGTCTCCCAATTCATGCATCTCGCCGTCGATGCGCATGCGCACATAGCCGGCGGCCTGCAGCTGGGCCAGTTCCTTGCGATATTCCCCTTTGCGTTCGCGGATGATCGGGGCCATGACCATCAGGCGGGTTTTTTCCGCCAGCAGCATGATCTGATCGACCATCTGTTCCACTGTCTGTGCCGCTATTTTATGGCCGCAGCGATGGCAGAGGATGTCGCCGACCCGGGCATAGAGCAGGCGTAGGTAATCGTAGATTTCGGTCACCGTGCCGACGGTGGAGCGGGGATTCTTTGAGGTTGTCTTCTGTTCGATGGAGATGGCCGGCGAAAGGCCGTCGATCTGGTCGACATCGGGCTTTTCCATCTGCTCGAGGAACTGCCGGGCATAGGCTGACAGGCTTTCGACGTAGCGGCGCTGGCCTTCGGCGTAGATGGTGTCAAAAGCCAGGGTACTTTTCCCCGAGCCGGACACCCCGGTAATCACCACCAGTTGGTCGCGCGGGATGTCAATATCGATATTTTTCAGGTTGTGCTCGCGGGCACCACGGATACGGATATGGTCAATCATGATTTTCTGTCTGTGTCGTTAAGGGGTTGAGGTTTTTGCATCGCTGCCGCCATGTGCAGGGCGGCGCGTAAACTGGCGGTACTGGCTTTGCCACTGCCGGCGAGATCGTAGGCGGTGCCGTGGTCGACGCTGGTGCGGATGATCGGCAAGCCCAGGGTGACGTTAACGGCATCGTCAAAGTGCAGCAGTTTCAGCGGAATCAGGCCCTGGTCGTGGTACATGCAGATAACTGCATCGGCGCTATTCTTATGCACGGCAAAATGGAACAGGGTGTCGGCACTGTGGGGACCGCTGGCGGCGATGCCTTCAGCGCAGGCAGCTTGAATGGCGGGCGTGATCAGGCGTTGTTCCTCATCGCCAAAGAGCCCGCTTTCGCCGGCATGGGGATTCAGGGCAAGTACCGCCAGGCGTGGCCGGTGCAGGGCAAACTGATTCTGCAGGGCGCTATGGGTGATGCGCAGGGTGGTGAGGATCGTCTCCACTGAGAGTTGTTGTGCCACTGCTGCTAAAGGGAGATGGGTGGTCACCAGGCAGACCTTGAGGCGGGTACCGGCGAGCATCATCACCACCTGTTTTACTCCGCAGCGATCGGCGAGAAACTCCGTATGACCGGGAAAGCTGCAACCGGCGGCGTTAATCGCTTTTTTGTTGATCGGACAAGTGACCATGGCCTGGGCGCTGCCGCTCAAGCACTGCTGTGCTGCTTGATCAATGTAGTCGGCCATGGCGCGCCCGCAGGCCGGATCCGGTTTCCCGTAGCTCAGGTTAGCGGGGGTTAAGTATGAACAGGCTTCCACCTCGAGCCGCTGACCGTTGAAATCGAGTCGACATATTGGACCCGCTACTGCCGTCTCTCTGGCTACTATTCCGAAAATCTGTCCGGCCTGTTTCAGGGCAGCGACATCGCCGATGACCCGCACCGGCACCGGCAGGGATGCCAGGTCGCCATCAAGCAGGGTTTTGACAATCAGTTCCGGGCCGATCCCGGTCGGATCGCCCATGGTGATCAATAAGGGTTGCATCTTGAATTCCTTGGTCAGGTGATAGCGTAATTGATCAATATAACGGAAGCACCGGGGAGGAAACAAGGCGGGATGCAGAAAAGCCGGGGAATCTTTTTTTGTGGATGTCAGGATCGCGGCTGCGACCGTTCAAGCTGGGTAATCGCCTGTTGCATCAGGCTATGGGTATTCTCCGGATCGATTGGTGCCGGGCTGACAATAGCTGTCGTCCAGGGGATGCGTTGCTCGGGGAAGCTGTCACGCAAACCGATAAGGATCCGCTCAAGCAGCTCTGTAGCCCGCTCACTCGGGGTTTCCGGTAACAGAATGGCGAGCCGCTGGCGCTGGTAACGGCAGAGCAGATCGGATGATCTGATCTGGTTCTTGATTGCCCGGGTAACACGAACCAGGAAGGGCTCCAGGAGCTGTTGATCCTTCTGGTGGCGCTGGGTCAGCTGGGGTTCAAGCAGCAGCAGGCTGACCGGTCGTCCCGTCAGCTTGCTGCGTGACAGTTCCTTGCCCAAAAACGTGTCAAAGTAAAAGCGACTGTAAACCTTGTGCTCTGCCGCAACCTGCTCATTGATGCCGGTGGTGGCCGGTGGGGGACTCTGCAAAGGAGCTTCCAGCTGGGCTCGAACGACCTCTTTGAGGCTGGCATTGTCAATCTGGCTGTTGACATAACTGCTCCCGGTCGGTAGTCGCAGGCGGATGTGGGACTGTTGATCGGTAAAGCAGAGAACCCGGCAGAACCCTTTCCGGATCAGTTCGGCCCAGGGCGGCAGTGTGTCAGCAGGGGATTCAAGTTCGCAACAAATCAGGTCTGCCGAGGTATTTTTAACCAGCCGGTTCAGCTCCTGTGCCGTGGTAGAAAAATAGAGCTGATCGAACAGCTGCAGATCACTGATGCGCTGCGCCAGGCGCTGGCGGCGATTCTCTTCTAGAGCAAAAATGATGGCAGATGTCGGCATAGATGTATGATCCGGTTCACTAATGTTACAGGCGACGGTCGATGTAGGCATTGTTGCGTAATTCTGCTTCCCACTCGATAAAACGGTCCTCGGTTTTCTCGCGTCTGAGGCGCTCTTCAATACTGTCTTTAGCCCGTTCGAAGGCCAACTCCTCACCTGACCGGCGGTCATTGATGATAAACAGATGGAGCTGCTGGTTAAATTCCGTTGGAACACTGATATCTCCGGTGGTCAGATCTTGCAGCGTCTCTTGCAGTGGGGCAGCCAGATCACTTAATACCAGTTCCCCCATGATTTCACCATCGGCCATGTCACCGGCTTCGGCAAGAACCGTATCAAAGGATGCGCCGTCAAGCAGGCGTTGGCGAATTTTGTTGGCTTGTTCCTTGACGTGAGTTAAGTCGCTGTTGCTGCGGTCAGCAGGAAGAGCAAAGCTGATGCGGCTGACAAACAGGCGGGCCTGGGTGTCGAACTGGTCGATATTCTCATCAAAATAGCGGCGGATTTCGCCACTGGTGACCTGGGCGCGGTAGTTCACTTCCTGGGACATCAGCTTGTAGCGCATGATTTCGTCATGGATCTGCTGGCGATAGGACTCCAGGGTCATCCCTTCGGCGGCAAGAGCGGTTTCAAGGGAGGTGGCATCGAGGTTGTTGCTGGCCATCACATCGTCAACCGCCGCATCGACTTCCTGGGCCGTAACCGACAGGCCGAGCTCCTTGCTCCGCTGCTGCAGCAGGCGTTCGCTGATCAGCTGATCAAGAACCTCCTGACGCAGTTTCTGCAGTTCCTGGTCACTGGGATTACGGGACAGATTCTGATTTGATACCAGCCTCTTTACGGCACGATCAAGCTGGTAGGTGGTAATGATCTCAGTGTTAACCACGGCGGCAACACTGGAGATGGTTTGCGCCATCAACGGAGCCGTCGCCGCTAGCAGCAAAAGCAGCAGGAAAGCAAAAGTGAATCTTTTCATCGTCTATTTTCCTTAAATGCTATCCCCTTAACGGGACGAATGTGGGAGAATCTGTTCCCAGTCAATCACAACTTCGGCATTTTCACGCAGTTCCTTCAGCCATTGCTGGAGCAATACCTCTTCCTGCTGTTGGTAAAGCCGTTCTTTGATTTCAGCTTCAACCGCGGCAAAGGGGCGTTGCCCAGCGTTGCGCTTGCGGTCGACCATCAGCAAATGAAAGCCATAAGGGCTTGCTACCGGGTCACTGATCTGACGCAGGGGCAGTGAGAAAATCACCGCATCAAATTCGGGAGGCAGCGCTCCCGCAGAAAAATAACCCAGCAGACCTCCCTCCTCGCTGTCGGGTGAAGAGGAGTGCTGCCTGGCAAGGGTGGCGAAATCTGCGCCATCCTGCAAGTGTTTTTTTATCTCCAGAGCGGCTTCACGGGTCGCCAACAGCATCTGATGGACACGCACCTCTTGCGGGCGCTGAAATTCGTCGCGGTGGTCGTGATAGTAGGACTCCATGTCGGCTTGTGAGATCTCGATGCGAGGGCCGACTACGGTCTGGGTTATTTTGCTTATCAGCAGCCGAAAACGCAAGGATTCACGCCATAATTCGGGGTTGATGCCGGTGTCACGCAGATTCTGCTCAAATTCCTCACGGTTGTGAATGCCGCGGATACCGGTCAGGGCGGCATCAAACTCATCAGGAGACAGGCGAACATCAAGGCGAGCAGCTTCTGTATGGATCAGTTCGCGGTCGATCAGTTGGGTTGCTATCTGCTGCTGCAGGCGAAGCTTTTCATGCGCAGGAAGATCATCAATATGTGGATAATTCATTCGCACTTGACGGTTAAACTGTTCCAGACTGACCGTGCGGGAACCAACCGTGATCAGGGGTGCGGCGGTCACTGCCTGTTGCTCCACAGATGTTGGTGCGGGTTGTTCCTGGCAGGCCAGTAAGTTGGCGGCGAGCAAGAACAGGAGCAGGTAGCGGACAGTGATGATCAGGGTGATCCTCCATAGGGGCAAAACCAATGCCTGAAATTAGCACGCTTGGCGTTATAAATCAGTTATTTTGTCACCGGTATTCGCTTCTGTTTTAAAATTTTCCAGCGCTCAGAGTAATTGCTCTAGCTCCTTGCGGGAGTGGCTGAGTAGTTCATCCGGACGTTGGCGACCGATCTCGATGGTGAGGCGATAATCGTTGCCAAGCCGATAGCGTTGCGCCTGTTCGGTAACCAGTCGGCGAATCTGCTCGGGGGAAACCGTGGTGGCGGCGTGAAACACCAGCGCCAGGCGTTTGCCATCATATTCCAGTAGTTCGATCCACAGGCGTTTGAGCAGGACGCGGATGCGCATGGAGCCGATCAGGGTTTCGGCAGCAAGCGGGAGCTCACCAAAGCGGTCGCGTAGTTCGTCGACCAGGTCGTACAGCTGCTCATCTTCATCCGCCGCCGCCATGCGCTGGTAGAGCTGCAAGCGCTGATTGGGGTCGGGCACGTAGGATTCCGGCAGAAAAGCGGAGAGGCCGAGGCGAATTTCCGGATCGATGCGTTCCTGACGTTCATTGCCGCGCAGGCGGTCAATGGTCTCTTCAAGCAGCTCGCTGTACATTTCAAAGCCGATGGCAGCGATCGGTCCCGACTGCTTGCCGCCGAGAAGGTCGCCGGCGCCACGCAGTTCAAGATCGTGGC
>Ga0102934_1003014_pt1 | contig 11558 bp, 9 predicted proteins | sample SalPonR2_A_D1_MG_FD_78175 | JGI IMG/M metagenome (GOLD analysis project Ga0102934, IMG submission 78175) | Salt pond soil microbial communities from South San Francisco under conditions of wetland restoration - Salt Pond MetaG R2_A_D1_MG | ecosystem: Environmental > Aquatic > Marine > Intertidal...
TCCGGCTATTTGCTGGCCAGGCCCATGCTGTCGGCCAGGCGCAGGAGCTGGATGAATTCGGCGCGGTAGCCGAAGGGGTCCTCGCCGCGGGCCGGCTGGGCCAGGGTCTGGATGTCGGCCAGATCGAAGCCCTCCAGGTACTGACCGCCTCTGAGGTGCTGGCCAAAGGCCGCGACCGACGCCGCCCAGGTAAGGCGAGGGCTCATCGTCGGACTCTCGATCAGCTCGATCGGCTGCTCGATCAACTCGCTTTCATCGGCATCGGGGGCCTTGTAGCGCAGGCGCAGGAAGGCCAGCTCGCCGGTCGGGTCGCCCTCGGCGGTCTCGGTCTGGTAGCGCAGCGGGTCGACGCGCTCGCCGCCCGAGCCGACCAGGGCGATCTCGTACAGGGCGGTGACCGTATGGCCCGCGCCGATATCGCCGGCATCGACCGCGTCATTGTTGAAGTCCTCGCGCTCGAGCATGCGATTCTCATAGCCGATCAGGCGGTACTCGGCGACCACGGCCGGGTTGAACTCGATCTGGATCTTGACGTCCTTGGCGATCATCAGCAGGGTCGAGGTCAGTTCATCGACCAGCACCTTGCGCGCTTCGTTCAGGTTGTCGATGTAGGCGTGGTTGCCGTTGCCGGCATCGGCCAGCTGCTCCATCAGATGATCGTTGTAGTTGCCCTGCCCGAAGCCCAGCGTGGTCAGGGCGATGCCCGACTCGCGCTGGCGCTCGACCAGGTCGATCAGGCCTTCGAAGTTGACGTTGCCGACGTTGAAGTCACCGTCGGTGGCCAGAATCACGCGGTTGACCCCGCCCTCGATAAAGCCCTGCCGGGCCTGGGCATAGGCCAGCTCGATGCCGGCGCCGCCGTTGGTGCTGCCGCCGGCCGACAGACGATCCAGGGCGGCCGAAATCGTGGCGTGTTCGTTGCCCGGCGTCGATTCCAGCACCAGACCCGAAGCCCCGGCATAGACCACCACCGCCACGCGATCGTCTTCATCGAGCTCGCGGGTCAGCATCTTCATCGAATTGATCAGCAGGGGCAGCTTGTCTGGCGCGTTCATCGAGCCGGAGACATCGAGCAGAAACACCAGGTTCGAGGCCGGGATGCTGTCGGCGTCGGGCCGATAGCCCTGCAGGCCGATCTGCAGCAGGCGGGTGTTTTCGTTCCACGGCGTGACGGCCTGCTCGACCTGCACGCTGAACGGCGCGCCACCGGCCTCGGGCACCGGATAGTCGTAGCTGAAGTAATTGATCATCTCCTCGACGCGCACCGCGTCTTCCGGCGGCAGACGGCCGCTGTTCAGCATCCGGCGAATGTTGGAGTAGCTGCCGGTGTCGACGTCGATGCTGAAGGTCGAGACGGGCTGCTCGATCACCCGGTGGACGGGATTGGCGTCGATCGCCGCATAGTTCTCGCGGTCGACGACGGTCGAGTGCGGGTAGGGCATCGACTCGCCGGCGAACTGCATCGCCCGGGAGCCTGTGACCTGCACCGATGACATCTCGGGTGCTGCCGCATCGGCCGTCGGCTGCGGACGCTGCCGCACCAGAACCTCCGGCTCTGCCAGCTCAGACCGCGGCGGCGCGGGCTGATTCTCCGTGGTCTTGACCACGGCCTCTTCCACCGCTGGCTCACTGTCCTGTTCCGACGGCGCACAACCAGCGGCCAGCCCGCCAAGCGCGGCAACGGTAAGGATCAGGCACAACTTCTGATTCAACTTGTTCATCTTCTTGTCCTCGTGATTCGACTGAAAAAAAGGGTGTTGAAATCCGGGTTTCAGTCAAACAACGGGGCTGGGCGGAAAAAGGGGTTAAACAAACATGCCTGGATCGACACGACTTGATTCTGTGGGATCTGGCCAGATCGACTGGCTGATTTCTTCAGACCAGTGTATACATGACCGCTTCAATCTCACTTGCAACCCGTAGCCGACCATGAATTCACATTACAAGCGACTGATCGCCTTTCTGTTTCTTTCCGCTCCGCTGTTCGCCGCGGCCGAGGTGCCGACCTTCGAGGAGGTCGTCGGGCATGACTTCGGTGAGCGCATCACCCAGAGCTGGCAGATGCAGGCCTACCTGCAGGCGGTTGCCGCGGCATCGGACCGCGTGGTCGTCGAGCAGATCGGCCGCTCCTGGCAGGGGCGGCCGCTGATGCACGCCATCGTCACCTCCCCGGAGAACCACGCGCGGCTGGAGGCGATCAAGGCGAACGCTCAGCGCCTCGGCGACCCGCGTGATCTGTCGGATGGTGATCTCGAGCGCATCATCAGCGATCAGCCGGTGATCTTCTGGTACGGCGGATCGATCCATGGCTTCGAACTCTCGGGCAGCGAGGGCGGGCTGAAAATGCTCGAGCGCCTGAGCAGGCAGGACGACGCCGAAACCCGGCGCATCCTGGATCAGGTAGTGGTCATCATCGATCCGGTGCTCAATCCGGACGGCCGCGATGCCTTCGCCCACCACAATCACGACAATATCGGCCGGAACCCCAACCCGGACAATCAGGACTGGGCCAACGATTTCATCTCCTGGGAAGGACTGAAGTATCGCACCAGCCACTATTTCTTCGACCTCAATCGCGACTGGTTCGCGCATACCCATCCCGAGACGCGGGCGCGCGCCGCGGTGTTTCAGGAATGGCGGGCCCAGGCGGGCATCGATGCGCATGAAATGGGGTCCGATGTGGAGTTCTATTTCGATCCGCCGGCCCGCCCGATCGGCCCGTTCTTTCCGGACTTCACCACGAAATGGTTCGAACGCTATGCCAGTGCGCATGCCCAGGGATTCGATGCTCACGGCATCGACTACATGACGCGCGAACGCTTCAATTTCTTCTATCCGGCCTACACCACCTCCTATCTGAGCTACCAGGGCGCGGTGGGCATGCTCTATGAACAGGGCAGCAGCCGCGGCCTGGCCCTGACCCGACCCGACGGCACGGTGCGGACGCTCGAAGACGCCCTGATGAACCAGTACATCGCCTTCAGCGCCGCGCTGGGCCTGACTGCCGATGAGCGCGAGGCGCTTCTGCGGGACTATGTGGCAGCGCACCAGGCGGCGATCGCTGACGGTGAGCAGGGCGCGCGGCGCTATGTGATCCCGGCCGATGGCGGCGACCCGCAGATGGTCGCCGAGCTGGTCAACCTGCTGCGACGCAGCGGCGTCGAAGTCGGGGTGCTCAGCGAAGAGGTGACGCTGCGCGGGGTCAGCGATCGCACGGGTGCTTCGGTCGGCAGCCGGACCTTCGCTGCCGGAAGCTATGTGATTGAAGCCGCACAGCCCCGCAATCGTTTCATCCGCGTCCTGCTGGAACCCGAAGTTCCCGTCCCGTCCGCGTTCCTGGAAGAGGCCCGGGCCCGCGTTGATCGAGCGGAAAATCCGCGCTTCTATGACATCACGTCCTGGTCGCTGCCGCTGCTGTACGGCATCGAGGGATTCAGCAGCAGCGACGGGCGCAGGGTCAGCGCACGGACCCTGGAGTCCGAGGCCCGTCCCGAGCGCAGCGAACTGGCCAACGCCACTTACGCTTATCTGATCGACGGCCGGCAAGCGGCCGGTCTGCCGGCGCTGATTCATCTGAGAACCCAGGGCTTCCGTGTCGCGATGCTGCAGAAGGCCACACGCATTCAGGGTCAGGACTTCGCCGCGGGCACGGGCATTGTCTATGCCGGCCAGGCCGATGACAGCGTCCACGACCAGGTGCGCGCCGTGGCCGATCGTTATGCACTCGAGGTGCGCGCGGTCGATACGGGCCTGGCCGAGGGCGATCGCCCGTCCCTGGGTTCCGGCGAGGTCATCTACCTGAAAGCACCCTCCGTGGCGATTCTGGCCGAACAACCGATCCATCCCTATTCCTTCGGCTGGGCCTGGTTCACGCTCGACCGCCAGTATGAAACGGACGTAAGCGTTCTGCGCCTGCGCTCCCTGCCATCGGCCGATCTGGGTCAGTACGACACGATCATCCTCCCCGAGATTCTGGGCAATGCCGAGGCGATCGAGGGTTTTGCCGGTGAGGCGGGTCTGGAGCGCCTGAAAGGCTGGGTGCGCGATGGCGGTACGCTGGTGGCCCTGGGTTCGGGCACCGAGGTGGCGCGCCACCTCGAGCTGATCAAGCTCCGTTCCTGGTACGACGATGAGGAGCACGCCGACAGCCTGCAGGTGACGGTCCCGGGCGCCATGGTGGCGACCGATCTCGACCGCAACCACTGGTTGACGGCGGGTGTCGGTGAGGGCTTCCGTAGTCTGGTCAACTCGAGCCGGGTCTACCTGCTGCCCGAGGGTCCGCCGTCCAATCAGCAGCGGGCCGGTGTGCGCTATGCCTCGGGTGAGGCGTTCGAATTCAGCGGTCATATGTGGGCAGAATCCGAGGAGCGCCTGCCGGGCGCAGTGCTGGCCTACGAAGAGCGTGTCGGCCGCGGCCGGGTCATCGCATTTGCCGAAGACATCAACTATCGTGGATATTTCCGCAGCGGCAACCGCCTGTTTCTGAACGCGGTGCTGGCCGGGCCCAGCGCGCCGTGACCATTGACCGGACCCTGGGTCCGGGTCGGAAGTTGAAATCAGCCGCCGACTCGCCGTAGTCTGCGATCGAGTCGGCTTGCAGCGCGGGAGCAAGCAAGGGAAAAGGTCAGATAAAGGTCAGGGAGCATCGAATGCCTGAAACACGCGTGCTGTTGGCCGCCCACGGCGAGGCGGAGACCGCCGGCTTTCTGGACAATTTCCGGATCAGCTGGCATACCCTTGCGCACGCCTCCGAGGTGATGCGCCTGCCCGCGCCGCTGCGGCTGCTGATCTGCACTTTCGGTGGCCTGCGCAAACGCTTCGGCGGCGGCGCAGGTTCACCGCATAACGCCCATACCCGAGCGCAGGCCGCGGCGCTCGAGGCCCGGTTGAATGCTGCTGCGGCTGATGATTGTCATTATCGGGTCGAGCCGGTCTTTGCCTCGGCCCCGCCCTACCTCGATGACTCGGTCGGTGTGTCTGAGGGCGTGGATCGGCAGTTGATCGTGAACATGATTCCGACCGACTCGCGCCTGTCCTGCGGCCTGGGCTGCCATGCCCTGCTTGACGCGCCGGGCTGTGCCCGCGCTCGAACCCGGGTAATCGCCCGATTCTGGGAATCGCCTGAGCTGATCGCGGTGCACCGTGATCATGTCATCGAGCATGTGCCGACGGTCGCATCCGGGGAGGACTGTTGCCTGGTGCTGGTCCTGCACGGCACGGTGGTCCGGGACGAGAAGGGTCAGGCGCCCGGATTCCACACCGGCGAGGCCGAAAAGACCACCTACGGCGAGGCCCTTCGGGACACGCTGATGGCCCTGCCCGACCGGCCCTGGCAGCGCGTCGAGCTGGCCTATCTCAATCATGGGGTCGGCGGCGAGTGGTCGAGCCCGACCCTGCCCGACCTGCTGACCAGGCTCGGTGAGGAAGGCGTCGGAACAGTGATCGCCTACGCCTGCGAGCATCTGGTCGATGGCGGTGAGACGCTCGGACTCAAGGACGTGCTGGCCGCCGGCCCCGTCCCGGAAACCCATTCTCTGCCGTGCCTGAACGCCAACCCGGCGCTGATCGAGTTTCTGGCTGGGCGAATCGAAGCCGGCAGCACGGCATCACCCACCGATCTTCGCTGCGACCCCTGCCCGCTACGCAACATGTCATCTCAGATGGAGCCGACCCCGTCGCACTGAACTGCCGTTCGCACTCCCGGCCATGGTGAGAAACTCTTCGCTATGATGGGGCTGTTCAGCTACGGAATAGTTAGATGCAGCAGACCAGGGAATTCGTGACTCGAAGCGCCAGTCTCAGCCAGACACTGCGCCGCTGGGCAGGCTGGACGCTGATGTCCATGGTTCTGGTCTTCACCGGCGGCTGCACCGTGGCCTCTGAATTCGAGCGCTCGCACAATCTTTCCGGCATCGAACGAATCGTCGCCATCGGCGATCTGCATGGCGATTGGGAGGGCTATATCAAGACCCTGCGCGCCGCCGCACTGGTCGACGAACGCGGACGATGGAAAGGTGGCGACACGCATCTGGTCCAGACCGGTGATATTCCCGATCGTGGCCCCGACACCCGCCGGATCATCGAACACATGGCGCGGCTGGCCGTCCAGGCCGAGCGTGACGGGGGTCGGGTCCACAATCTGATGGGCAATCATGAGGCGATGAACGTCTATGGCGACCTGCGCTACGTGACCCCGGGGGAGTACGCGGAATGGACAGATCGCCGCTCGGAGCCGCTGCGCGAGCGCTATTTCGACCAGATGCTCGAACGCATGGAAAGCGAGGATCCGGCGCGTTTCGAGGCCCTGCCCGATGACTTCGAAGCCTCCTGGAAGGCCGAGCACCCGGTTGGCTGGATCGAGCATCGCTTCGCCTGGAGCCCGCTCTGGGACGAGGAGGCGGAAATGTATGAGTGGGTTCGCAACCAGAAGGTGGCGATCCGCATCAACCGGGTGGTCTTCCTGCACGGCGGCATCAGCGCGGATTACTGCACATCGAGCCTGGCCAACTGGACCGAGCGCGCCCGCGATGCGCTGGATGCCAGGACCGGGGAGGAACTCGACATCCTGGTCGACCCGGTCGGCCCGCTCTGGTATCGCGGCCTGTCCGGGGTCGCGCCGACGGTCCATCCAGAGACCGTCGGGACCATCCTCGAGCGCTATGAGGCCGATCATATCGTCGTCGGGCATACCCCGACCGGTGGGGTGATCTGGCCACGCTACAAGGGCCGGGTGATCCAGATCGACACCGGTATCGCCAGCTACTACGGCGGCTATGTCGCTTATCTGGAGATCACCCCCGAGGGTCGATTCGCAGGTTATGAGGCAGGTCGGGTTCGACTGCCCGAGGATTCCGAGGGGCTGGACGACTACATTGCCGCCGTTGCCGCGCTCCACCCGGGTGACGACGATCTGGTCGAGCGGATGGCAGAGCTCAAGGCAGGCCCTGCCCCGGCCAGTGACTCGAGCGCTCCCCTGCCGGTTTCCGAGCGGGTCAGCTGCGGCATTCCTCGGTGATCAGGCGCTGAAAGAGGTCATCGTCGTTCAGCACTCTGAAAAAATCGTCCAGATAGCGAGATGCCTTGCGTCGATTGCCGGATGACAGCCGGGTCTCGGATTCGATGACACGTTTCAGATCCTCCTCCCGCGCCAGGAACAAATCGCGAGCAGTCGGTAGGCCGCCGTTGTGCTCGCAGAAGCCGCGGAACAGCCGTTGGCGCACGTCGCGGATCGGCAGATTCTCCGGCGGCGCGGCGTAGTCGGTATCGACCCAGCCCGAGCTGTCGAAGTCGTAGGGCACAGCATAGAGGGGGTCCAGCGATTCTTCGTTACCGATCAACTTGGCGTTGTGGCAGCACTCACCATCGATGGCACTCAAGGGTGAGAAATCGACGTTGCCGATCATGTACTGAAACAGCATGAAGATGCTGGTGTCGACAGCAGGCAGGTCAGACGGCTGGACCTCGGCGGCATCGACCTTGTCGAGTCCATGGCGGTTGCCGACCAAGCGGTCGTCCTCAATCAGAAAGGCGATGCGCGGGCCGTCGGAGCGGTTGCGTTCGTTGTCGAGGTAAACGATGGTGGCCGGGCGCACCCGGAAGCTCATGTCGGTCAGCGCGCTGTAGAGACGGTAGGCGAGCATTTCGAGCATCACCCACTGCTCCCATTGCCTGCCACTGCGGCAGTGGGTGACGACCTTGACCGAGCGATTACCCTCGAAGACCGTTCCCTCGACCCGATCCTGGTGGAATCGAAGTCGTATCGGCGGCATCGAACAGAGTTCCTGGCGCGACACCCCGCGCTTTTCGACGGTCAGTTCCAGCGCTGCCTCTTGTCCGCCGAGTTCGAGGGTCGCCGCATAGGGGCCTTCATCTTCCGGTGCTCGGCGAAGCTGGCGCCATGGCGCCTCGATCTGCAGTGCGATCGGCGGATCATTCAGCCGCGATGCGTCGAACAGCGGGACGGGCGGATCCGGCGTCTCGGCGAGTGCGGGACCGAATCCTAGCAGCACCAGCATGGCGACGTGGCGGCCCGGTCGCGTGCGGCGTCGGGCGTGGGTTGCAAAAGCGTGTCTCACTTCGGCTGGCCTTCGTTTTCCGCGGCCTGTTCCTGGACGGCGCCTTGCTCGGCCACCTTTCGCTGGCGCTTTTCCCGCTTTCGTTGAGCGACGTAATCGGATTCCAGGCCATCGCCGAAGCAGCAGACATACAGTGTGGCGTAGCAGAAGAACACCGACAGCACGGCTGCGATCTCCAGAGCTTCCACGCCTGCCGCGATGCCAGCTCCAATTGCGACCAGGATGAACAGCGCATCGAAGGTGTCCTGCAGCGCTCGACGAAACTGGACGCCGGCGACGATGCCCGCCAGGCTGAAGGCCAGCGCCAGACTGTGCTGGACGACCAGGACGATTGCCGCCACGACGCCCGGGAGTACCAGCGTGGTTTCGTCGAGAGAGTGATCGAAGGTCTGGGCGCGGTACATCCTCTTGTGCACCCAGGCGACCGGCAGCATCAGCAGCCAGAGCCCGATCAGAGCGATGGCCAGCCGGCGCGCATAGCCGAGTCGATCCAGCTCTCCGGTGGCCTGGAGTACCGTGCGGACGATCTCGCCGTCCGATGAAGCGCTGCGCTGCTGCGGGGCCTCGATCGTCCACGATCCGCTCTCGGCCAGTTCCTCGACACCGCCGACCGGCAGCACATCGATGAGCGGAGGGTAGGCCATCAGCCCGGCGACCAGCACAAGGACCAGAATGCCGTGGTAGGCCAGCATCTGCCTGAGCAGCAGGAATCCCTCCCGTCGCCTGGATTCGCGGGTATGGGGCTGCGGAAGCCGCCTGCCGGTCGCGCTATTGCCGTCACTGCTGCTCAAGACCTGGGGACCCCTGTGGCGTCAGATGGACTCGGCCGACAGGATGCGCGGGCCGAGTATGCTTCGAGAATACGCCACGTCTCTCGGGATTGCCAAACCGGACGACCCGGTCCCGAGGCAGGTTGCTGGGTCGTCTTACTCCGGCGGGCCTATACTGAGACGGACGATTGACACGCCTTCATCGCCACCGCCCTATCGGAGAACGTCATGCAGAATCCTCGACACCTTCTGGCCCTGGCCCTCATTGTCGGCCTGACCACGCCTGCCCTCGCGCGCGCCGACGACACGATCACAATCGACGGCCTGCAGTGGTCCGCGGCCAGCAATGGCGAGAATATCCAGTGGCCCAGGGCCGTAGCCTTTTGCGAGGAGCTTGCCCTGGCCGGTCATGAGGACTGGCGATTGCCGACGCTCGACGAGCTGGCGTCGCTGCACGATCCTGAACAGAGTGAAGGCATCCAGGCGCCGTTTGTCATCGGTGACTGCTGTCTGTGGAGCGGCGAGTCGCTGGTCGATCGACCGGCCGAGGACGGGGATGAAATTGCCGGACAGCCGACGATGTACCACTGGGGATTCATGTTCGATGGTGGGCTCCCCTACTACGCCGTGCACATCTTCGAAGACGGTCGGGCGCTGTGCACCCGTGATATCGAGCCCGGCGCGGGCAGCTACCAGTAGCCGATCATGCGGCCACAGGCAATCACTCCGGACCAGATCAGCAGCGAGACAGTGCCGAAGATTGTCAGCAGGCGCTGATCACCGGCCGCTGCCGGCGCGTCGGACACGGCCCGCCGCCAGGCCGCCAGGCGCTGGATGAACGCGACGTTGGCAAGCCCGACCACGATCAGGGGCAACTTGACGTAGAGAAAGGGATTGCCGTGATACTCGGTGGTGTTGAACGAGAACATCATGATGCCGCTGGCCACAGCGAACAGGAAGCCAACAGCTGCCAGCGGCACCGCGGGACGAATCAGGTGGGCTGCGGGAATCGAGCGCCACAGACCGATCAAGCGCAGGTCAAGCAGCATCACGGCACCGAACAGGGTCGCGATACCGAGAATATGGGCCAGGTTGAGCAGGCCATAGGTCCAGATACCGAGGCCGCGCAGAAAGTCTGCAAGGGCCGAGGCCTCCAGCCAGGCCATCCACTCCAGCATGTTTCAGCCCTGAACGGGTCGATTATTCGGGAGGATAGACATCGAAGACCTGCTCGCCCCAGATCACCCGCCGTATCTTGGCCTCGAAGACCTCGGGATCTTCATTGCGTTCGCCGACCACGGTGACTTCGGCGCCCAGCGGAATGGTCTCCTCGCGCAGCCCGGAGCGATGCGTGCGCGGCCCGGGCGCCAGGGTGATGTCCCAGCGGTGGCCGTCGGCATCCTCGATCTGCATCGTGCCGTGCGCACCCGCCAGAGAAACGCCAGTCACCACGGTACCGGTCACCTCGACGTCACCGGCGCTGTTGCCGGACCAGCCGTGATGGGCCAGGACCGACCCGCCGGTCAGGCTCAGTGCCAGAATTACCAGGGTATTGAAGATAGATCGCATCATGGGTTGGCCGTCGAGAAGCTGTTGAGGAGCCTGAATCGTAGCAAGAATCAAGGGACGGCGATACGCCGCTCGATCCCGAGCCAGCTTCGGGACGACAGGTTGGCAACCTCGGAGCGCCAATATTGATCTGGGACAACTTGCCTTGTGCTTCAGTCTTTGACAATCTTGCAAGTTATCAGGCCTGAAAGATTGCCATGACTGCAACGAATCCAGGGCGGCGCGAGGACGCTCACGGCTTGAACCGATGGGCTTTGGTTGCGCTGCTGTTGATTCCGTCCTGGCTCGTGGCCGATGTCGATGCGGATCTGCAGCGGGCAGAGGGGCTGTTGAACAGCGACCCGGCGAGCGCCCTTGAACTGCTGCAGAACCTGGCACCGGCGACGCCGGATCAATTGGTACAGCATGCTGCTCTCAAGGCCACGGCAGAGGTGTTCTTCGGGCAGAGCGAGCAGGCCAGAGCATCACTACTGCAGGTCCGGGCGGCGCTCGAAACGGTCGATCCCTCGCTGCATTCTCGCTGGCTTCGAATTCTGGCGACGGTGGAGTTCTCTCTGGGCAAACGAGAGGCAGCGCTGGAGGTCGGGCGCCAGGCGCTCGAGCTGCTCGACCCCGATCAGCAGCCCGCCGCGTACGCCGAGTCTCTGGTGGTGGCGCTGCAGGTATCTCTCGGGGCGTTGAGATACACCGATGCGCTGAACTTTGCTGCAGTGCTGCAGGAATATCTGACCGATTCGGATGTTGGTGCGCCCGTGCGTCGCGACGCCTACCGCGTGCTCGGCGTTCTGCACGAGGAGTTCAGTGATCTCGATCAGGCCCGCGAAGCCTATCGCGCATCCGGCAGGTATGCCGCTGAACTCGGCGATACTTTGAGTGAGGCGGATGCCCGTTATGCTCTGGTCGGCCTGCTGATTGATGATGAACGACTCGAAGAGGCCGCCAGCGAGCTTGATCATCTGGTCCGAATCTATTCCGAGTCAGGAGACGATTTCGGACAGGCGATGGTGACCATGAAACGCGCAGAGGTGGCCCTTCGTCGGGATCAGCCGACCCTCGCCGAGAGTCTGAGCAGGGAGGCGGCGCAGCGACTGGAAGAATTGAGTGTTCCTCCGCTGGCGACAGCGGCTTACTTCACCTGGATCGA
>Ga0102934_1003017_pt1 | contig 11551 bp, 11 predicted proteins | sample SalPonR2_A_D1_MG_FD_78175 | JGI IMG/M metagenome (GOLD analysis project Ga0102934, IMG submission 78175) | Salt pond soil microbial communities from South San Francisco under conditions of wetland restoration - Salt Pond MetaG R2_A_D1_MG | ecosystem: Environmental > Aquatic > Marine > Intertidal...
ACTACCGGTGGCTTCGGATTTTTCCCTCCATTTTTCTTCCTTCAAATCCCCTCAACTGTCACACTCCCCGTACTCTTACCCCCCCCCTCCCTTCCCCCCCCGCCTCCAATTCCCTCGTTGTCGTCCCCCCCCCCCCCGCCTCTGTCTCACTCCGCGCTCGGGATTCCGGCCTTGGCCAGTCGTTCCTCCAGCGTCTGCGCCTCCCTCTCGTTTACCGCATTGAGCTCGTCATCCTCCACCTGCCTGATGCCCTTCACCTGTGTACCCATGCGCAACGTGAGAGAGGAGCATGAGTCCAACGCGTGCATGCCAGCGAGGATCTAGATCAGACGGCAGCGAGATGAGTCTACGTTCCTGCTCCCTACCCCCTCACCTCGGGAATGTAATGCATCAACATGTTCTCCACTCCATTCTTCAGCGTTACCGCTGACGAGGGGCAGCCCGAGCACGAGCCTGCCAGGCGCACACTGACAAGCCCACTCTCGGGGTCGAATCCCTCGTAAAAAATGTCCCCGCCGTCCTCCTGCACTGCGGGCCGGATGCGCGACTCCATCAGCTCCTTGACCATGGCCACCACCTCGTCGTCTGTGTCCAGGATCGTCGTGTCGCTCACGATTGCGTGGTCGCTGACTATCACCCCCCCCTCCGCGTAGTGGTCCATCACGGTGGCGAAGATCTCAGGATTCAGATTCTAGCCGGAACAGGAATGGATGTACGTGAGAGCCAAAAAGAATCAACGGCCTTTCTTCCAGAACTCTGGCAATTGTGTACCCGAAATCTCAAGGGCACGAATTCGTATTGCTTGTCTACGAACCTGCCAGATGATACCAGGCGACTTGGTGATGGTGATGAAAGTCCGTCCCAGGAAGACTCCCATCACACCCTCGATCTTCAGGAGTTTCTTGGCCAATGGAGAGCGGTTCACCTCCATGTCTCCTTGTCGGAAATACATACCCGTGCCGTACTTCTCGTCCAACACCAGCTCTCCCGGTACGTATTTTAAGGACTCGGGGTTAGGCGTGCTTTCCGTCTGGATGAACATGCTCCGCCATTGAATGTGCCCTGGGACAGCTAATCCTGAAGTGCGCGACGCGGAAGATGGCCACATATAATTTGCGGCCAAGTGGCTAGAGGACTTCCGCAGATTTGACGCCTGGCGCCGTGTAGTCCGGTGCAGGACTCTAAGCGAGTTCAGAGAGCGTGGGCATGCGAATGCAGCCGACTCCCAAGTCACCGCATTGAGCGGTTTGGCAAAAGCAGGCCAAATGCGCCGCATGCTGCCTGTCCAAGGAATAATTTGTTCAGTTAGTGCATGAACACCGGAGGTCGATGCCGTGTGGGGAAGCACTTTGTGTTACGCAGCAACTTGCGACAACCTCGCAGAAATTTCTCGGCCGCCTCGCCGCTCGGTCTCCCTCCTTATTCCACTTGTACTGCTTCCCGCAAGTCCTTTCTTCGATGCAACCGGCATACTTTAACGCACACTACTCTACTCAAAGCATTGAATCCCACTTCAGGGCCACTCGTTGCTGCCTCTTACGCCTTAGTCGAGGGCTCAAGAGCAACGTCGGTAGTATCGTTGCCTCCTCCCCGGCCTTCGTCCCGCAATCACCCATGTTGTGATGGACGCCATCATCGTCAAGTACGACCAAGGTTCGTGTCGACTTAGGATTTAGCATTGTATCTCAAGGAGTGATAGTGACATCTCTTCTTCTCGCAAAACCGAGCCGTGCATACACCGTCTGAATCCCCTCGGCCATGACTAACCTCCTCACAGGCCAAGCAAGCTTCATACGCTACACTATCTTGGTCACCCTCGGCGACCAGTCTTGGTCCATACTCCGGCGATTCAATGATTTTAGTCATTTACACGAGGCCCTGTGTCGTTCTTTTCCACATTTCCCCGGCCGTCTTCCCCCGAAGAAATGGTTTGGCCGCTTCAATCCTGAATTTTTGCAGGAACGGAAGGTTGAGCTGCAACAATATTTAGATTCGGTCACTTCTTTGCCAGGATTTCTGGAGAGAAGTCAGGAGGGCTGCGTGTTCTTTGAGGTGAGCATGCCTTGGTATCGTGATAAGGCCATGAAGTGAGAGCACGTACACGGGGCTGGAGGGGCGTGCGTTGTTAAGGAAGCCGATGTGTTGAGACGTGGAATATGGCTGATCTTTACACTTTTACAGGTGGATCGCCACTTGGCAGGACAGGACGCGGAGGATAAAGTTCATCAAGATGCGAGCGCTCTAGGAAGCCCGTACGTCCCCCTTGTGTCCCTTGCGATCGCCCCCCCCCTGCTCTCTCACTCCCTCAGAGCCCCGCCGCCGCACATGGCTTTAGTGCCCTCCTCTCTACCCTCAAGCTTTTTGCTCTCACTTCTACTTTCTCCTATTTTCTTTCTTGACGACTGCAGAGCCCAAGTGGAGGAGGCGCGCATCTCCTCCATCCTGTGGGAGGCCTCGCACGCATTCATCAACACATCCTCGGTAAGCCCCCCGCCCCCTGCGAGGGTCCCCTGCTCCCGATTCTCCCTCTCCTGTCACGATACGGGTGGGATGGAAGAGGTTCCGATGTATTGTAGGAGGCCACTCTGGGCCCGCCGTTTGTTTAAGGCGCGGTGCCCCAAACAGTTGTGACGAACATCTCGCGCACCTCCAACAAATACCCTCATCTGCACCCACCACCCTTGTCTTTCTCCCTGTCCTACGCACAGCCCCTGCATCAGGTGTCAATTGAACAAATGGACCCCGAGGAGCTCGCACAACAACGCAACAAGCTGTTGCAGCGCACTTCTGGTAAGGCTGCACGGCTTTTCCCCCACCTTCTTTCCTGTCGTTTCCTGTATGAAGGCCTTTGCATTCCGCCAGGAGGGGGTAACATGTACCTCCATTCAAGCCTGGACCTGTCCATCTTCTCTCTCCTATTCCCATCAGGCCTCCGTGTCCTCACTGCCACAGTCCCCAGATTGATTTCTGCGACTCACCTGCAGCAGGCGCATCGACAGGGGCAGCCACAGCCTGGTCACGACGTTGTAGGAAGGGGGAAGAGCGTACGCCTTCGCACAGGGGGAAGGGGGGTCCATGGATCGGACGGAAGAGAGTGTAGCAGAGGCAGTATAGAGGAGGGAGGAGTGGGGGTGATAGACGTTCTCTCAGCCCCGTCGAGGATGACTCTCGGCGCGCAGGCCGACCTGTTGGAGCAGCAAGGCTTGAGCGTGGCGGATAAGTTGAGAGAAGCGCGCCTGATACGGACGACCGACGACAAGGACTTGATATACAGGGTGGGGGAGGAGAGGGCCTAAAGAGTTCTCGGGGCCTCGAGAGGAAGCGTATTGGGGGAGGATGTTGTCGGAGCGGATTTTGGAGGAGGCGCGGGCTTGAGGTGCCCAGTAAAGCCAGTAAACGTGCTTCACTGCCTATCCATTGCATATCAGATCGAATTTATAACTAGAAGCAATCACAAAAGAAATGCGCGGTACCAACGGAAACGATCGTGAAAAGATATCGCCTGCTTTTCGTGCCCTGTTTTTCTGACGGGCCCGCGAAGCGGCTGATTGACAGCCACAGCGTCTGATCCCGACTTTCCAGCCATCTCACCCATCTGCCCACTGTGGTGTCAGCTGCCTCGTCCCCAGCCCCAGGGGGCCTACCTGGACGCGGCTATAAGACCGCAAGAGAATGCGGTCAGGCCAAAGGCCGCCGCCAACACGCCCAGGTTCCGCCTGCCCCTGATCTCCCCGAAGACCACAACGCCCCAGAGGGAGGCGATCAGCCCCGGCGTGGCGGTAATGATGGGGAAGGTGACGGCCAGAGAGGTGAGGCGCTGGTTGGCGACAAACCAGGCGACCATGGCGACCGCCCACACGAGGCCCGCGAGGAAGGCGGGGAGCAGGGCGGCGGGGTAGAGCTCGAAGGGCCTGAAGGCAGTGGGGGAAAAGCCCGAGGGGCCCTTCTTGCCTCCTCGGCGGGAGTAGGCGCCTGCCAGGGCGTGGAGGAGGAGGGCGAGAAGGAAAAAGCTGGACGAGGCCAAGAATATCCCGGAAAAGTGTGCGAAGACGAAGTCAAGCATTTGCAGGTCTTGATATCTGGCGAAAGAGGAGTCAGGCTCGGCGGCGCGGTCCATGATGTGGTAGGAGGGGTTGAAGGAGGCGCCGAAGAAGAGGCCGGCCAGGAGGGCCGCCGAGGCTCCAAGGAAGACGCGGAGAGGCCCGGTGACGGAGGGAAGGAATGCGTCCGCTGGGCAAGGTCAAAAAGGAGAAGGGGCAGGTGGGTGTAAGGGGCGGATCGTGGTCAGAGTTCCCGGATGTGCGAAGGAGAGAGACACCCAAGGGGAGAATTTTATTGACTCGCGCGGGCCAGATATTTCCCGCCCACCTACCTCCGTGCTCATCGCGCCCGTCCCCTGTGAACCCCCGCCCGCCGCGAGCGCCGCTCGTTCCCCCGAGGACCCCCTCTTCGTCATCCTCCTCCTCGTCCCTCTCGATCAGGAGGCTACTGCGAAGCGCTGGGCTCGCCAACCTGTGGGGCATCCTCTTCCTGCGATGGGCTCTCCGAGACGAGGCGGAAGAGGCATCGCGCGTGGGCTCGGTCGGCTTGACGACGAGATAGACGAGGAGGGCGAGCAGAGCCGTCGCCGCCCCGGCGTAGTTCAAAACCGGCTTGGAGACTTGCTGCTTTTCCACGCCCAGGATACCGAAGGTGCTCGAGGCCCACCCCACGCACATATTGCTAATGCCCCAGATCAGCAGCGAGAGGCCAAGGCCTATGAGCTTGATGGCGGGGACGGAGAGGAGGTTCCCCGTGCTCCATAAGACGCCCCCCAGGAGGGCAAGAGGAGGCGTGGAGGGGAAGCCGCGATAGACTCCCACCCCTAGACCCACTAGCCACACAGCCCAACAGAAAAAGAACTGGAACGCAAGCCCATTCCCTGTCTCACACCTGTGATGTCGTACAATACAAAAATGAGGACGCGGGAATGAAAGGAAAAATAAGTCTTCGCTTAAGCTATAGTCCATATAAGTGCACAGCTGCCATCGCGCAGTCATGAATTGCACCCATGAATAAAAATTTCCCAACAAGTACCGCTGTTATGCTCGGACAGAGGGATCCAGCCAGTTAAGCCTGGAATCGCTTGCCTCATGGCCCATCCGTGGCGGGATGCTGGCAAATTTCACACTTACTTCTTCACAGGAATGTAATTGGATCCGAAACCCAAAGCTGCGACAAGTATGGCTAGGTAGCCAATGGTAGCATCGTTTGCCATCTCTTCACGCACTTGCGATCATCAAGTACCCACTTTCTGAAGTCCGAGTAGAGGGGTGTTGATGGCGACCGCTTTTTTTTTAACACCTTGTTTCAAATGAAATTGGGAGGAGAAAACATGACTTAGACCGCGTCAAGGACCAAAAAATGTGAAACACGTCATCCTTCACAAAGCAATTTTCTGCGGGGCTTGCACACGGTTTGAAACGCACATGTCCATGTAGTCATGGTGGCGCCACAAGAAGAATGCCGCCAAAGGCGAAATATGAGGAGAGATGGGGCGGCTTGGGAACACTCGATTTTCAGTATATGCTGTGCTGACGTCAATAACAAAAATTTAAGGGTTCATGATATGCAAAGATTAAACAAATCTCTTGTCTCAACATTCCTTTGACAACTTCAAGTCTGTGAGGTTTGAAAAGCACATCATCGCAACCCAACAGGTCAACTATCACTTGGAGGCTGGCAAACATGCCTGAGTGCGAATGAAAAATCTTTACGGCTCAGACAACGAGAGCGCCATTTTTATAAAAAGGAATGGTATGAGAATTACGCTTGTAACGACGCAAAGAAGTAGGTTTGAAATGAATCATCTTGTGCATGTGGAACAAAGAGATCGACGCCCTTAGAGAAATCGAGTTTGCCTCGACGGCAGCAATTGTACTTTGCGAGTGACTACAAAACCGTGCCATAAATATCATGCCTGTGACTTAAATATTCTGTAGAACCTAACAATGGTTAGTGGCTGAATAGTGATCCTCATTTCCGAGTTTCTGCAAAGATATGTTCCCAGACGAGGCGAAACAGAGGATGACTTTCGGAACAATTCTTGCCCTGTCTCCACTTGCTTTCCTCCGCATTACACTGCAATCACATTTTAAAGTGTGACTTGAGACCTGAAGATGAGGCGACTGACACTCCAATCACATTTTAAAGTGTGACTTGAGACCTGAAGAGGAGGCGACTGTTCTGATCAGCCAACAGACATTCGCATCGGACTTCCACCTACTTCTCCTTTGAAGAAGCGACTACTGCGTTGGTGTCACTGTGTCGTCCATTGTGGTTGATTTCGAAAATTACTTCAGACTTTGAAATAAGGATTGATTATTTCGTGACTGTAAAGATATAGCCTTCAAAAGGCTCTTGGGGTATTCTGTAATGTCACAGATTAAAAAAAACAGATTATCTCTGTCATCGTTCTCTTAGAGCATGTGACTGTCATTCCTCTTGCCAGCTCACCTTCTATTGACAAGCTCGAGTATCTCTTCCATAGGTGATATGGACTCCCATAGTGCCACACCCTCATTGGAAACCAGGGCAACGTCCACTCCCACGCGCGCTCGATCTCCCTTCTCTTCGCGCGCCGCCCCCGTCTCCTCGCTCCCGCCCTGCTGACTTTTTTCCACCTCGCTTCCATCCTCCTTCCCTTTGTTTACCTCCTCTCCTATAACACCGCCATTTTCCAACAGAGCCCGGCAGCAGTCGAGGGAAAGCTTCAAAGCGTCTCGAAGATCCATGTCGGGCTCGTACTTTTCCTCCAGGACGGTCATGGCTGTCTCCGCGCCCCGCCCAACGGCGCAGGCCTTCCAAAGAGTGAAAGTGCCGGAGGGATCTGTTTTATAAATGCGCGGGAAAAGCTGCTTGTTGCTCTGGGTGGCGGGGTCTGGGGTCTCCTCTAGCAACCCTGCAATAAGGATACTGGATCCGTACGGGCGGCGCCGTCCTTGCATCGTGGCTTCCTGCTGCTTGGCGGCAATTACTTCCACAACCTCAGCCACAGGAATGTCCTCTCCAAAACGGTTTTCATGATCGGCTGCGGCTTGTTGGGCGGCGAGGAGAAGTGTGCGACTGTCTTGTCTAAGGCCTACGTGACTCAGGCATATGCCTTTAGTCAACCGCCAGAGCTTCGGAAGACCGCCTCCCTCAACAAGGGATAGAGGCTGTCTTTCACTTGGTGACCGCGAGGGAATGTAATTTAAAATGAAAAAAGGATAAGACAGAGTGTCGGGATTACGCCTGTGGTCCTCTCCATATGAGGTTCGTCATGTTCCACTGATGTCCCTCACGTCAGGCACTCTTTCTTGACAATTAACCCTCTCCACAACACCTCTATGCCAATGAAATTATTTCGTAATCCTCTCGTTCAATTTGACAGGCTCAATTGGACTCAGATAATGTTACTGGCCTCTGTGGGCACTCCGCCCGTATGCCATTCTCACCTCGGCGCAACCAACAATATCGCCTCTCCGAGAGAGAGCGCGATGAGAGGAGCCCCTCTTGACACAGCTCGAGCAGCAGCATCACTTTGAGGCAATTGACCCTTGGCATCAAAGCGTGTTAGAGGACTGATAGGGCTGAAGCTTTCGGCGAAAGTTCCAGATGACCATATTAAGTTGACGAGGACAAGGAGGAGGACCTTGGGGAGGTTAATCGAGGTGCCGTAGATCTCGAGCCTCGTGAGCATCCCCGACGCCGGCGTCAGAACTTCCGAAGAGGTTGCTATCGTTGTCATATTTGTGTGCAGGGGAATTCAATACCACATGTGAAGCGAAGGATCAAGGAAAAGTCGGACAGACTTTGAAAAAAGGGAGGCAACGGACAGCGAGAGCTCCCGTGGGAGCCGTGGGAGCCGACCTGGCGAGCTGAGGCGAGCACTTCTTAAGCACCCAAATACACTAGTACCCTCCAGAACTACACGGCGTCACGAGCTTTTCATCGTTTCGCGCGTATTCTTATAGAATTTTTCATATCTACATGGAGACTGACGTCCTCCTCGGATAGGAAGTCCGGGCAGTCACATGAAGTCACTGATCTTCAGTTTTTACGCGCTGCCATCTCCATAATTCCAGGGGGGCAGCCTTCCCGTCGGTCGTTGAATTCATGCCTGAAACTCGACAAGATTTAGGGGATCTGCTTGATGACTTAGAGCGGGCTCTTGCGGTACGTATTTCGCCCTACACTGGCCAGATTTAAAGACGCACATGTCATTTTCCTCTTGCTTAGTGTGAAACTTTCAAAATATTGCGGTAAGAAAATGTTTTTTTTTGGATTGCTAGCGCATAGCAATGTATTGTAGGTATTTGTCTCTGGAGCGTAGCCCGCCCTATCCCTCTGATTTTCATTGCGTTCCTCATTTCTCAGCCTAAATGTATGACGCAAAGTTCTGCATGACAAACGTCTTGTTATGCTTTAGATACTCTTGAAACAACCGTGTCTTGATCGGACTTTAACCCCTACCTTGGTCTGGAGGTCATGTAGTTCCTGACTGTTGTATACGTCTTGTCATGCACTTTTACAGAAAACGTACGAGACTCTGAATTCATTGATTTCAGCGAGCAAGCCTACCAAGGGTGCGGTAGAGGATTTGGCCGCATATTCCTTTAAATTCAATCTTTCTCTCCATAACCTGCAGCTTGCGACATCTGACTTTGCATGCGCAGCAAATGTCAAGACTATTGAGCCTGACACTATGCAGAAAAGCGGTGGTTCATAATCAAAGATGAGCCAGCCACGAAGCTACTGGAGAATTCTGTAAGAAAAATGTTTAAAGTTGAAAATGCTAACAGTGAAGTGATATCCTTTTTTAATGGAGTGTTGAGGTGAAGTCTAGCATCGTAGGGGAAAGCAGGATTCTGTGTCTTCCATTCTACACCTTGATAAAGCGAAGAAATCCGACAAAACCAAAGAGATTGTTCAAGTTTAAGATTTGTAAGCGTACAACTATGAACTTCTTCTCTCTGTAGGCCTGAGTGGTCGTATGCATACGATTCATGAAGTGAATCAGTATCGCTGGATTTTGCTTAGGAGTAAAGCACAAATAAGAAAATATGCTGCCTGGCAGGCATCCTGAGACATGAGGCAAGCGACGTAGCAATTGAATCCTAATTTAAGCCAGGGCATCTGTATGACTCTGTTAGTTAATTGATGAACCAATGAGCTTTAAAAACAAATCGTTGCGCGTAATGTAGTTTTAATTCTCCGCCTTGAGGTGCGGGGCCATTTCGGACAAGGTTCTTTGGACGGAGATGGCAGCATGTGTCCCTTCTCCAAATTGGTCCGTGTGGTAGTTGAAATGCTGCCTTAAAATTCTGCTCGGTCATCCTGCCTTCGCATTCACTCCTTTCGAGCTGTCGGGTTCCTCACGAGGCCTCCGGGAGCGGATTGCGCAGAAAGGCGACCCGGAGACACAGAGACCATACACCGACTAAATTGCACTGGACGATACGGCATGGCGACGACGATGGCCAAGCATTGCTACGTGATTATTCGCCTTGTCATTCAGGGAGAAATGATGACATATGTGGGACGGTCTTTACATGGGAAGAGGGCATGAAAACAACATGGCCTGGCGGGATGGAGCGTCACACCTGTGTATGCGTTCGATCCACAAGCAACTCACCATTTGCGTCGGGGCCTGTCTCCAATCTGCTTTAGGCTACTTTTCTCTAATTTAGCCTATTCTATACAGACAGAGACACACAGGGATCATGGGAGACTCATGGGAAGATGATGACTTCACCCCAGTGGTGCCTCAAGCAGTGGTGCTGCCAACCAAGACATCCTGGGACGATGAGGATCTGGTAGGTCGTCCGCTACCCTTGAAGTGCTGCCCCTTAGTGTACTCATGCGCTTTTTGACGATTTTCGTCGAAAGTTTGGCCTGTGAAATGATTTGGAATGCTATAAGCTTATGCAAGGAAGAAAGTTGACTTGTACATATCTTGCGTATGCTTAAGCTAGGCTTTGATCCAGTTGTTACGAAGAAGGGCGCAAAGGCAAAGTTTTTTTGCGCGTAAATGCGCACTATATTGGCCGAAGTTGCATGCATGTATCGTTAATATACGAAGAGAGTGGGAAGCTCGCTCACCGGTCGCTCAGAACCATCATTTTCGGTTCCCTTTTCCGACATGGCATCACAGCCAGAGGACCCTAACGCGGGCAAGACACCGGAGGAAATCGCAGCCGAGGCCGAGCGGCGGAGAAAGGCGGAAGAGGCTCGACAGGCGAGGGCACGAAAAAATGCGGAGCGAGCAGAATTGCGGCGGCAGGCGGAAGAGGAAGCGGAGCGGATGGCCAAAGAGACACCGGAGGAGCGCGCCCTGCGGGAGCGCCAGGCTGTGGAGAAGGCGGACTACGCCATGGCCGACGAGCTCTTCGGCCCCCCCGGCCAGCCCAGCAGTCGGCCCTTGTCCTCCCTCTCTCTCTGTTCCTCTGCCTCCTCCGTGGGCGCAGGCAAGGTGAGCGAGAGGGCCCGAGGCCCCGGCATGAGCGTGAAGGCCGCGCTGTGTGCTCACCTCCCCTTCCCCCTCCCCAGGCGCCCAACGCACCGACAGTCCTCAAAGCTCCCGGGGACTTCACGGCCCTGGCCAAGAGCCTGGGTCCTCAATTCAAGAAGGCGGCCAGCAGCAAGGACGTGACCGGCTTTGTATTGGAGCTGTTGGCCCGCGGGGGGAAGGATCCTGTGGGGGTGGAGGATTTGAATGAGCTGATCAAAGGTCTGCAGGCGCTGGCCGTGGAGAAGCAACGGCTTGCGGACGCGAACCGCAATAAGATCGGGGCGAAGCAGAAGGCGCTGGCGGCGAAGAAGAAGGAGCACAAGGCAAAGAGCGCGCAGCACAAGGAGGTGTTCGGCGCCGACTTCGACGAGGACGACCCCGACATGGACCAGTACTACGCCATGGAGGACGTGCGTGGGGCCAGGAGGCCTGGTTATCGGGCGGGGGTCTGGGGTTTGGTTCGTGCGCGCTTCTTTTTAGTCCGTTCTCTCACACGCGGCGGGTTTCCCCGACCTCGGGACGCGGCTCCGAGCACCTTGCCTTCTCACGGCGGGCTCTGGCCTACCGCCTTTCCTCCCTCCCTTCCCCTCACTCCACAGGAGTTCATGTAAGGGCACTGTAACCCCGGTTCCGCTTGACGAAGGCTGGGAGCGCCCTTTCGGTGGGATAAAATGGATGCTTTACCGCTGCGCTTCGGCTGAGGAAGAGAGAAATGCGAGCGGGGATCGGGGTCCTAGAAACGAAGAAAGGAGAACAAGTTCCTGGCCAAAGAAAAACAAGACAAATACCCTCTCCAGGCCTGGGCCCATTACTTTTTTTTGCTGTTTCTTATACCTGCACTCGTGCTTCTCTAGTCTGTCGAGACCTTACCTGATCTTCCTCCCTCCATCGCTCCCCGCCCCCCCCATCCGAGCAACCCTAGCAAACATTACCCGCGTCCTCCGTCCGCACCCACTTGTTCGACCCCGCCCACAGATTCACGCCCCGCCCTCTCCCCCCCCCCCCCCCCCCCCCCGCACA
>Ga0102934_1003018_pt1 | contig 11550 bp, 15 predicted proteins | sample SalPonR2_A_D1_MG_FD_78175 | JGI IMG/M metagenome (GOLD analysis project Ga0102934, IMG submission 78175) | Salt pond soil microbial communities from South San Francisco under conditions of wetland restoration - Salt Pond MetaG R2_A_D1_MG | ecosystem: Environmental > Aquatic > Marine > Intertidal...
CCCTCCTGCCCTCCTTCCCTCCCTCCCCCCCTCCCTCCTCCGCTTGTCCTCGCCCTCTCCCGGTACCTGCTGCAGCGCCGGGATGTCGTCCACCCAACCCCACGCTTCTTCCAGGTACGCGACCAACGCAGACACTACAGGACTAGAGTGGTTCAGGGACAATTAATGCCGGAAGAGTGGAGTTAAGGGCATGGGGGAGGGGGTGAAGGAAGGGAGGGTGGGAGACAAGAAGGGAAGGAGGGAGGGAAGAGGAAGGAAAGAATCGGATTAGGTGCCGTGGCTCCCCGCATTTTTCTCCAGAAAGCCTTGTATTCGCTAGATCAAACGTTCAAGATGGACCCCTATCTCTCCCGGGGACGGCACCTTCCCTTTACAGTCATTCCCTCCTCCTTTTCCTCTTGCCACTCTCTTTTACCCGTTCTTGTTGGGATAGTCCTGGCTGATTGCGATGCCACGAACGCTCTGGTTGCACGCCCGAATGAAGGCGAGGAAGTCAGCATATGTCTTGAAGGTGCAATTATTTGAAAAAGGCAACGGTTTAGAAAAGCGCCGAGTGAAGGCGGAGAAAGCAGCTGAGGAGATGAACCAAGTAGAACTGAACAAAATTTTCTCAGCACTTTCTACGATCTATACACGCACCACAAGGCAATGTTCGTGAGCATTCGCCCTCGTTTCTTTGCTCTAAAGCTCCATGTGATGTGCTAAGCTTACTTGGCGTAACTGGTACTTACCTGACTATTCTGAAAAGCTTCCAAATCTGTTTGTGTAGTGATTGCCCGGACCAAGGTCTTCCTCTTCCCCATCGCCACGTCTCCAGAAAACCAATTAAAATTTCGAAATTAGAAAATGGAAAGGGCTCGTGTGAATACGGAGGTCAGAGGGAGAAACTTGTGGGGATAAGATGGGTTTGTCACAACTTGTTGGCATTTTCCTGCCAGTTTTCTGCTTGGAACGGATTTGTACCTCCGGGTAGATTTCTCCGGCAATCTTCAACTCTGGCCAAGAGGAACCGAGGGAAAAATGCGCGGACTGACTGTAATTTCGGACGCGGGAGATGGACGTATCATGGTGCATTGAGGAGCTTTTGAACAAATAGGAAAGAGTGTTGGTGTGCATTGTCGGGGTTCGCCATCAATTCATCACGGCTTTCACAGTGGATACGAAGCTGCTCCTAAATTTTACCTTTTTGTATGTCTGTTTCTACGATTTACGATGTCTATGCTACAACATCAATAGCTACAGACAATTCTAGTTCAACGCGGTGCAAATGTGGATTTGGTTCTGAACGCTGTCAGACCAGAAGCCTGAAGACATCGATAGCGTAAAAATTAGTGTCTGGATCCCTAAAATGGTTCACCAAAGCTTTACAATGTCGTATATTACACCATTAGATTTTAGTGACGATAACGTTGATGCATGCTCTTCGTATCACCTCTTGTACTGATCAGAAAGAAAAGAAGTCAGCCCATCTTTGTAAGCAGAACTGACTTCAACGAGGTGATTAACTCCCAGACGTGCCAAATTGGAAGCACTGAGATCAAATGCCCGTGGAAGTGATACAACATCGAGACATGTCACGATTTTCTCGAGGAGCCCGAATTATCCCTCTACTGGATGCGTACCGAGGCACGCAGTCACCCCATTCACGTCCACACAAAAACACACAAACGTACAAATTACATGCATAATTATACACGTATGTCCACAGCTGAGTAAACCACCCTTCTCCAATTCTCTTGGTGCCCAAGCGGGGAGCATAGTCCTTATTATCCCACGCCACACTTGCGGCCCCTCCTCTCGCTCACCCTTCCTATACAGGGAGGCCCATGCCCAAACTCTCCTTCGCTTTCGACGGGACAGCTTGCATTTTGCCCGTAGTGGCATTGATACAAGCCAGCGTCACCAGGGTGTGGGCGACCACCTCTTTGGTATCCTTGGTGATCAGCACCTGATTGGGAGGGCGGGAGGAAGGGAGGGAGGGAAGGGGGGAGGGATGGACGGAGGGTAAGAAAGTCGCTGAGAGGAACTGGGTGGGATGAGAAGCGACAAGTCCAATGCAGAAGTCCAATGAAGGAAACGCGCCCATAAATATTTCTTCTCCCTCTCCCCCTCCTTCCTCCCCCGCCAGCAAGAGCCTCTCGTGACGTCACGTGTCTCATTCCCTCCCTCCCCCCCTCCCTCCCTACCTCCCTACCTGCTGACACACCACAATGGCATCGCTTTTGGCGCGGAATTTTCCTAGCACTTGAAGGGCGGCACCTTCCTTGATGGAAATGGAGGGATAGAAACGGTAGCTGGAGTAGGCAGGGGGGGGGTGAGGGAAGGAGGGAGAAAAGGATGGACGGAAGGAGGGAAGGAGAGGCAGGGGGAAGGAGGAGGTGAAAGACAAGAGGAAGGACACAGTTAAGCTGAGAGAGAGCTGAAAGGATGGGACGGAGGGGGAAGCGTCAATCTTGCCGACGGTAGACGAAGGAGAAAGAATGTGTGTATGTGAGAGGGGGAGGGGTGGCCCTAGGGAGGGGGGGAGGGAGAGAAGGGCGAAGGGGCCGCCGTACCCGTCGAGACGAGCGACGACGAAGATGAACCCCTCTGCCATCAGGGCCTCCAAGCGGTCCGGCCCCTGCATTTATGTTGAAGAGAGAGGGAAAAAAGGCCTTTTGTGAGAGGGGGACGTCGCCTTGGTAGTCGACTCGGGATGACGAGATGCACAAACGTAGATCGTTAGCTTGAGTCGAAGGAACGTTACAACGTGATATAACGACATTCAAATAGGTATATTATTACATGGGATCGAATCAATATAAATGCGTGGGGGTAACGACTTGCATATATATGCGCATATATCTTTACTCCGTGTCCAATGATGGTCGAAACGGATCAGTGCACAAGAACCACGCACCCCCAGAGCATCGCTTCGTCCCCGCTCGAACATGGAGAGGAGCGCATGAGGGGCCAAAAGGCCATTCACGTCTAGCTCATCCAGCCACACCTTAACATCCATGACCTTGTCCGGGGCCTCCACGGCCTGAAAAAGGCGGGGAAAAAGGCACGAGGGAATGAGCAAAGGATAGGAGAGGAATGGTGGGAGAAAGGGAGGGAGGGAAGGAGGGAGGGAGGGAGGGAAGGAGGGGGGGAGGGAGGGAGGAAGTAAGCAAGAGACCGGGCAAGACGGCTAGAGGGGAGGACGTACATCGCTCAAACTATCTCGCTTATTCAAGTCGATCCTTCCCTCTCTCCATCCCTCCTTCCCTTCCTTTCAATCTATACGCCTCTTCATTCCCTTCATACCTCACGCAATCCTGCGTCGTCTGATATCGCCGGCACGAACCACTGATGTGCCCTGTCCTCCCTCCCTCCCTCCCTCCCTCCCTCCTTCCTTCCTTCGTCCACGGGGTATGCGACAATATTGGCTGTTATAAAAGTGGTGTGCGGTGTCTCGCTCTCCTTTATGCTCGCCGAAAATAAACTGGGCGGGAGGGGGGAGAGGTAGGTGGAAGGGAGGGAGAGGGGAAATGAGGTAGGAACTCGCACCACCAAGGCCTCGAAACGCTGCGGAAGCATGTGTATTCACCGGGTCAGCACAGTGCAGGCCATTTCCATAATAACTAGCATCGACGTCCTCTCCCTTCCTTCTCTCTCATGCCGTCGTGTGGCAGAGCGCTCCAGTACTCAAGCCTTACCTTTGCTTCCCCCCTCCCTTCCGCATCTTTTGGCTTCGAATCCTTTCCCCTCCCACCCTCCCTCTCTCCCTCCTCACCTGGGTTTGTCAGACGTGCGTGTCACGTCGACCATGACGTCATGACCCAGTCTGGCCGAAGCCTTGAACCTGAAACTGTCGAGCTGCACGATCACATGCCGCCCCAACAATGAATAGAGCGCCCGGCTCAGGAAGAGTAAATAGTTGGAATGGTACACCATGCCATCTTTTGCAGGGGAAGTGAAGTTCGAGTGAGTCATACGGGGTCAGGCAGGAGGTAGGAGAAGAAGCAGCAAGGGGGAAAAGGAGGAAGGGCAGGGGGAGACGTACATCTGTCGGTATGCTGTATGAAAACCCCCAAAGCGAGGCTTGTTTTCCCTTCCACATCCCCGTCTATTTTTGTTCCTGAGCTCATGGTACAGACAGGAGCTCCATATCGGGTGCTGCTCGGCAATTTTCGCACGCTTAAGAGGCTTGGGAAGGGGACAAAGGCGTCGATTAAGAACACAAAATGAAGGGTAATCAGACAGAGAAAGGCTGCAGTCGATATTGTCATGGCGATAGTGGCTGACAAAGCTTTTTGGTGGAGCCCCGTTGCATAGACCGGTCTGTTCAATAAATAATTTATGACCCGGTGGGGGAAAAAAAACTTGAGTGCATGTGCTTACATAGAAACCCACTTCGCAGGCAGCACAAGGACAAAAAGAGTATTTCCACGGCAAGGTCCCTTTTTTTTGCATATATCTTTTCAAATCACAAAGCACACAATGGATTGCTATTTTGTGGTGGTTATTTTTTGTAGTCAAATGCGGGGGCGTGGCCGAGGAGACTCTTGGTTCGCACCCGTTCATGTCTTGATTTCCAAGGGTCAGCCTTTTCACGATGACCACACATTAATTCTTGACTCTTAAAATTGTCTTAAATTGCATAACTTGTGTTTTTCTTGCCTTGCTGGCGAGAATTGGCAAACCTAAGACCTAGCCGATCGAAGTGGGGTACGTAGCCAGGAGAGCTCTGCAATATATTTATCTCCCGTACTGTGCAAACAATCATGCGACATGAGAAGACGTACATGTACAAAGGAGAGACAAAGTAGAAATATCCATCATATTCAAATCCAAGGGACTCTTGTCTTGTTTACGTATGTAGTGGAGAGGTAAGGCGAGTGTTGACGGTTGACCCTTCGCGCCGAAAAGATGAGCTTTATCCAGTTATAGCAGCCATAGCTCGGAGGATTTATACATTAGCTTTCTTTCAAAAAATGAAGTCAGGATGATATTCGGCGGCAGATTATTATTGCAAGTCGGGTGTTCGAACGATCCGTACCGTGTCGTTTATTTTTTCTTTCCTCGAAATGGTGTGTTTTGTCCGGGCGAGACCCTTGACATGTCGAGCCCGAACGTTATAACCTACCTATACATGAATCTGCTGTGTCTCTGCACAGCCTCTGTTCTGGCCAACACCCGCTGCTCCAAGAATGTTTGCTTTTATCTTTTAGGACAAAGTCCAAATGATTCGTAGTCCACGTCATAGGACAGTGTAAGGCAGCAAAACCAGCACGGGATGGTACGCCAGGGATATCCGTCCCAAGTCGGTGATAAAATTTAAACTCAAGTCGTACGTACCTCCTTCCACTTTGCCAATTTGGGTGACCCCTTTCCCACCGAAGGAGGGATCATCTATTTAAAACCTTGCGGACGATACCCGTATGACCCCACTTACATAGCAAGCGTAATATTTCCTCATCCCTGGCAAGCTTCAGTGCAATTTACGCTGTTTATGTATAGTACGGCTGCCCCTTTTTTTCCCCCCCCAAGTATGTCGCAGTTGAAATGGATAACATGTATCCGGCACCATGAAGAGGCTTTAGATCTTTTCCCACAAGCCAGCGCGCTACTCACAATGGCTTCTACCCTATTCTTGCCATTTGGTTGAGTGATAAGCGTGGTTTGATAACACAAAATGCAGCATTTTGCCCTCTGTCGGCAATAAAAAAAGCATAGCAAAGCACGCAGGCGCTTGAGTGTTTATTGTTACCTTCGTAGTACGACTTCCACTTGCCAACTCTAAATGGCGAACAGCATTTCTGAAAATAGCCGATTTTCAGTGCCAACAAGCACAGTAAACACGCAAGCGCGGAAGCGCGTGGAGTACACCACTTCTTTTTTCCGTGGAAAGTTTCTCCACACAATACCGTTCTCAGCCGATGTTCTTCATTACAACTTTCTTTTCGTCATGACTATCCTATTTGCTCTTCATCATTTCTGCCCTTTTGGAAGCTTGGACACTCTCTGCCGTCATAATCCAAATTTCTGCAGACATTTGTGGTCTTTGGACAGCTGATCATCATTGTTGGGGCGTACCTGCCTCTATGCTTCGACCAGAACCTAAGCGTCGGACCATGTGATTCTTTTTCATGCATCTTCCGCTGTTGCTTTTCGGAGTGCCTGGGCGAAATCTGCTTTGATATCCTCCAGGTGCTCAATGCCAACGGAGACCCTGTAAGATGCGGGTTGGGAAGCAGTCATGGGTGCATGGATAGTGGTGTAGTGACATTGTTTGGCTTCGGTGCAAAGGGAAACCTGGAAAAGGACATCTTCGAACGGCACTTGCATCGGCCCGATCGGACGCGGACACTCTGGGCTGGATTCTTCCATCAACCTGTGAAAACAACTCACGACCTATAACATACCATCCCCGAATGTACTCGTCACTTTCTGCAACGGTCATACAATCTCCAAAATCTCCAGCAATCTCGCCCGTGGCTGTCGCGCAATATCCACCCCATGCCTTTCTTACAAGGGGTTCACAGCACTACCCAGGAGATATGACGACTTACCGAATCATATCAGCCGTGACTCCACTCCCCTCCTGCTCTCTTTCGGTTAGTTGTTGGTGTGTCGTGGAGGCCGGGTGGATGATCAGAGTCTTGGCATCCCCCACATTGGCTAGGTGCGAGGCGAGGACGCAGCTGTTGATGAAGATTGTTCCCGCTGTATGGAGGTGTGGGTGGCGGTGAATGTCGTAGATACTAATGTGAGAGTAACTAGGAGAAAGGGGGGGTAAGGAAAGCAGTATTCTACACGCACGTGATGGCATGTGTCGTAAAAAAGAAGGATCGGAGCTTTTATGACAGCGTTTACCGAATCCCTCCTGGCCATCCACCTCCAGCAAATCATCAAACGGTGATCAATCACCCTTCTAGGGGAGCGAAGCACCAAGCGCACCGCACGCCGCTTCGATCCAACGAGAAAACAACCCCCACCGCGTCCATAAGCACCCCCGAAAGCCTACCTTTCCGCCCCCCCTTCACGCCAAAGCTCAGGACAGGACCGAACAAGCCTGGTCTGAAATATTGTCGGGCCCGTTCATAGGACTCGTGCTCCGGCAAACCAGGGTACCGCACCCACGCCACACTGTTGCAGCGGAAGCGAAATGTGAGAGGCGATGTCAGAGAATCCTCCTTGCGGGTGAAAAACACCGAGAAAGATGGAAAGCGCAGTACATTGTACTGTATCTCCACTCGTTTCTCCCTTCGCTGTCCTTATCCTGCTGCCGTGTGGGTTCCCTTTCACCCGGTCGTTCCCCTTGCCCGCCTACCTAGAGCAAGTTTTCAGCCAGCGCGCCAAATGGAGGGCATTGTGGTTGATGCGCTCGATGCGCAAGGAGAGAGTTTCTAGACCCTGTTACAGGCAAAGGGGGAGGAACACCATCGTAAACAAGGGCGTATCGGTGTTATGACTGTAGACAACCATCAAGGAAGCAGCCAAGGGAGAGATGGGCGGGACGTATAGAGCCTGCTCCTCCGCCATAGATGCACCAAAGTCAGGAAGTGTCCCTCTGCATTATCTTTTTTTAAAATCCTTGGGACAAAGCCCCCGCATCATTTACCTGCAATAGCAGAAAAGCGCCGAAGGGATTCTGACACGCCCCAAAATCCCGCAGTCCCTCCACACGGGCGCGAACGGCAAACGCCCCGTTGAAACCGAGGACGCTCTGGCAATGGGATGAGATGGATGACCTGTTAACATAAATGGGAGAGAGCAGGGACTTTTTTCCCAGGAGGAAAAGAACTACAAAAGGATCGACAAAGGGTTGAGTCCCATGCGTGACTACAGACGCGCCATGATTGTAGCCTGGAGGGACTAGTGACATGGCTTATCGTCTGGTTGCATCGGAATGGGACGCTGGACAAGGCTGCCTCCCGTCGGGAAAGATCTACAAACCCAGCAGAATCGGAGCACGTGACGGCAGGAAGATTTTCGGTCATGTGCTAATACCAAAAATTGCAACCATAGTCACACCCCCTTCACAACGAGTGTCCTACTACTGATCGACGGCAAGCAAGGAAACACAAATTTTTAACCCTTACCTTCTCTCCACCAAAGACATCCCAAAATTTCAAGCCATGGTACCCGGGAGAAGGGTCCGTGAACAGAGGGAACTTTCCTAGGATTTAAAAAAAATGCATAAACAGCATAGATAGGTGAATCTCCATCGGCAATTGGCTGTTGCGTCAATTGCCGCGCCTGAGTCCTGAACACCACGTAAACATGTGTGTGAAGAGATCGGAAGGGAAGAGGAGAGCATACAAGAAGAGAGAGAGCATTCCTTCCATCTGCCCCACGCACCGTTGCTCCAATCAAAGGTACCGGCATCCACAATCACGCCGCCAATGGTCGTGCCATGGCCCCCGATCCACTTCGTCGCGCTCTCCACCACAATATCCGCGCCGTGCTGTGGTACGTAAAGTTGGCGCAAACCAATCAATATCACGCGCGGCGATTTCAACGGTGGCAAGGGCAATGGCCAGGCATGCTTTTGATGCATAGAAACGCATGAACACCCACTCGAAACCGTGGGTCGTGCGTGTAAATCATATGGGAAATCATAGAAGAAGGAAAGGGGGGGCAGAGACGGAGAGTAAAGCTTCTGCCAACCTCAATCGGGCGACAAATGGCCCCGCAACCGCCGAAGGTATTGTCCACAATCAAAGGTATCCGGTGCTTTTCTGCCAGCATTTTCAGTTCTTTGAATCGTGGGATGTTATACTGCGTGGGAGAAAGAAGATGTCTCGATGGTAAACGTATTACGTCAGGAAAATTCGCGGGTCACAAGCCTTGATTACGCGTGCTTCTCTCCTAGAAAAGGAGCTTTTCTAGTGGAAAAGTTTTTCTAGTGGAAAAGGACATGCCGTGGCCGGTTGCGATACAACATGAAACCTGCTGCAGAATTTTCCACGGGAAATTTCCTGTCCAAACGCTGCAGAGAGGCCTTCCTGTTGACCTTACCTTAGGATTGCCCAGCGTCTCCACATACAGCGCTTTGGTCTTATTGTCCACCAGCATCTCGAACGAGGCGGGATCGTCATCCGGAGCGAAGCGAGCGCTGATACCCAGCCGGGGCAAGGAGACTTTGAACTGGCAGTAGGTGCCACCGTATAGAGAGCACGAGGACACTGCACCAAGAGAAGTGGTGTTAGTTTTGGGTTTAGGGTTAAGGCCAGGAAGGTGGTGCAGGCTTGACCAATTCCATGCGTGGTACCCGGAGGTTCCTTCCGTGGTATCCCCCTCTTTCCACCTGCGTCCAAATCCGGAAAACACCGGCCACTGGTACGTACATACAAAGCCTGAATCAACCCAGTCAAAGCTTACCGATGTTGTCTCCTGCCTGTGCGAGGGTCACGATTGCTAGGAACTGGGCCGCCTGCCCCGAGGCCGTAGCTACGGCCATTTTCCCGCCCTCCAAAGCCGCCACCCGCTTTTCAAACACGTCGTTCGTCGGGTTCATGATCCTGCACAAGGGGGGGGCAAAAGGATGCAGAAGTTGGTGAGACAAATCGCCTGAATTGAGCTCATTAAAAACAAAATGTGTGTGCGGGATAAGTGCCTTCCTGGACTCTTGATCAGTGAGGATGCCGGAGCGGGAGGGAGGAAAAGCAAAAACAACTATTAAAGGGTAGACGTCGTGGACACAAGTATGACTACGCGCACGGAACGTGTAGGACAAGGACACGCTTTGGAATAGGAACATCCATGAGGGACGTAGGGAAGAATAGGAATTTAAAAGAGCTCCGGGCACATACTTCTTAAACCCCAGAAAGAAGAGTCTTACCGACTGTACAGGTTCCCAGATTCTTCCAAAGCAAAGAGACGGGCACCATGTTCGTGGTCTCGGAAGACGAAGGACGAGGAGGCATAGATAGGGACAGCACGAGAGAGGGAATGCGGGTCAGGGGATTGTCCTGTCAAGGCACCCGCGGTGATCATGGAGGGGTGAGATAATGAGCGTGCCTATAGATGAAGCCCATTGTGGGAGGGAAAGGGTGGATTTATACTGTGGATGGAGTGCAAAGCCCCCAAAATGGAGAAATCGGTTATGACCACCTGATTGTCACAATTTGGACAGAGATTTACCTGCGTGTACCTGAAGGGTCTCAAACCTGTGAGTTGGCGAGATCAATGAAAAGCTCAAGTGATGAAAGTGGCTTGTTGATAACAATAATCGGTCCATTTATTGTTGCCTTATTGTACGTGGACCTGATGTGGAATAGGTTTTTGGCGCACTTACCTATATTCAGCCCTTTTTTCGCTACATTCGTCTCCCTCAATATTTGGCTGGGCTTCGTTGTACAATGGCTCCATTTAAAGCTACCTGACATGAGTAAAATGGTCCATGACATGCAGACATATTTATATATTTTTATATTCCTAAGATATGTCCTGGTAAGGGGCATACCAAAGTCTTGCCATAAACTTAGACTAATACCGAACTCCAGAATGTTAGAGCAACCGTTCAAAAAGGTCCAAATGCATGGAGAGCCTTCCCAAAACTCGATAGATGCACGTTTAAATGGCCAGACTAATCTCACATCAGTCCTTTTGACCTGCCCAAACATCTGCCCTTGGATCACGACGAACAGGCAGACGGAAACTTCAACTCGCGTCGCGTTAGGCTACTATGACCTCCCATTAAAAAAAGGCCTTTGGGAGAGGAAAGACGCTTTCGAAATGGTCCATGCAACCTGACATATAATCTTTGGTGCTTTGTTCTATCTTGCCTCCGTTGTGATGAGAAAACAATTCAGCCTCTGTGGCAAAGAAGTCGTGTTCACGTCGGGAACTCGAGATGGACAATAAGTCAAGCACGTCGCCTGTTGATTATCAACGCTTTTGAAAAGGTCGATTTGAGCCATCAAATGCTCCTGCCTCGACTGGTAAGGAGACTTAGCGTTTGTTCGGACACTTTCACACAAGCAAGTCCTCCCAACAAAGGGTATTAACACCCTACTGTGAACAAACTCAAAAAAATGGCCCCCTCAGTGACTGGGCTTCGCCTCTCAAACATACGCAGGTACACTTTCTGGAAAGTTTTGGCATCTCTAAATATGTTGGAAGAGAGAATGCGTCATGAGAGGAGTTTGAGAATAATGGTATTGTATGTGGGTTATTAACTACCCAAAGAAAGTGAACCAAAGAAAAGTTAGGATTCTTTTTCCGATTCACAAGTTATTTACATGTACTTCTTAGCTTTGATCCTAGACCGTAATGAACTCGATCTTATTCTACCATCTATGGCTCTCAAAGACAAATCGAGCCTGAGTGTGGGTTCTAGTACCACAGCATCACGCTAAGTGACCTCCCAATTTGTCATGCGAAACCAAGCCTCCGCGAATCGCACTTATATTCATCAGGTGTACTTTATATCTCCGTCCCCTTCGGCAGCTTCCGGTTCCAGTGTCTGCATGGGCCTGTCAGTACGTGGATGGACGGGGCGCTGAATCAGTCGACTCGCACGGCGCCATACTTACCCTCCCTCCCTCCCTCCCTCCCTCCCTCTCCTCCCTCCCTCCC
>Ga0102934_1003021_pt1 | contig 11541 bp, 10 predicted proteins | sample SalPonR2_A_D1_MG_FD_78175 | JGI IMG/M metagenome (GOLD analysis project Ga0102934, IMG submission 78175) | Salt pond soil microbial communities from South San Francisco under conditions of wetland restoration - Salt Pond MetaG R2_A_D1_MG | ecosystem: Environmental > Aquatic > Marine > Intertidal...
AATTTCTATGCTTATAAAACTTCTCTATCAAAATCTGCTGTTCTCTAGTTTCTTTTAACTGCCTATACAAAGTTAATTGAAAAACAATAAATAAAAAGAACAACAAAACACAAAACCCAATTAATGAAATTACTATCCAATAGTTCATTTTATTATTTCCTACAGTCATAAATATAATTGCAAAGTAAACCAACATTGTATAGTAGACAATCTGTAGTTGAAATTGTTTTGTAAATTTTATATTTTCTTGAGTTGCATCTAATATACTCAAGTCTAATCTTATATCCATATCATCAAATTTTTGATCATCATTCATTTGATCACCCATCCAAAGAATAGTTTATTAACAATATTTAATAAACTTTCTTAAATTATTTTTTAAATATATCTTTTTGGTTTATCACAATTATTTACTAATTTAAATTATCAACAACAGAAATTAATCTAGAAACTAATTCTTGAATTTTATTACTTTCTACTCCATTTTGGTTATTCACTGTTACTGATACAGTATAAATATCACTGTTAGCATTCTTTTGTAGTAGGTGTGTAAGTTGCAGTACACCTATTTCAGATCCACCCTTATATCCTACTTTATACCAGTTCTCTTTTGAAGCCAACCCTGGATTAATACTTATTTCATCTGCATCTTTTAATTCATAAATAATATTTGAAAGTTCTTTGGTTGTAAAAAACCACTCTATTGAATCTATTAATTTAGCAGAACCTGATATATCATTTCTACTAACAGTTATATCATCTAATTTGTTTAATATTTCCCTTTTTCCTTCTACACTATTGTTTAAATACTCATTAACTTTATCATCACCAATACCATATTTTATTTTAAACATATCAGAAGTTTTCAAAAATGGTATATTTTTTTTATCTACCATTTTTTCAATGTTTTTTCTTCCTACATAATCAATTAAATGATCTGTAGCTGTATTATCACTTAAAGAGATCATTAAACTAGATAAAGTTTTAACTGTTACAGGTGTATCTATACTCCAGTTTTGAATTATACCTGAAGGTAAAGTCATATTCTTTTCTTCTAATCTGATAATATCATCCCAAGCTTTATCTGTTGTTTTGATACTATCATAAAGTGCTTTTAATACATATAATTTAAATGTAGATCCAACTGCTAAATCTTTATCTGAATTATATGCTACTACTTCCTCACTGTTATTCTTAGCAACATATACCGATACATCACCTTCTAATTCTTTAAAACCATTTAATATATCATCAAAATTATCTTGACTTAACGAAATGCTCCCAAACCATAACCCTGCTACTTTTCCTTGATCATTTAATGTTAATTGTGATGGTGCAGAACCATTTTCAAATATTAAAGAATAGCCTTCTTGAGTTTGCTTTACTTCTTTAAGTTCACCAAGCTGACTACTATAACTATTTAATATTTGTTCTACATTTGCTGCTGGAACTTGTTGTAAAAAATTATCTGTGAATAGTTCTTCAATGTTTTCATAATCATTATTAAACAAAGTAAAAAACATTTTTTGTACCGGTGTTTCTTGAGCTAATAATAAGCTTGAAAAAGTTAAAACAATTAATAAAGTAAAAATCAAAATTTTTAATTTCATTTTTAAATGTTCCTCCTAAATAAATATCAATTTAAATTAAAATAATAAAAGACTTAATGACATTACAGCCATACCAGCAATAAAACCATAGATCTCCTGGTGTTCTTTTCCATATTTTCTTGAAGTAGGTAATAGTTCATCTATTGAAATATAGACCATTATTCCGGCCACAACTCCAAATAATACTCCAAAAACTAATTCATTAAAAAATGATCTAAATATGAAAAAACCAATTACAGCACCAACAGGTTCAGATACACCAGATAAAAATGAGTAAAGAAATGCTTTTCTTTTACTTCCTGTAGCATAATATAATGGAACTGAAACTGAAATTCCTTCAGGTATATTATGGATTGCAATAGCAATGGCAATCGAAATACCTAATGCAGGATCAGAAAGTGCGGAAGCAAAAGTTGCTAAACCTTCTGGAAAGTTGTGAATAGCTATTGCTAAAGCAGAAAATAATCCCATTCTTTTTAACTGCATTTTTTCATCTGCAACGTCTTCTTTAATTAATTTAAGATTATCTTTCGATCTCGGCTCATGTGGGTTTTCATATTCAGGAACTATTCTATCTATAAGTCCAATAATTAATATGCCAAAAAAGAATGAACCAGCAGTTACCCACTCGCCTAAAGTACCTCCATAATAGGAAACCAATGATTCTTGTGATTTTGCTAAAATTTCTACAAATGAAACATATATCATCACACCAGCAGAAAAACCTAGTGAAATTGACAAAAATGCTGTATTTGTTTTTTTAGTGAAAAAAGCTAAGAAACTTCCAATTCCTGTTGCAAGACCAGCTAATAAAGTTAGTAAAAAAGCTAAGGCTACATTATTAATTTTATAACACCACCATTCTATATAATTTGCTATATTATTATTTCTTATAAATTTAGTATATTAAATTTTCTTGATTTATTCAATATTATGAGGATAAGTTTAATGAAAATTTAATATTTATATTTTGATTATCTAAGATATGCTTTTCAAAAACTACTAATTATATTATAATTAAAACATGAAAACTAATTGATGATGTTTTAACAAATAGAAAGGTAGGTGAAAAACGAGGTTATTCTCGTTAAACTATGAAAAAAATACTGTTCTTTACTATTTTAATAACATTACTTGTATCATCTTATTCCATTAATATTTATAGTGAAGAAGTTCAAAAATATACTTATGAAATCATAAACAGTTTTCCACATGATAAAGATGCCTTTACTCAAGGTTTATACTATGAAGATGGTATAATATATGAAGGTACTGGTTTAAATGGAAAGTCTGATCTAAGAAAAACAAATTTAAAAACAGGTGAAATAATTAAAAAAAATGAACTACCTGACATATATTTTGGTGAAGGGATAACTATATTAAATGATAAGATCTATCAATCTACTTGGAAGGCAAAAACGATGTTTGTTTATAATAAAGATATAAAACTACTGAATATAACTAATTTTCCATATCAATGTTGGGGATTAACAGATAATGATAAGTATTTAATTATGAGTGATGGTACAGACAAAATAAGATATCTTAAACCTGATAACTTTCAATTAGTAAAAACTTTAAATATCAAATATAATGGAAAACCAATAAAAAACATAAATGAACTAGAATATATAAATGGAAAAATATATGCAAATATCTGGCAAACTGATCTAATAGTAATAATTAATCCAAAAAGTGAATTAGTTGAAAGTATAGTTGATTTATCAAACATAATTAATCCTAATGACTACAATTATAAATTAAATGTTTTAAATGGTATTGCTTATGATCAAAATAATGATAGACTTTTTGTTACAGGTAAACTATGGCCGACAATTTTTGAAATTAAATTAGTCACTAAAAGTGAATAATAAATATAGAATATCCCAAATTTGTTTTTATATTTACAAATTTGGGATATATTATTAACTTATTTTTTTAATATATCTTTAACAACAATTTGATGGAATTTATCAGCTTCTGACCAAATTTCTCCATGGTGTGAGTTCTCAAACATATATAATGCTTTATGTGGTGCTTCAATCATATTATAGTATTCATCTATAAATTTAGCAGTATAGTCATATCTGCCTATAAAGTAATAAACAGGGACTTCAAATTTTGTAGCTTGTTTTAGGAAATTTACATCTTGAATTTGAGGGTACATAATATTGAAGGTGTTTACCATCCCTCTAAAAACATTAATTTTATCTACAATATTATATTCAGGAATCCATAAAATACTTAATGGACTATACCAACTAGAATCTTTTTCATGATAAGGATTTTCTCTTCTATAATACTGAGCATAATTTGTAAGTATTGGTCTATACTTTCCAAGTACCTTCTCTCCATTATATGGTGGTCTACCATTTTCTTTTAATGTATCAACCAGATCTGTTTCACCGTTTTTTTCAGCAGTTTTTAACATAAAGTCATAAATATATTGATCTGTAGTATTTATATCAACCATCTGTGCTGCTCCAATATAAGCATGAAACTGTTCTGGATACTTTTGAACTGCTTTGGTACCAATTATTGTACCCCAAGAATGTCCTAATAGATATATTTTTTCTTTATTATATTTAGACTTTAAATAATTTGTAAGTTCATTGATATCAGATACATATTGATCTACAGTCATATCTTCTTTGTTTTTAATAGAAGAATATGATTTTCCACTACCTCTTTGTTCCCAATTGACAACTATAAAATGCTTTTCTAATTCTTTATTAAATTTCAAAAATCTTCCCATTTCAGTACCACCTGGTCCGCCAGATAGTAATAATATAATAGGATTGTCTTTACTTTCTGCTCTAGTTACTATCCACTGTTTTGCTCCACCTAAATTAATCTCTTCCATAACTGATATACTTCCTTTAACTTTATTACCATTTTGATCTGTGATTGGTGCAGTTTTTCCTGGTAATAATGCTATAACTGATATTGCTATTATACCTACTAAAACTAAATACATTACTATTTTTTTAATTGATAACTTATTTTTCATTATTATTTTCTCATTCCTTTTTTTTAAAATATTATATTTTTTGTTTTCCACCAAAAACCACGATAATGTTCATTTATTATTTTATCATAATTTAAATTATATGAACCATCATACTTGTTTTCTCTTATCATTATTTTATTACCTTCACCTATAAATCCATTTAAAAATACACTTCCTCTAACTCGTGCAAACTTTGAATTAATTGATTTTAACTTACAATTTTCTTTTATATTGACAGAACTTGCCTTTATATTTAAAGGCGCATTTTCAGGTACTGTTATTATAAAGAATACTTCATTTACAATAAAAGCCCATTTGCTTTGATCTAGATCATTTGGAAATTTATTCAAATGTGTTTTTTTATCAAAGCTGATTATATTATTATCTTGATTAATAATATAATCGTTTTTAACTAAATATGTTGTTTCAATCTTAACATAGTCACGATCCCAAGAATCAATTCTAATTCTAGATCCCTCAAAGTTCAAATACAGTTCTTTATTATTTTCTACTTGTATATGTTTAATTCCGCTTGCTGATACACTTATTGAAAAAATCAAAATAATTAATAGAGTATAAATTAATATATTAGTTTTCATTTATCTTTCTCCTCCTTGTTTTAATAGTTTTAGAGATATAATAATTAATTTTAAATCTCTAATTGTTTTTAATACAGCATATAATGATGATTGATCAACCATTAAATTCATTTTTGTATTATTATTTTCAGTTATCTTTATTTTTAGATTATCAAAGTTTAAGAATCTTTTTTTATTAACAAGTCCTTTAACTATTAATTCATAACTGTATATATCCATTTTTCACATCCCTTTTAAGTTATTTTGTTTAACCTATAGATATAATAACAAAAAGATATATACAATACACCTAACTAAAGTTAGGTATTTAAAAACCCCTTACTTTTTATTTAAGTAAGGGGCTAATTTTAATCCAATATATTTAATTTTTTTGATTTTATAATAGCTTCTGTTCTATTTTTAACCTGTAATTTAGAATATATATTACTTAAGTGCCATTTAGTAGTACCTTCAGTTATATAAAGCTCATCTGCAATATTTTTATTTGTATAACCTTTGGCCACTAATTTAATAATATCATACTCCCGCTCAGTTAAATCTTCTATTAGATTTGTTTTGTCTTTGGAGTTTAAATCTGTTAGTTCAATAACTTTATTGTATAAACTAATGTTTTCTTTTTTAATTACATTTAAAAATGGTTTTAGGAAGGTTAATTCTTCTTTTATTAAACCAAAATAGTTTTTTTCTATTATAATCTTAATAGTATCTAAAAATATTATGATGTTTTTTTCATCTTTGCTTTGATTTAATTTAATAATACTATTAAAAAGTTTAAACCTTAATTTATCAGTGTATTCATTATATTTATTTTTTAGATGATCTTTTTTATTGTCTAATAATAATTTTGCTCTTTTAAAATTATCATGAATTATTAAAAATCTTATATAGTTGAAATATCTTCTGAAATAATTATAATCTATCTTTTCATTTTCTATACCTTCATAATTTTCATCAATATTATTATTAATATTATTTGTATTGGATTTAATATATAATTCTTCTTTTATAGTTGCAACCCAACTTTGATTTGCTATTAAATTATACTTTCTTGTAAAGTTTAATAAATCATCTAATATTTTAAATGCCTTATCTTCTTCACCAGAATAATATACACTTTGGGCATAATAAACTTTAGGTAACCATGAAACATGGACTAAATCTAATTGTTCACTTATTTCCACTCCAATAATAAGTTTATCTTTAGCTTCATTATATTTTCCCATCTGAAATAATAATACACCTAATGGTATATACATTAATTTAGAAATAGGATCTAGACTATTATTATCATTTTGGTATCTAGATAAATAATCATTTGTTAGTTGATATCCAGCTTTTAAATTTCCCTTCATATTTAATTTCAGAACTAAGTTTATTAAAGATATGACTTCTAAAAATCTCTGCCCTGATTTTTTTCCTAAATGATATGCATTTTTAAAAGATTCAATAGAATTGTCTACTTGACCAATTGATGCTTCAATCTGTCCCAAAGACATCCAAGCATTTATTTTAAATATATAATCATCATCTTTTAGTAAATCAATAGACTTTTTGGCCATTATAGTTGGATCAGGATTATTATTAATTTGTGGTATAAGGGATGTTAGAGTATAAAGTCTTCCTTTATTCACTTCATCAATATTTGAAATGTTATCATTAACTAACCTAATATAATATAATGCCTCTTCTTTGTTACCGGTTGCAAATAAAGTCCAGGCTTTTATAATTAAAATAGTCATACTTTTTAAAATATATTTATCAGGAATTTTATCTAACATATGTAATAATGTTTTTATCTCTCCATTTTTTAATAAATCATAAATAGCATTATCAATATGTTTTACAGCTAATTGATAATTGTAAATTTTTATAGCTTCATTTACAGCATCTTGATAATAACCGTTATCTGCAAACCATTTTGATGCTTTATTATGTAAGTTATTTTTTTCTTTTTTTGATAAATTAAAATATAAGTAGTCTTTAAATAATTGATGATATCTGTACCAATGTTGATTAGAATCAATTTCTGATACAAATAAATTCATTTTAATCAATCTATTTATAATCTCAAAACTATTATTTTGTTCAGTTAAATAATTACATAGATTAGGTGAAATTCGATCCGAAATTGATGTTTTATATAAAAAACTTTTTATTTCATCACTTAACTCAACTAATACTTCTTCTATTAAATAATCAATTATATAATAATTGGTTCCAGAAAAATTATTAATAAACTCTTTTACCTTTTCAATATTTTTATCTTTCAGTTTAATACCTGCTAAATTTATTCCTGATATCCAACCCTCTGTTTTACCATATAGAAGTTTAATATCATTTTCATCAATTTTTATATTATTTAATTTCAAAAAATTTTCAATTTCTTTTTTGTCAAATTTTAAACCACTTGCCCTAATTTCACTAATTAATTTATCAATACGATATTTATGTAAAGGTAATTGTGGATCTTCTCTTGTAAGTATAATAAACTTTATGTTAGTTGGTAATAATTTAATTAATTTATCAATAAAATCATCAATCTTTTTATTATTAACAATATGATAGTCATCTAATACAATGTAAATATTTTTTTTAACACTATTTATTTCTCTTAAAAATGTTCCCAATAATGAATTATAACCTACTTTACTTGGTATTTTTAAAAGTTCATAAGTGTTTTTAAAAAATAGATTATCAATTTTTTGAAAACCATATACAATTCCTTCGATAAAGGTTTCTAAACCATTGTCATCTTCCTTTATAGAATACCATACTACTTTATTACTATTTCTATATAACCAGTCTGAAATTAAAGTTGTCTTTCCATAACCAGCAGGTGCTGATACTAGTAATATTTTATTATCATTAAGTCTTTTTTCAATATAATCAAAAAGTTCCTTTCTAGGAACAAGATTATCACTTTTGGGAACTTTAGTTTTGAGTTCTAAATATGGATTCAAATTAATGCACCTACTTTATCTAATAAATTTGTTCAACTTTTTTACTATTTTACATTTTTTTAAATATAAAATATTATTTATCTTCTAACCAATTAATAATCATAAGCTGTAATGATCTTTCCATTTCTTCAAAAAATTCTGCAGCAAACTTACGTTTATATATATATTGACCATAGTTTTTTGTATTATATTTGTCTATATTTTTGGTTTTTTCTTCTTTTGTTTTATACATATCTTTTAACTCTTTTTCATTTAAGTTCTTGTATGTTTCATTAAATACTACATACCTTTTATCAAATCTGTCTGATTTTCTTTTCTTATAATCATCAGGATAATATCCTAATGTTAACATTGCTACTGGTAATACATATTTCGGAAGATCAAAAAGTTCTTTTTTAATTTCATAATTCTCAACTATATCTCCAATATAGCAAGATCCAATATTTAAAGATTCAGCTGCAACAACTGCATTTTGAGCAGCTATTAAAGCATCATTAAATGCTAAAAATAAGCTTGCTAGATTAGGGCTTTTATATTTAATGTCTTCTTTTGTACAGTATTCTTTTAGATCACAAACATCAAAATAATCATATGTCTTTTTGAAATCTGCAACAAAGACCAATAAAACAGGTGCTTTTGCAATAAATGGCTGATTATCACAGGTTTCACTTAAAATTTCTTTTTTCTTTTCATCTTTTACTACTATTATTGAATAAGGCATCATATTACCTGCAGTTGGTGCTCTCATAGCACTATCAAGTATTTGGTTAAGATGCTCTTCTTTTATATCCTGATCTTTATATCTTCTCAAAGAAACTCTATTATCTAAAATTTTCAATGTATTATTCATTATTATAACCCCCATTAATTTTTGCTTTATATTTATTACTTCTACAATATAATCTTTATTCCTTTTAAATATAATTCTCTATATTCCCTTGATATTAGCAACAATATTTGTTTATAATTGAAATCTAAGGAGGTATCCTTATGACTGATGAAAAAAATAAAAGACTTCCATTTATAATTGGAAGTTCTTATTTATTATCATTTATTGCAATTAGATTAATGGTAATTATAGCTGGATCAGTAAAAAATGAAACAGTAGTAGCAATAAAAGAAGGTGCTATACCTTCTAAGCTATATATAGGAAGAAATATTATTGTTTATGGATATCATATCCATCATTTTTATTTTGGAATCTTGTTATTAAGTATAGCAGGTTGGATGGCAATAGTAGGCAATGACTATTTTTCAAAAGAAAAGTTAGCTGTTATGTATGGAGTTGGACTTGGTTTATTTATGGATGAAATAGGCATGTTATTAAGTGAGGGTAACTACTATTCACGCCTTTCATACTTATTAGGAGTTCTTTTATTAGGTATTTTAATAAATATTATATATTTCCCTCCATTTTGGAAGTCTGTAAGAAATACTATTGTAAATATAAATATTCCCGGAGTTAAAATAATAAAAACATTGTTTAGTTATTTGATTAAAACATTGGACTTCATTAGTTCAAAAATTGTTAAATATAAAGTTCAAATCCTTGTAATTATAATAATCTTTTTTATCATTGATTTCTTAATTCCATATTTATTTTAAATAATAAAATGGCCCTTTTAAGGGCCATTCTTTATTTGAAATATTATTTAAAAAATTATAAAAAAGTAACTTTAAAATTCACAGTAGAAGGTATAAAATTTCTTTAATCCTCTTAATTAAATTAAATACCACCCACAACTCCATACTGATAATTATTGAGGTCAACTTCTTTTATTATCTTAATATTTAATTTGTTAAAATATTCTTTAAGTTCTGTATTACTTATTTTATGTTTTACTGGAGGACCTTTATCAATGTCAGTTTTTTTAAATTCAATAATACCTATCTTTCCATTTGGTTTTAGTTTTTTCAAATAATTATTTAAAAGACGTTCTTTATCCTCGACTTCATGTAAAACATTAACCATTAAAATATAGTCAACTGATTTATCTTTTATAGTACACTCATATTTTTTGCCTCTAAATACTTTGATGTTTTTTATTTTTTTACTTTTAATTCTTTTAACAATTTCTTCAATCATCTCATTTGAAGTATCTACTGCATATATTATACCTTCTGGTTTAACAAGTTCTGAAGCAGGAATACTAAAATAACCTATCCCAGCTCCAACATCTATCATATTATCATTTTGTTTTAACATCATTTCGCGCAATGTCTTCTTAGCTGGAAGATCATTTTTTCTTTCCTCAGATTCTAATCTTTGTTTATGCTCAGAATTAAATTTATATGCCATAATAAATACACCTCGTTATTTTTTATATTTAAAATATACCATATAAATTAAAAATAAACTATTAAATCAATTACATTTTTAATATTATTTATATTTTTTTACCTTTATCTTTTCCACTTAGGTGATATATAATAATCTCATCATTTTTTTCTTTAAATTTAACTTTTTCTGCAAAAACCTTCACTACAAATTCGTTTCTACCAGAAGGTATCATTTCAAAGAAAGGACCCCTTCCTAATTTTATCAAGTACTTATCGTTAATAGTCTTAATAACTACTTCTCTATTAGAATTCATTTTGTACTTTCCTTCAATTTTTTTGAATTCATCTTTTTTAATACTATATTTATTTGGAAAAAAATAATCTTCATTAAATATTATCGCTGAAATATCTTTAACAATTTTTTCAATTGGAGTTCCATTTAGGTTTGTTAACACAATTATTGTTATCTTATCATCGACAAATCTGTTTATTGAGGATGTATAACCCATATTACCACCATGATGATAATATCTTTTTTTATTAAATAATTTATCTATTTTAAAACCAAATCCATAATTGCTTTTATATGTCGTAAACATCTCTTTTAAACTACTATTTGTTAAGATCTTATTTGTATAGAGTGCTTGATCCCATTTTAATAGATCTAATGTTGTGGAATATAATGCTCCAGCAGCATGTGCATAAGTCGCATCATCATGATATATATTGTTTTTACTTCCATCTGGATTTAACATATATCCTTCTGATCTTTTTTTTATAATTTTGTCATGATAAGCATAGCCAGTATTTTTCATATCTATAGGATTTAATATTTCTTCTTTAAGATAGTTTTCATAACTTTTTTCTGTTACATTTTCAATTATATAGCCCAATAATAAATAGTTAGAATTACTGTATTGAAATTCTTTCCCAGGTTCAAAGTTCAATTCTTTATCTCTAAAAATATCTACAACTTCTTCTAATTTAACCCTTTTACCCATATTTTCTCTAAATTCTTTACTTGTGGTATAATCATATAATCCAGAAGTATGGTTTAATAGATTTCTAATTGTTATCTGATC